>ERZ724511.344-NODE-344-length-16296-cov-6.321778_pt1 | contig 16296 bp, 13 predicted proteins | sample MGYA00376044_ERZ724511 | MGnify/ENA primary metagenome ERZ724511 (study PRJEB28724, sample SAMN07190887) | wastewater metagenome | isolation source: effluent of sewage treatment plant in Hong Hong | place: USA: Christiansburg, Virginia | collected 2016-03-01 ...
ACTTGTTGATTATATGGATAGTAATAAATTATTCCGCGATTGTCTAAAATTATCCACCGTATCTAAAGAATATCGCCAAGAATTAGAAGATAATTTATTCTTCACCGCAAAGCCGGAAAATTAAAATATGACTTATTCCCGCCTAACCGAATTACACCAGTTATTAAACCGCTACGCGCATGAATACTATGTATTGGATGCACCCACCGTGCCGGATGCGGAATACGATCAATTATTTCGAGAACTGCAAGCGCTTGAAAAAGAACACCCCGAATGGATTAACCCCAATTCCCCCACCCAGCGCGTGGGCGGCAAGGCGTTGGAGGCGTTTGAATCGGTGCGCCATGCCGTGCCGATGCTCAGTATTCGCACGGAAACGGATACCGAGGCGAGTGGGGCGCAGAATTTTGATACCCGCGTGCGCAAAGAATTGGGGCTGACCGAATCGGACGATCCCGTCGAATACGTGGCAGAACTGAAGTTTGACGGGCTGGCGGTGAATCTGCGTTACGAAAACGGTTTTTTAACGCAAGCCGCCACACGCGGCGATGGCGAAACGGGCGAGGATGTTACGCAAAACGTCCGCACGATTCGAGAAATTCCGCTGCAAATTCAAGGAGTTCATGGCGAAAGCATTCCAGCGGTGCTGGAAGTGCGCGGCGAAGTGTATATGCGGCGCGATGCGTTTGAAGCGCTGAAAAAACGCCAGCCCGAAAAGCCGTTCGTGAACCCGCGCAACACGGCGGCGGGGGCGCTGCGGCAGTTGGATTCGCAAATCACGGCACAACGCCCCTTGAGCTTTTTTGCTTATGGCGTGGGCGAATGTTCCCACACGCCTTGGACAACGCATTACGAATTGCTGCAAACTTTGAAAAAATGGGGTTTTCCGGTTGCAGCAAATACCAGCCGTGCATTGGGTGCTATGGAATTAGTAGCGTTTCACGAAAAAATCGGCGCTATGCGGAATGAATTGCCGTTCGATATTGACGGCGTGGTTTACAAAGTCAATCGTTTGGATTTACAAAAGCAACTCGGTTTTGTGACGCGCGAACCACGTTGGGCGGTGGCGCATAAATATCCGGCGGAAGAGCAGCTCACCACCGTGTTGGCGATTGAAGTGCAGGTCGGGCGCACGGGCAAACTCACGCCCGTCGCCAAACTCGCGCCCGTGTTTGTGGGCGGCGTGACCGTCACCAACGCCACGCTCCACAACGAAGACGAAGCCCGCCGCAAAGATGTGCGCGTGGGCGATACCGTCATCGTGCGCCGCGCGGGGGACGTGATTCCCGAAGTCGTGAGCGTGGTATTGGATCGGCGCGTGGGCGAAGCGGCGATTTTCACCATGCCAAAAACCTGCCCCGTGTGCGATTCGGTCGCGGTGCGTGAGGAAGGCGAGGCGGATTACCGTTGCACCGGCGGGCTGTTTTGCAGCGCCCAGCGCAAACAGTCTATTTTGCATTTTGCCCAACGCCGCGCGGTGGAGGTGGAAGGGCTGGGCGATAAGCTGGTCGAACAACTGGTCGATGCCGGCATCGTCAACACCCTGCCGGATTTGTACAAACTGGGCTTTGTGGCGCTGGTGTCTTTAGAGCGAATGGCGGAGAAGTCCGCGCAGAACGTGCTTGATGCGCTACAAAAATCGAAGCAAACCACGCTGCCGCGCTTTCTGTTTGGGCTGGGGATTCGCCATGTCGGGGAATCGACCGCAAAGGCGTTGGCGCGGCATTTTGGTACGCTGGATACCATCATGGACGCGAGTTTGGAGCAATTAACCGCCGTACCCGATGTGGGTATGATCGTGGCGCAAAGCATCCGAACCTTCTTCGACCAAGCGCATAACCGCGAGGTAGTCGAACAATTACGGGCGTGCGGCGTGACGTGGGAAGAAGGCGAAATCGTCCACACCCCCAAGCCGTTGGCGGGTAAAACTTTTGTGCTAACGGGAACTTTCCCTACTTTGAGCCGCGATCAAGCCAAAGATTTATTAGAAGCGGCGGGCGCGAAGGTATCGGGTTCGGTCAGCAAAAAAACCCATTACGTGGTGGCGGGCGCGGAAGCAGGTAGCAAGCTGGAAAAAGCGCAAGCGCTGGGTGTGGCGGTGATTGATGAGGCGGGGATGTTGGAGATGTTAGGAGTATCGAAATGACCATTCGTGAAATCCTCAAAATGGGCGATTCCCGTTTGTTGCGGCAAGCGCAACCCGTGCCGGAATCCGATTTCGATTCGGATAAATTGCATTTATTGGTCAGCGATTTGCTCGATACCATGCACGCTGCCAACGGTGCGGGCTTGGCTGCGCCCCAAATTGGTGTGGATTTACAAGTGGTGGTGTTTGGTAGCGGTAATGGAGAAATCAATCCGCGCTATCCCGACCGCCCGATTGTGCCGCTCACGGTGCTGGTCAATCCGGTTATCACCCCGCTGGACGATACCGAAGAAGAAGATTGGGAAGGCTGCCTTTCCGTCCCCGATTTGCGCGGCAAAGTTCCGCGTTTTGCCCGCATTCGCTATACCGGATTCGACCAGTACGGCGACCCGATTGACCGCACCGTCGAAGGCTTTCACGCCCGCGTAGTGCAGCACGAATGCGATCATCTATGGGGCAAGCTCTACCCCATGCGGATACGGGATTTTGCGCAGTTCGGGTTTGTGGATGTGCTATTTCCTGAGCTGATTTAACGCTGCAATCACCGCATTGATGTCCGGCGTAGGCAAATGCAGCGTGTTCCATTGCGGATGGTTGTTGCACTCCCGCAGCAAAGTGGCGTGAACTTTGGCACGGGCGGATTCGCTATCGCGTTGAATACCATCTGCTACCCACGGAATCGCCGGAGTTAGCAACACCGTGAGCGCGTAGCGTTGCTGCGAAGCGCGTGCAAAGGGGTAGAGCGCGGTATCGCCGAACACAAAATCGCTGTAAATGGCGGTCATCAGCGGCGTGGTATCGCAAATCACCCACGCTTGCCCTTGTTGCCGCGCTTGCTCTAAAGCGTTCAGTTCGCCGCGCGTTTGCTCTTGCACGATGTGGGCTTGCTCTTCGTGGCGTGGCGTGCGGCCATGCGTATCGCAAAATCCACGCAGGTATTCTGGAACCCACGCCACACCCAAGCGCTGTGCCAAGGCTTGCGCCAGCGTGGTTTTTCCGGTGCATTCGGCTCCCACCAGGGCGATGAGGCGAGGTTCCATTTTCGAGTCTCCTTAAAATTCAACTGTGACTTTGGCGCGGATGGTACGCGGTGTCGATGGGAATAAATATACACCACCCCAGTATTGGGTCGGTGCTTCACGCCAGTAGCTGCGGTCGGTCAGGTTTTCGATGTTCAGATTCCACACCGTGGCTTTACCCCACAATTGATTGCGGTAGCGCACGCCGGCATCCAGTTGCCATGACGAAGGCAGCATCACCGCACCATCGGCGGTTACGGCTTTGCCACTTTCCGCGCTCAACAAACCGTTGAACGATAAGCCCGCCACCGAAGCCACTTTGTAATCCGCAAACAACGATGCTTTATTCTTCGGCACATTGGTGACCACCGTACCCACCAAAGCGGGGTTGAGTGCGGCGGTGTATTGCGCATCCAACAACATATAGCTGGCTTGAATCGACAACTGGCTATTCACCTGCCCGACCGCACTCAACTCTAAGCCGCGATGACGTGCTTGTTTGCCGCCCGCCACACGCTCGGATAAACCATTGGCAACGGTTTTATCGTCCGCAAAAGGTTTGTCGATGCTAAATACCGCACCCGTCACCAGCAGGCGGGGCGAGGGTTGCCATTTCATGCCGATTTCGGTTTGCTCGCTTTTGAGGGCGGGTAATACCGTTCCGGCATTGGTAAACAGCGAAGGGCGATTCGGCACAACCGCCAATTCCACGCCCTGACCCCATGAAGCGTACAGCATGGTGCTAGGACTCATCGCCCATGACGCGCCCAGCCAAGGGGTGGTAACGGTTTGTTCAAAGCGCACGGCACGGCTGCCATCGCTGCGCTCGCTGCTGCGGTTCAGGTGCGTGGTGCGGAATCCGACAAAACTTTGCACCGTAGGCGTAAGGTCGGTTACCAAACTGGCGTACCCATCCAAAGCCCGTTCGCGGCTGTTGGTGTTGAGGTCGTTCATTGCACCATCGGCGGGCAGTGCAATGGGGCGGTTGATATTGGTTGTGCCGACAAAGTTATACGCTTGCTTGGGTGCTAAATCGGTTTGGCTATTGCGTCCTGCCAACCCTGCGTTGAGCTGGTGCTTGAAGCCCGCAGCATTGAATTGACCTTGCAGACTGGCATCCCATGAATGGGTGCTGCGTTGTTCGTTATCGCTGCGGTAATCGTATACATCCATATCGCCATTGGCGCAAAGTCCGGGATACACGTAAGGGGTGGCGTTGCTGCAACCATCGGGGAAGGCAATGCGGTCGTGGATGGTGCTGCGTTGGGTGCTAACGGCAATGCGTGTTTTCCAGTGGGCGTTCACTTGATGATCGACCGCCACTTGTGCGTGGGTGGTGGTGGCTTCAAATGGTTGTGTCCAGCTTTGGTTATTCAGGTTCAGGCGGGAATAATTGGCGGGGGGCAATGTCGTACCCATGCCAACGCCAGCCGTATCCAACAAGCCCAGCCCGGGAACGGAGGGTTGTTGTTTACGCTGGTATTCGAGTTCCGCAGAAACATGGGTGTTGGGCGAAATACGTTCCGCCAAGGCGATGCTGGCAAGGCTACGCGCGCCATTTGCACCTTCTAGCGGTGTACGCAAGTTTTCTGCCGCCAAATTGACGCGCACACCCACGGTTCCCCAAGTGGTGTTGGTATCTAAATGGACTTTGCTGCCATTGTTGTTATCCGTTCCTAGGCTGATCGAGGTAAAGGCATCGGGCAGGGGTTTTTTGCTCACCCAATTCACCAATCCACCCGGAGCCGATACGCCGGATTGCAAACCCGCTACGCCTTTCAGGACTTCGATTTGCTCCACATTTTCCAACGCCAAGGGGACATAGCCGGAAACCGCTAAACCATTGCGCCGAAAATTATTGCCCGCAGCCGGGTCTAATAAGAAGCCACGGATCGAGAGATTTTCGATAAACCCCGTCGTGTTGTAATTATCAGCCAGTGAAGAATCGAGCTTCACCACCTGCGAAAGGCTTTGAGACGCGGTAGCCTCCAGCAAATCCGCACCCAGAACGCCAATGCTTTGGGGGGTTTTGGCCAGTGTTTGGTTCAAACCCCCGACTTGTGCGCGTTCTACTTCCAACACAGGGGCGGCTTTGGCTGCCACGGTAACCGGTGGAAGGCTTTGCGCCCAGAGCGATGGAGTCGCTAAAACCACCGCCAGCGCGGTGAGGCGAGGATAACGAGGAGAAAAATGAGAGAGAGAATGACGTGCCATCGAGAAGTTCCTTTGTTTCGACGGCAGGGTAGGGGTGCAGAAAAAAATATCCTCGAAAAGAGGATGTTGTACTCACCACGCTTCCCTGCGCAAGAATTACCTTGATCAAGTTCCAGGGTTTGAACGGGATGTTCATCTCAGCCAGATAGTTGCAAAGCAACCCACCAGCACCCCTAGCGTTTTGTAATAAAAATTACAGGCGCGATTCTAGCCGCTTATGCGACTCGCGCCGTTTAACCACCCAAAAGACGTTTGAACCAACCGGTTTTGCGTTTCTCGGCTGGAACCGAGACTTGAATAGCGGCATCACGGTGACCCCCATCCAAATACCAGCGTCCAAAGCGCAGGTCGTGGGTCAAAATATGACCGACTAGCCACTTGTTCAGGAAGCGACGCAACTCGGATATCCGATCTTCCGTCCATTGTGCATCACTCGAGAGAAATTCAGCCACATTCGCGCTGAAAGACTCGTGCAAAGCCAGATGTTCTTTGAAATCAGGATACCCGCTGTGTTCCATAATTTCCTGCTCGTGGGTGAAATGAACGACTACATATTCCAGCAGTTCATTCAGTGTTTCATCCACATTGGCCAGATTGAGTGCTTTGACCAGCACAAAGAGATGCCGATGTTCTGCGTCAACTTGATCGACACCAATCTTGAAGCCATCGCGCCATTCCACTACAAAACCAGTCATATCATCACTCTCCATTTATTAGAAAAGAGGCCACCATTCTAGCGGTGTGCATCCGAAATCACACCTCTCGGCGTAGTGCAGGAAAGAGAATGATGTCACGAATGCTGGGACTATCCGTCAGCAACATCATCAAACGGTCAATCCCAATGCCGCATCCACCCGTAGGAGGCATACCGTACTCCAACGCACGGACAAAATCGTGGTCGTAGTACATGGCTTCATCATCACCGTTGTCTTTAGCCGCGACTTGGGAATGGAAACGTGCGGCTTGATCTTCGGCATCGTTCAATTCGCTAAAGCCGTTACCAAATTCACGTCCGGTAATGTATAACTCAAAGCGTTCGGTCACCCCGGGCTTGGTGTCGCTCTCGCGTGCCAATGGCGATATTTCGACGGGGTGTTCGCAGATGAAGGTCGGTTGCCAGAGCTTTTCTTCGACCGTTTCTTCAAAATACATGACCTGCAAGCTCGCCAAACTGCGGGTTGAAAGCTGGTGTTTCGCCTCGGTCATACCCAATTTGCGCAGGGCGTTGATGAGCCATTCGGCATGGTGAACGTTGTCACCCGCATCGGTGTATTTGGCAATCGCTTCCAAAATGGTGAGGCGATCAAAGGGCTGGGACAAATCTACGGGCTTGCCTTGGTACGTCAGATGCAGGCTATCACCGGCTTGGATGGCGGCATCGCGGATGAGGGCTTCCGTGAACGTCATCAAATCTTGGTAATTCCAGTAAGCCGCGTAAAACTCCATCATGGTGAATTCGGGGTTGTGGCGTACCGAAATTCCCTCGTTACGGAAATTGCGGTTGATTTCAAATACGCGATCAAACCCGCCCACAATCAGGCGTTTCAAATACAACTCGGGGGCAATGCGCAAGAACATTTGCTGATCCAGCGCATTGTGGTGGGTGGTGAAGGGGCGGGCATTGGCTCCCCCCGGAATCGGGTGCAGCATGGGGGTTTCGACTTCCAAAAAGCCGTGTTGCACCATAAATTCGCGCAAACCGCTCACCGCTTTGCTCCGTGCCACAAAACGCTTGCGGGCGGTTTCATCCATCATCAAATCGACGTAACGCTGGCGGTATTTCACCTCTTGGTCAGCAATACCGTGGAATTTATCCGGCATCGGGCGCAGGCTCTTGGTTAGCAAGCGGATGCGGGTAGCATGAATCGACAATTCACCGGTTTTGGTTTTGAAGATACGGCCTTCTGCCGCCACGATGTCGCCCAAATCCCAGTGTTTGAAGGATTCGTATACCTCGGTTCCAACTTCTTCGCCTTTGACGTAAATTTGAATCCGTCCACCGCTAGGGCCAAACGAGGAATCTTGCAAGGTACAAAAGCTCGCTTTACCCATGACGCGCTTGAGCATCATGCGGCCTGCAACCGTGGCGGTAGCGCCCATTGCCGCCAAAATTTCAGGGGAATGGGAATCGTATTCGGCAAACAGCGCTTCCGCCTTATTGCTGGGCTTGAAATCGTTGGGAAAAGCCACGCCTTTGCCATCTGCTTGAGCCTGACGCAGTGCTTTGAGCTTTTCACGGCGTTCGTGAATCAGCTGGTTCTCGTCTTGGGGCGCGGGGGCAGAGGCGGGGGCGTGGTGTAAATCAGAAGAAGACATATGAAAACATATTAGGAGCTAAACAAAAAATTCATGACATCGCCGTCTTTCACGACGTAATCTTTACCCTCGGCACGCATTTTTCCGGCTTCTTTCGCACCTTGCTCACCTTTGTGGGCAATGAAATCCGCAAACGCGATGGTCTGGGCGCGGATGTAACCTTTTTCAAAGTCGGTATGAATAACACCCGCTGCTTGGGGGCCAGTATCACCGACATGAATCGTCCATGCCCGAACCTCTTTCACACCTGCCGTGAAATAAGTTTGTAATCCCAATAATTGATAAGCGATACGAATCAAACGATTCAATCCGGGTTCTGTTTGTCCTATTTCTTTCAAAAATTCGAGGCGATCGCCATCGTCCATCTCCGAAATCTCGGCTTCTATCTTGGCGCAAATGGCGACTACAGGCGCATTTTGCGATTCGGCAAACGCCACCAAACGATCCAACAAGGGGTTATTGGTAAAACCATCTTCCGATACATTCGCCACAAACATGGCGGGTTTGGCGGTGATTAAGAAGAATTGTTTTAATAAAACAAGCTCTTCTTTGCTGAAATCCAGTGTGCGCACGGGCTTGGCTTCATTCAGTGCCACTTGGCATTTTTCCAAAATGGTGACCAGCTTGGCGGATTCTTTATCACCAGCGCGTGCCGTTTTGGAGTGGCGCACAATGGCTTTCTCCACCGCAGAAAGATCGGCTAAACACAATTCGGTTTGAATAACCTCAATATCGGCAATCGGGTCTACCTTACCGGCTACGTGGATGACGTTACCATCCTCAAAGCAGCGCACCACATTGACGGTGGCATCGGTTTCGCGGATGTGGGCTAAGAATTTATTGCCCAATCCCTCACCTGTGCTGGCTCCGGCGACTAATCCGGCAATATCGACAAATTCGACGACTGCTGGCACAACCCGTTCAGGGTTTACCACAGCCGCTAGTTGTGCCATGCGGGGGTCTGGAACCTCCACAATACCGACATTGGGTTCAATCGTACAGAAAGGATAATTTTCGGCAGCAATTCCTGCCTTGGTAAGGGCGTTGAACAACGTGGATTTTCCGACGTTGGGCAAGCCTACAATGCCACACTTCAAACTCATGTAATAACCTCTGAAAACGGGGATTTAAGTTCCATCAAAGTTCCATCAAAATCTGGTTCAAGTGTATGCCATCCGTGCTTGTGTGCATTTTTTTGGCGTTCCTTTGCCTATGCACCGGTCTGGATCGGGCAGAGGCAGCGGGCGCTGACAATACTATTACCGTAAAGACGTGGATCGATGAAGGCTCTTATGCCAGCATTGATACTGTCTCGGATGGTGCTGCGCAGAGCCTACTATTTACCGCAGGCCCAACGGGGGGCTATTTTCCCATTAAACAGCACGATAGCCTTTGGATTCGGATCAACCTCAACTTAATTCGCCATCAACAGGGACGATGGACGTTGAGTATTCCCCTACCCAGTTTGGATTCGGTGATCTTCTACCAGCGCAACAGCCAAGGCGCATGGGAAACGCAGGTCGCTGGCGATGCCTATCCGCAAAGTATGTGGCATCGCCCGGGGCTGTACCCAGAGTTTGAACTCAATTCTGCTAACTCCGAAGTCTTTGTACAGATACGCAACTTCAAACCCACGACCATTCCCCTGCATGTTGCACCCGCATCGGGACGCGAGATGCAACGCAAGTGGGAATTGTTTGGCGTAACTCTGCTAATGGGTATCTTTTTGTGCGCTATGGCCTTCGCCAGCCTGCGCTGGACATGGCACCATGCGGTGATGGATGGCTGGGTTGCGGTGTTTTCCGGTGTGGGTTTTTTGGTGGTGGCGCAAATTAGCGGCGTAGGCAATGCGTTGTTTTGGGCGGAATATCCCATTTTTGGCAACTACGCCTCGAATATCTTCCCTATTATGGGGGTGGCGTGCGTCACGTTGCTGGTACGAAAAATTTTGTTGTTATCGGTTTCTTTGTACTGGGAATGGCTTCCTTCGGCATTGTCATTGGCTGGGTGGGGGAGCTTGGTTGCCGCCTTGACCTTTGCTATTTTCCCCCGTTATGTTGCCAATGAAATCAGCAGTTTTTTCGTTTTATTTGCTTCTCTGCTGGCTTTGGGAACGGCTGCTTTTGTCAGCGTTAAAGGATTTCCGCCCGGTCGTTGGTTGACCCTCATCATGTTGCCCCAACTGCTATGGCAGTGTTACGTGATGGGTGAGGGCTTGGAATTCTTCTCCTTCTTACAAGATGTGCAATTGTTTTTCGGCTTGACGTTGGCGGCCAGCATTCCCGCTTTGCTGTATGTGTTTAGCCAGTTTCACCACGAGCGTGAAACACTGGTGGCGCGTGCCAATCATTTTCCGACCCATGATGCGCTTACCGGTTTATTGACGGCCGAAGTCTTTCAAACCCATGTGGATATTGCGATCAATGAATCTATCGAATCGCGCCACCCCACCGCATTGGCACGGGTTCGTTTGGTGAACCATGATTACATTTTGATCACCCAAGGCCATGTCGTGGCAGAACAGGCGTTGTTGCGGGCTGCCGTTAAATTGCAATGCCTGCTGCGCAACAGTGACCCTATTGCCCGCGTGGGTGCATCGGATTTTGTCTTTTTGCTCGATGGAGTGGCTGACCGTGAATTGGTACGGCAGCGCATGAAAAAATTGATGGGTTCGGGCTTGATTCCATTGCCAGACATATCCCCCGAAATCAATTTACGCTTCCATATCGTCTGCGTGATGCTGAACGAAAAACAGGTTCCCGCCAACCGCGTGATCCGTGATTTGGGGCAACGCTTGAACGGTATGACCCCCACGACACGCCGACCTCTGCGCTTTTTGTAACCCCGTCCTACAATGCCTTGCCATGAAACACGCCAAACTGCCCGCTCATTCTGCCAATCCATCGCCTCCATTTGATGTTTGCATTCGGGGGGGTGGCATCGTTGGCTACACACTGGCATTGCACCTTGCCAGTAAGCAATTGCGTATTGCATTGGTCAAACCCGCTCCCACGTCTTCCGCTGCACCACCGGAACCGGATGTGCGTGCTTATGCGTTGAATCAGGCTTCGCGCGGATTGTTGGAAGCGGTGCGTTGTTGGCCTTCGGTGGAACATGCCACGCCCGTCGTCGGGATGAAGGTGCATGGTGATGCGGGAGGAAATGTCTTTTTTGATGCCTCGCATACAGGGTCTGAGGCATTGAACTGGATTGTGGATGTTGCGGTATTGGAAAGTTTGTTGGCGGATGCCGCACGTTTTCAACCCTTGATTGAAGTCATCCACACCACCGAACCACCCCCTGCAACGCTCACCGTTATTTGCGAGGGTCGCCATAGCCGCTCGCGTCAGGCACTGGGCGTGGAATGGGATGTGCAACCCTATCACCAATGGGCGTTAGCCACCCGTGTGGATGCTGAATTGCCCCACCGCCAGCTTGCCGAACAGTGGTTTGATCGCGGTGAGATTTTGGCATTCTTGCCCATGAATGGAGCCGGTGGCAAACGCTGTGCCGTGGTGTGGTCGGTATCCCCCGAACGTGCGCGGGAGCTGGAAAAAGTATCCGATAGCGATTTTTGCAACGCCTTGCAAGCGGCAAGCAACGACGCGCTGGGCGCATTAACGCTGGCTGGAAGTCGCAAATCGTGGCTCCTGCAACATGCCCTGACCCGCCGTTGGAGCGGTGATTCATGGGTGTTAGCGGGTGATTCGGCGCACAATATGCACCCCCTTGCAGGGCAGGGGCTGAATAGGGGGCTGGCGGATGCGGAAAGTATTATTCGCATCATCGGCGACCGCAGCCCGTGGCGCAGTGTGAATGATCCACGCCTTTTGCGCCAGTATGAACGCGAGCGCAATGCCGACTTTGCCGTCATGGGGCATGGTAATGATTACTTACAACAAATCCTCACCCATCCGCATCCGATACTGCAAACTCTGCGCAATTGGGGCATGAACCGGTTCGAGGAGAGTCCGCTTCTCAAAACATGGGTCGCGCGGCGTGCAATGGGTGTAACCGGTTAATCCAACGAAAGAAAGTACCTTGATATGAAAAAAACCCGAATCTCCTCCTTGCTTTCCTCCGTAGTGGTGGGAACGTTGCTCGCCACCGCATCGTGGGGTGCATGGGCAGCCGATTCTGCCGAGGCCACTATCCGTAAAAATTTGGCTGCTTTTTCGCCTCAACTCAAAGTGATTGATGAAGTGAGCAAAACGGCAGTTCCGGGGTTGTACGAGGTGCGTGTCAATAAATCGGATATTTTTTATACCGATGCCCAAGGCAATTATTTGCTGGAAGGTAGTTTGATCGACCTCAAAAACAAACGCAACTTGACCGAAGAGCGTGTGACTAAACTCACGGCGGTGAAATTCGATTCATTGCCGTTGAAAGACGCATTCACCATCGTGCGGGGTAACGGTAAACGCAAAATTGCGATATTTGAAGACCCCCAATGCGGCTATTGCAAACGCTTTGAACGTGATTTGCAGAAGGTGGATAACGTCACCATCTATATGTTCCTCTACCCCATTTTGGGCGCAGAGTCGGGTGAGAAATCCAAAGCCATTTGGTGTTCCAAAGATCAGGTCAAGGCATGGCAAGATTGGATGGTGCGTGACCAAGCGATTCCACCCGCTCCAGCCAGTTGTGATTCCAACGCATTGGCGCGTAACGTAGAGCTGGGTCGTAACCACCGCATTACAGGCACGCCCACGATCATTTTCCCCGATGGTTCTCGTGTTCCCGGTGCGATTGATAGCAAGCAGCTTGAAAAATTGTTAGCCGAACGCACCAGCGAAAAATAAAAAATCCAATCAGAGAAATCAGAGAATCTTACGATGGAACGATCCGCCATAAATTATCGGGTGGAGGTGGCGGATTTGCACGCCCACCTCTTCACGGTGACGCTCACGCTACCCCAACCCCGACGTGAACAAATCGTTTCACTCCCCGTCTGGATACCGGGCAGCTATCTGGTGCGGGAATTTTCCCGTCACCTGCAACATCTGCACGCTTTTCAAGAGGGCCATGCGCTGGCGGTACGCCAACTGGATAAAGCCCGTTGGCAGATTGCCTGCCATTCTGCCAGTGAAACGTCCGCCCCCTTGGTACTGCACTATCGGGTGTTTGCTTACGATTTGTCGGTGCGTGCCGCCTTTTTGGATGCCACACGCGGTTTTTTCAACGGCACGAGCCTGCTATTAAAAGCCAAAGGGCATGATGATGTGCCTTGCGTGCTGGAAATTGTGCGTGGTGAGCGCGTGGCGGAGGCAATCACTCCTTGGTCAGTGGCAACGGGTTGTGAAGCTTTAGAGGTTGATGCCAATGGTTTTGGACGCTACCACGCACCCGATTACGCGACCTTGGTCGATTGCCCCTTTGAACTCGGCACGTTCTGGAGCGGTCATTTTGAAGCCTGTGGCATACCCCATCGCTTTGTCGTGGCCGGTGCGCCGGAAGGGTTTGATGGCGAACGTCTCTTAGCGGATACCAAAACGATTTGTGAAGCACAAATTCGTTTTTGGCAAGGGTCGCATTTTCAGAACTACACCTTCCTGCTGCACGCCATGGCGGATAGCTATGGGGGGCTGGAACACCACAATTCGACCGCGCTGGTGTGCAAGCGGAAAGACTTATTCCCCGAATTATCGAAAGATGGTTATATCCAGCTCTTGGGATTGATTAGCCATGAATACTTTCATACGTGGAATGTGAAATACCTGCGCCCCGCCGAGTTTGCGGACTACGATTACAGCCAAGAAAATTACACCCAGTTGCTATGGTTCTTTGAGGGCTTTACCAGCTATTACGATGACCTGATACTGCGTCGTACCGGTTTGTTGGATGATGCCACTTACCTCAAGCTATTGGCAAAAACCATCAACAATGTCGCCCAAACCCCGGGGCGGGCGGTGGAGACGGTGGCGCAATCCAGTTTTAATGCGTGGATCAAGTATTACTACCCCGATGCCAATACCCCCAATGCCACGGTCAATTACTACACCAAAGGTGCTTTGGTCGCGCTGTGCTTGGATTTGATGCTACGCAAAGAGAAGCAAACAACGCTGGATGAGGTAATGCGCAGTTTATGGCAGCGTTGCGATCACCATCCCGTAGCCGGAACCATGACTGAGCATGATTTGCAAGCGGTGCTGCATCAACTCAGTGGGCGTTTGTTTACCGCTGAATTAGCACATTGGGTGCATGGCACGGCAGAACTTCCGGTTCTCGAATTATTGCAACACCACGGTGTGGCATCTTGCAACGAATCCACCGTTTCGCTAGAGCAGCAACTGGGTATACGGGTGCGGGAAAGCGATAAAAGGGTGCGCATCACCCATGTGTTGCGTGGTGGTGCGGCGGAAAAAGCGGGTTTTGCCAGTGGCGATGAATGGATTGCGGTGCAAGGTGCATGGCGTATTCATTCGATGGACGATGTCGCTTTGTATCGCGGCACTGGAAACACCATTTCCGCCTTGGTCGCCCGCGATCAGCGTTTGCTGCAACTTCAACTGCATCTACCGGATGAACCGATTAACCATTCGATTTGCCTGAATATCTCCGATGCCAGTGCCGCGCACGCATGGCTGGAAGCCCCATCAACCCCACTTGAAACACAACCTGAAACATAAAAGGAGCGTTTTTAATGACTACTGAAACCACTTGCACCACTTACGAATGTATTTCCACCCGTGTGGAAGGCGAAAAAGTCGCTGTTATCACGCTGAACCGCCCCAAGCAACTGAATGCGCTCAACGAGCAGTTGATGGATGAACTGGGTCAAGCCCTGCTCGGTTTTGATGCCGATGCCGCGATTGGCTGCATCATCATCACTGGTAGCGAAAAAGCCTTTGCAGCAGGTGCTGATATTGCAGCTATGGCGAAATTTACTTTTGCACAGGCGTACCACGGTAATTTCATCACTCGCAACTGGGAAACCATCCGCAGCGTGCGCAAGCCTGTGATTGCAGCGGTGAGCGGTTTTGCACTGGGCGGTGGTTGTGAATTGGCGATGATGTGCGATTTCATTATCGCCAGCGATACCGCCAAATTTGGACAGCCTGAAATCAAACTCGGCATCATCCCGGGTGCAGGTGGCACGCAACGCTTGCCCCGCGCAGTCGGCAAAGCCAAAGCGATGGATATGGCATTGACCGGACGCATGATGAATGCCGAAGAAGCCGAGCGTTCTGGTCTCGTCAGCCGTGTGGTTCCCGCCGATAAATTGATGGACGAAGCCTTGGGTGCGGCATTGCAAATTTGCGGCTTCTCCCAAATCGCGACGATGGCAACCAAAGAGAGCGTGAACCGTGCGTTTGAAAGCAGTTTGTCGGACGGTGTAGCGTTTGAGCGCCGCATGTTCCATGCCTTGTTTGCAACCCAAGACCAAAAAGAGGGGATGGATGCCTTCTTGAACAAGCGTCCAGCCCAGTTCACTAACCAATAAACCAGTTAATCAAACCATCGGTTTATGCCCCTCAAAAGCCAGACCCCTGCTTTTGTTTACACCCATTTCGCGCAGCGCTTAAACCATTTTGCCCCTATCGTGGGGGTGCAGTGGCGCAGGTTGAGCCTTAGCTCGGCGCGTACACGGTGGGGCAGCGCCCGTTCGGATGGCTCTATCCGCTTGAATCGGCATTTGTTCCACCTGCGTCCGGAGCTGTTGGATTATGTGGTGGTGCATGAGTTGAGCCATCTGCGGGAAATGAACCACAGTCCCCGATTTTGGGCAGTGGTGCGCAGTGTTTTGCCAGATTATGCGAATCTGCGCAAGGAATTGAAAAACCAACGTATTACTTCTTCAACCTTCACTTTATGACAGCACCCAAGCCTTCTATGCCTTCTATCCTCGTTACCGGTGGCGCGGGTTATATCGGTAGCCATACCTGTGTTGAATTGCTCAACGCGGGTTATACCGTGACCGTGTTCGATAATTATTGCAACAGCCACCCCGAATCTTTGAATCGGGTCGAGCGGATCACGGGAAAAACGTTCACCCGCATCAAGGGCGACATCCGTGACCGTGCTGCGCTGGAAACTGCGCTGCGGGATAGTCAGGCGACGGCGGTGATTCATTTTGCGGGATTGAAGGCGGTGGGCGAATCGAACCAAATTCCGCTGCATTATTACGATAACAATGTGGTCGGCACGCTGCGTTTATTGGAGGCGATGGAAGCCACAGGGGTGAAAGAGCTGGTTTTTAGCTCATCGGCAACGGTGTACGGCAATCCGCAATGGTTGCCACTGACGGAAGATCACCCGCTATCTGCCACTAATCCCTACGGTCGCACCAAGTTGGTTGTAGAAGATATGTTGCGTGATGCGTTTGCCGCGAATTCCAGTTTGCGTATTGGGTTGCTGCGCTATTTCAATCCCGTGGGCGCACATCCCAGTGGCTTGATTGGTGAAGACCCGCGCGATATTCCCAATAATTTACTCCCCTTTGTGGCGCAGGTAGCGGCAGGGCGGCGTGAATTTTTGAATGTTTGGGGCAATGATTACGGCACACCGGATGGAACTGGGGTGCGTGATTACATCCATGTGATTGATTTGGCACTAGGCCACCTCCGCACGCTGGAGATGCTAGCGCGTGGCAATGCGGGG
>ERZ724511.360-NODE-360-length-15984-cov-29.955678_pt1 | contig 15984 bp, 17 predicted proteins | sample MGYA00376044_ERZ724511 | MGnify/ENA primary metagenome ERZ724511 (study PRJEB28724, sample SAMN07190887) | wastewater metagenome | isolation source: effluent of sewage treatment plant in Hong Hong | place: USA: Christiansburg, Virginia | collected 2016-03-01 ...
ATTAAACCGCACTATCATATACAGAGTATATCTGTATATTGTAGTATTGTCTATTTAATTTTACTAGGCTTAACATAACTTTCAAGTAGTGCTTTAACAGCTTTTTGTTGGTCTGTTAAGTTTGTAGCACCTACTGATGTAATTTTTTCAACAATATCACCAACTCCTAGTTTAATACCACCCTGGAATCCAGTAGATGGAATAGTGTCTGGGAATAATTTACGCATTTCTTGTGCAAATTCTGCAACTGCTTTTGGAGATGCACCTTTATATCCTAATCCACGTGATGTTGTGTCCATTACGTCTGCAATAGCTTCATATATTGGTGAACTTTGTGATTCTCCAAATATTCTACGTAAGTTTACTTTAGCAAATTCTGCTGGGTCAGTAGAATTTGTAACATTAAAATTAGGTGTTTTAAATATACTGTCTTCTATGTCGTCAGTAATGTTTTTATATTTAGCATACTCAGCATTAAGTTTTTTAATTTCTGGTGATATATCACCAAGTTTTGATGAATAAATATCTCTGAATACGTTGAATATACTTTTTTGACCATCTGGAGTATTGATAATAATATCACCAACTCCTTCATAGTTTGATTGTCTTTTTAATTTACTAAATAATTTATCTTTTGCGTGTATTTTTGATGGTGTTAATGTATCTCCACCCTCTACTGCAAGGTCATAAAGTTCTTGTATTTTAATACGTTCTTTTGGTTCATAACTAGAACCAGTAAAATCAAGCTTAACTCCTTTAGTGTCGTACACTGGAATAATTCCTTGTTCTTTTAGAGTATTGTCAAGTTTACTAAATGAATCTGTAACATTTACATTAGTTGTTTTATCTAATGCTTTTACTGCATCACCTAGTTTTTTACCAACTGCTTGTTTTTGTTTGTTGATTAATTCAAATTGTTTTGATGCTAGTTCTCCACCCACTATTGTTGGTTGTTTTTTTGTACCAATTTTTGTAGATGTTTCTCCTGCTATATCAACAACATCTTTATATGCCTGTTTTGTTGCAGGGTCTGCTGATTCAATCGTATTGATAATTCTATCATCAAGGTTGGATTTCATAGCCTGTTTAACTTGTGGTGTTGCTGTTTTCATTTTATTAGCACGTTCACTTGCAGTAGCTAATGTTTCTTTAACACGTTCAACTGCTCGTGGTACTCTTTCAGCTATATCTGTTGCAATCTGACCAATACCACCACCACCTGGCGGAATAATATCTGATACTGCCTGTTTTGTACTTGATATTAATTTAGAACCTTGTTCAGCACCTGATTTAACTAAATTAACACTACCAGGTACTAATTCTCCTGCACCAAGTACATCAGCAGCACCTAATATTGGACCTCCAACTGCTTGTACTGTACCTTTTAGTGGTGATATTTGACCAGATTCAACTGCTGGTAATATTTTGTTTTGGAAATCAGTTTGAAAAGAACCAATAGGTTTACCTGTTACTGGGTCATTAATATTAGCAGTGGTCATTTCTTTACCTTGTAATCCTTGTACAATGTTCACTGGTGCTTCTACTGCTGATTTAACAAATTTTGCTGCGTTACCAACAAGTGTCTCATATGCTGCTTTTGGTAATTCTTGTGCTGTTTCTTTAGAGAATATTTGACCTACAGTAGATTTATTAAGAAATTTATCAGCTTGTTCTGGTGACATTTGGTCGGTATTTGTTTGTTTTGGTTCATATGTTTTTTTACCATAATCTAATATAGCGTTCATATCTGCACCCTCAAAAACAGACCCATTTTTAGCCATAAGATACATTACCTTTTTTGCATCAAGTCCTTTTTCTTTAGCACCTTGATATATTTTTTTTGCTTGTTCTTGGTTGTATGTAGTCATAACTTTATTCTGGATTAGTGTCCTCAAACGAACTAAACGCACTTTCTGATGCCGCACTATTTAGATAATTAACATAATCTTCTTCTGTTGTATTGGTAGATTCTTTACCAAAAACATCTACGTTATCATAGTTGAAATCAACCCCTTGTGTTGATGCTCTACCTTTAATATCAGAAAGCATATAGTTAGCAAGCTGATTTAATTTTGTTTTAACAGTAGCATCTGTATCATTTGCACCTGGAATCATTTTTTCTACTAATTTTTCTTGTCCTTTTGAAAGACTTGCACCAGACAACCATTGTTGTAGTTTACCCTCAATACCAGATATATTTCCTCTAGTTGCGATAGCTTTTTGACCACTAACTGCTTCTGGTAGAAATCCACCACCAAGAAATCCATATCCTTTTACTTTTCCTGTATTAATATTTTTACCAAATTCTGTAATTGATGATAATACTGCACCTGCATTTTGAATCTGATCATTAGCTTTAAGTTTTGGATTCTTAAATAATTCAGATACTGTTGATGCAGAACCATCATTGGTTGTTACAGAAATATCTGCATTTAATTTGTTTAATTGAGCTTGTTTAATTGCTCTATCAAGTGGGTCAGATGCATATTTACCTGCAATTTTAACTGCCTGATCAAATGCTCCTGGTTTTGTACTATCAATAGCTGATAGTTGGTTTAGTAATCCTACTCCACCACCATATTGAGCAACATTTAATTTAAGTTGTTTAATTTGCTGTTCAACTTCTTCTTGTTTTTTGTATTCACGCTCTTTTTTAGCAGTGATTTCTCCATATTCTCGTTGATCAAGCATTTTAAGAGCTTCAAGGTTTGCACGACTCTGTTCCAATTTCATTTCAAGTTGTCTATCTGCAATAGATGCTGCTGTATCGTAATTACGATTAGCTGCTGTCTGTAGGATAGCTAGGTCAGCTTGTTTAGATAATGACTGTCGTGTTAATCTATCTGCCTCAATACTTATTCCACTAGCCAATGCTCCTTGCATATTTTTTTGTAGGTTTTCAATTTGTCTACGATTAGCAAGTTGTTCTTGTTCAATTTGTGAAGTGTATAGGTCAGATTGTCTTTTAGCTTTATCTTGTTCTGTTCTATCAATAGTTGATGAAATATATCCACTCTCTTTCAATGCTTGTAGGTATGCATCTTGCTGTGGTGTTTCTGATTGCTTTTGGTTTTGTTGTACAACTCCCTCCATAGCACCTTGTAATCCACCATATGATTGTGGTTTCTGGTCAGGTAATGGTATAGGTGTAACATTTTTTAATTTATCTGATGTTATTGTATCTGATGGTGGTGTTGTAGAACCATATTTTGCTACTGCTGCTTGAGTTAATGGACCATACTTGCTATCTACTTTTAGATTAGCACCTTTAGCATTTAAACTAGCTTGTAGGTCTGCTACTGCTTTGTTTTGGTTTCCATATTCTGCTGTAGTAGTGTTTGCGTTGAACTGTGCCATATTGTTATTATACCATTTTTATTGTTTAGATGGTAGATGATATTTGTTATCTATTGATAATTCTTCGACCCTTACGCTTACTCCACGTAATTCTATTTTTAATTGAATAAATTTACCTGTTGCTCCTATGTTTTCTGAAATAAATCCTTTTTCAGCATTGTTATCAGCATAAGATATTGTTTTCCATTTGGTCCAATTACGTGTTACAAATTTACATTTATCACCTGCTGTGTAGTTCTCAAATGATTCATCTATTGTAATGGTATATGTACCTGCATTTTCTGATATGTCAGTTATGTGTGCGAGTATACCACCACCTGCACCTTTTAGAATTTCTACTTCGTCACCAATACTTGTATCAGCGAGTTCTGTTGCAGTTGATGTAAATGTAGTTGCAGAAGTCCATGTTCCTGCCCAATTAGCTAAGTTAATGGTTTCTTTCATATCATCTACAGTTCTGTATTTGATAATTATTTTATCTAGTTCTGATTGCATTGGTGAGAACTTTAATGTTACTAGATTAAACTTGTCTAAAACATTTTGTGATGTAATTTTAGGTGTAATAAAGTAACCTCGTGCCTCTACTCCAACTGATATACTACCTAACATTCCATCTGATCCTGTTAGTGTTCTTTGTGGTACTTCTCCACCCCAAATTAGGTCATAACCATACTGTGAATCTGGTGTAGGGATAGTAATTAATCCAAGAGCCATTGTACGTTCAGTATATGTTTGTCCAAAGTCGTAATTTGGGAAGAAAACTAATTGTTGAGAGATACTACCAGTTGATGTCAGTGTAATTCCAGTACCTGCAAGTGCATTTGCTTTAGTTGTAGCAAGTTTAATAGTTGTTGCAGACAATTTAATAACAAAATATTTAGTTTCATTTGTTAATCCACCAATAAGCGAAATTCCTTTTCGATAATAAACTTCTGTACCAGTGATTGGTGCTGAGGTAACTGTAATAATACTTGTTCCAGTATCTACATTTGATGTAGCAATAGTTTCTGTATATACCATTGAGTTAGATAGTGAGTATTTGTGATACAAACCTACATTATCATCATAGCACCAAACCCCATCTGGTTGATTTGATTCTCTTTTTGAGTTGTTTTCTTGGTCGTTGAATAGAATATAGATAACATCACCATTAGATTTCATTATATTTTTATATAATCCAATATTTGTTACGTCAGTTAATACTCTGTTTGTGTAGTAGATAGGAAAAGCATCTAGTATTGTGAATCCTGCACCATTGTATCGCAATAATGCACCATCTCCAGTAAGTATAACTACTGAATCTTTATGAACACAGATAGAAAAGATAATATTTGAATCTACTTCATATGCTTGTTGTGCTGCATTACCTTGTCCATTCCATACAAACAAACAAGCTTTACCACTGTAATTATGTTTAGTTGCTACATATAACTGTTGGTTAAAATAAACCATTCCAGTGATCATGTAATCAGACAATATTTGTAGTGTGTTAGCTAACACTGGTGTTGCTGTAAGTGGATTGTTATAAATCTTTACTGAGTTTACATCAGCTACTGCAATCGCAGCGAGTGATAACATACCAACAATAGGGTGTTGTGACTGTGAAGTGTTAGTTAATGTTATGTTTGTATCTACAACACGATATCCTACTGATAATGTAGGGTCGTAATATGATACTGAGTTCTCATCACTAAACGGCATTTTACCACCAAACCATATAGCATCTGATTGACCACCTCCACCAACTGTACCTAGACTATCAGTGAATGCTGTTGGTTTTTCTGATAATGGTCGAGTATTGATTGTAAATGGACTGTCCCATGTTTGAGTAAAATATGAACCATCAAATGGTAATATAACTGCTGGGTTATTGAAATTACTTGTTGACTGGTCAATTACAGCACGTGGTGAACCAGATAACCGCAAATAACCCTTGTTATCAAAAGTTATGTTTTTGGTTACAGATATATTACCCATTAAATCTGAGTCATTACCTTGTTTCCACTGTCTAGATTGTTGATTAGGTATGTTAATTGCCATATTATACGTTTAGTTTAATTGCTGTTCCTGCTTTATTTCTCCAATATAAGTCACCCACTGAATCCATATAGAGTAATCCGTTTTGACCACCCTCAGTTTCCCCAACTCCAAATCTTATACCTCCATCTACACCCTCTTGTGTATAAAATCTTTGCCAAATAAATTGTTTAGAACCAAGATAAACTGGTCTATAAATAATAAATACTGCACCAGATACACTTGAACTCCATGTTCCTGATATAGTAATTACATTTGATGTATTTGATGAAATTGTTTTACAATCCGTAATTGTACCTGATGAATTAATTATATTTATTAAGCATCCTGCTAATTCATTTGTTGTAAAATTAAAACCATCAATAGTTACTGTAGAACCTCCTGATGTTACTGATATTGATGTACCCTCTAGTGACGATGCCGCTGGACCTCTTAATGCTGTTATTGATGATTCTGTTCCATTTGGTTTATGTGTGTAGTTTACTTGTAAACCATCATACTTATTTGTAAATCCCTTATTATCATTTTTTGATAGAGAAGTTGCAAATCCTATTGCCTCTCTAGAAGTACCAACATCTGTTGTCGGTACTTGAACCATTTGTTGTAAACCAACATTTAATGACTGGTCACCATCTAAACTAATATTTTTGCGTAACAAATTAGTACCATCTACATTTGAATGTTGATGTTTAGAATAGTCATACTTGAATTGCTTTAATTCATTTTCAAGTTGATTTATTTTGTTTACTAATTCTTCGTTAGTCATAATAATTAAAAGATTACTTCTGTAGCACTGATTGCTTTGATGGTGTTTGTAGTGAAAATGTTATCTGTAATAACTAAAGCACCACCTGTTGGTAAATATGCCGCACCTGCTGTTAATCCACTTTGATTAGCATCAATACCACGATAAGCAACTGCTACTTGTTGTCCAGCACTGACTGTAGATTGAGCAAAACCAATAAAATTATTAGACATACCATAAATCCAAACGGTTACTGTTGTCGCAGTTTCTTTAATTGCGATTGGGTAATTATTATCTAATAGTAAACAAGTATCGAAGCTTGCTGACGTAAATTCTTTAATTGAAGTAGAGTTTAGTGTTAAAGTTGTACCAGAACGTGTAATTATTTTTACATCATTATTGCTTCCATCAAATAGATATGAACTTGTAGTATCTTTAAATATAATTGTACTACTTAAACCTGTCGATACAACTAGACCAGTACCTGGGGTTGGTACAGTACCTGAAACTGAAAATGCTACGATATTATTACTATTTCCACCAGCTGTAATACCTGTACTAACAATATACACATCTGTTGCTGGTGATATTATTGTGATAGGTACATTTTGATTTACTGATGTTACCGATGTTGTTACCTCTGAACCTAAAGTGATTGTGGTACCTGAAATTGTACCAACTTGTGAATAGATATTAGGATCACTAGCTGTAACCAATACAAATTTATCTGTTCCAATTTTTCTGATTGCCTCCAGTGCTGTGAAACTTTGGTTTCCTGCACCCAGTGCAACTGGTGTACCGAATGTCGCTACTGTACCAGAAACTGTAAATGCTAGTATTCTTGAGTTTGCTGATGTTCCTGCCTTATAAACAAATACACCTTTATCAGTACCAATTGTCTCAGAAATAAATGCTGAGCTTGTAGTTAATGTTGATGCTGCAGTTGTTGCGGTTGCTTCTGTACCAAAAGTAATTGTGGTACCTGATACAGTACCTACACGATATTTAATAACAGTAGTACTTGCATCAAGTAAATAGAAAACTATGAACTTATCTGTATCTAATTTACATATACAAGCATTTTGTAAAACACCACCTGTTGCATATGGTGTTATTGTTGTTGCAGCTACTGCTGCTGTTCCTAATGTCAATACATTTGTTGATGTGTTTATGGAACCTACTTGTGCGTATAATGTACCCGAAGAATCTGTACTATCTGTAATTGATACAAATTTATCACCACCGATTGCACAAGTATTTTTTTGTCGTAATCCTACTGAACTTGTATTAGGTATACCATGAGATGCTGAACTAACAGATAGATTACTCGGGGCTACATAACTATCAATCAAGTTAGCGATACCTACTGGTTGTCCAAGTGTTAATGCTATACGAGATGTAAAGTTTTTAAGAAATTGACCAGGTTGTCCTACTCCAAATGATGATGCTAATACTTTCTTTTTAGCGTATGATGCTGAACTATCTTCAATTACAAGAATATCTGAAGCTTCTGGTGCTACTTTTTGTGTAAATGTGTTTAAATCACCTGCTGCACGTTTTAATTGTGCATCATTAGTTACACTTCCTAACCCTACATCACTAGCAGTGATACCAGTTGGTGAACTCATTACTGCGTTGTTGATTGTTGGACTTGTTAATGTTTTGTTTGTAAGTGTTTGTGTAGCTGTTTTACCTACTGCTTTATCTGCTCCAGTAACTTCACTTAATTTGTAATCGTGTGATGTTGTTACTGCTGAACCATTTGCACCTACTTTTGCTTGTATAGCCTCAATAGCATCATTAGCATTTGCGTGCTGTGATGCATGACTAACAACTGCAACTTTATCTGTTGCCGTTGGATTTGTTAAGGTATCTAAACCTGTTGGGAATGATGTACTCATAGTGATTTAATTACATTGGTAATACTTGTAGCTGTTCCAAGACCCTCATAGAGAACAAATAGGTTACTTAATGGTTCTAAATCTGAGTCATACTCAAGTCCAGTTTCATCATATTCCCATCCACCTCCATCAGCACCTAGTGCTTTTTCAATATTATTCCAAGTTGCCATATTATATACTGTTAATTGTTTCGGAAGTTATGACCGACTGCTCATCTCTTGCTCGATTCTTGTAATGTTTTTGTATATCTTTTTCCATAATCATTAGTTCATCTCTCAATGTAACTAGATTAGATAATCCTTTACGATACGCATACTGATATGATGGTCGTAATGCTAGATATTCATGGAATAATCCACTGAATCCAGGCTTTTTTGTTGTGTCGTTTACTGTAAAGTATGAACTCTCACGATTGATAAATACTTTTAATCCGTTTGCGTAATCATAGTCTGGAATTACATCTAATAATATTCCATTTCCTGTTTTATCGTATCTTGTTGGTTTACCTGTAAGGTTTTGACCATTGTAGAATGATTCCATACCCTCATCAGATTGCATATCAACTGGATCTAATTCATAGTATCTACCATTTTCATCTGCAATCATTACTTTATAGATATCAAGAATTATATTACCTTGCTGATCCTCTGTGAATGTATAGTCACGTTGGTTTTGTACTAATGCTGTTGTGATAATTGGATAATCAGTGTGATTACTGTCGTCATACTGCCAACGACCACTACTTTTGAATATAATCTCAGTAATTTTATCTAGTGCTAGGTTAATATCTCTAGTTTTAGATGCTACTGGGTAAGTATATTCATCAGTTGAACAATTATCATCAATAGTTTCCAGTATTTGTGTGTATGTTAAACTCATAATTTTAGTTAATTAATTTGCTAATACTTACCACCATCATTTGATAGTGGTAAAGTTAGAAAACTAAGCAGGAACGATAGCTGTTGCGTATGCTCCGATTGCTGTTCTACCCTCTCCCATCCATCCGATTGTGTTATCAATCTTTGTGAATGTGTGGATTTGTGTGGCAGTCAAAAGATACTGTTTAGTACCATCTGAATCCTGTGCGTTAATCTTTTCATTACTTGATGCTGGTGTGCGAACATTAGAGTTTGCCGCACCTGCAATTACAGTAATAACGTGACCATTTGGAACTAATGCAAGTGATGGTAAGACAAAGAAGTCTGATGTACCATTTACATTAGCCCCTACTTTAACCACTTTAACTCCAGGAGTAACAGTGTTAGCTGCACCTTGAGCTGAGTTAGGAAATACATCCTGTGGTTCAAGTTCTAAACCTTTTGCTTTCGCAAATTCTGGGAAAATTCCTGACATATATTTTATAGTTTAATCTAATAATAGTTCCGACTATAAAAGTTATGCAACTAGGATATCGAACAATACTGGAACCATGTTAGCAAAAGCTTTGAATTTGTAGTCTACTCGAGATTCCAAACCAACTCCTGAAATTTGAGCACCAGATACTACTGGGTTCATCACTTCTGTGATAAGTCCATAAGTAGATTTTACGATACCAACTGTAAGAGCTTTTTTAACACCACCAAATACGTGACCTGCTGTGTGTTTGTTAGATGAGTAGTGTTCAACTCCCAAGTAACGGAATCCTTGTTTGATACCATTTTTCAATACGTCATCAGCAGTAGAGAATCCTTGTGCTGCGGCATATTTTTGTACTTTTTCAAAGTCAGCTGCACGCCAGATGATAAATGCACCATCTCGTTCCATTACCGCATCTCCGTTAGCTTCACGAATTTCTCGTTGCATACCAGTGATGATATCGTCAATGTTAGATTCAGATACATTGATGTTTCCAGCTGCTCCACCGATAGACGCGTTGTCAAAGTCTGTGAATTGAGCGTGAGATGCAAGCATAGCAGTTTCGATAGCTTCGTTCAATTTGATAGCCATGTTGTCTGCAATTTCCATCCAGTCTGAGAATGTTTTTTGTGCAAGGTCTGCTCGGTCAATGTGCATAGCTGAGATTTTGAAATCTGAGATAACCACAGTGTCGTCAGTTGTTGCAACTGCTACTGATGTATATCCAGTACCACGTGTTCCTGTTGCTACAGTAGCATCAGTTAGGTAAGGATTGTGCAAAGTGTTTGCATTAGTGTAGATTACTTTACAAACTTCTTTCCACTTGTTGTTTTCTGATAATCGTTCCTGGAGTTTTGTTTCAAACTCTTCTTTATAGATAATAGCCAAAATATTTTAATAGTCTTATATCCTACAATTAAATACGCTATAATTTTGTTAATATGCTAACAACATTATAGCATATTTAATTGTAAAAGAACTTCGACTGATTATGTTAATAATTCTTATAATTATGAGTTATAGAATTGTCCTCCAGATTTAGCTTTTTGCATTCGTGCATTAACTACTTTTCTTCGTAATTCAACTTCACTAGCTGGTGGTAATTCACCTTTAGCAATCCAGTAATCAACAGTATTACGTGCTGAGTTACCTGAACGATTACCACTTGATGGATTAGCGTCAGTTGTTTTGTTGATTTCTCGAAGTTCATTTAGTTCTGCTTTGAAATACTTTGATTCAATAACATCTTCAAGTGCTTTTCCTGTGGATTTCATAACCTCTTGTACTAATCCAAATTCATCTGCACCTTTGATACCACTTGCGATCAAGTAAGCTTTCTGAGAATAATCTAATGCTCCTTTTTTGCTTGTTTTCTTTTCCTCAGTAGAGATTCCAAGCTTTTTCTCTAACTGTGCTTTCATTCTGGTTAAGCGTGCAAGCTTCGCTTCTGGAGATTCTTTTTGTTGTTCTTGTTGAGGATCATCTGATTCAGATTCCTCATCCTCAGTTTCTTCAACTTCTTCTTCAACTTCTACGATATCTTCAGTGTATTCGTCATTAGGCATAATGATATGTTTTGTTTAGTCATTCAGTAAGGAATGATACTTTTGTTTGTAAAGTAATTTTTGGGAGGAATTATAACCTGTATATTATCGGTAAATAACTGTAACATCTGCTGTACCACCAATAGTTAAGTACAACCCTGTGTTAAATCCAATTCCACCTAGTTCAATGTATCGTTCACCTGCTGCTAAAGTAATTGTGTTGAAAATTACAGTAGTTGCTGCTGACGTATTGTCCCAGAACTTAAGAGTTCCTGAACTGTGAGAGTTAATAACTACTCCAGCTAGTGAACCTGCACCTGTTTTAATCAAACCTGATGCTGAAATATTTTTATATTTGTTCATAATTAGATTGCGTCATTGTAAGGAGATTCAACTGGTTCATCTTTCTTATCTGACTTTAGTTTTTTAAGTTGAGCAAAAGCTTGTTCAACAGTATTTACGCCCTCGTATTGTCCTCGTAATTCTTGACCTAATACTTCGTTAGTTACTTGATTACCATTTTGGTAAGCAGTAGCTAGTAGGTTATAAGCTTGGTTACGTGGTTCAAGTTTTTCACCTTTTTTCAATGCTCCAGCGTAATATACTTGTGCTAATAATACTTTTCGTACCGCTTCATACATAACTTCGTCTTTGCATAAAGCTTCAATTTTTTCAATTTCTAAATCAGTTAGGTAATCTTTCATGTTATTTTTTATTGATTAGGTTGTCCTGTCGTTGCAGGTTGGTTAATATCTTGCGGTGCAGGTTGATCTGCAGATGGTTGTGCTTGGATAGCTGTTGTAATAGGCGTAAAGTCTACTGCACTTAATCCAGAGTTTTCGAGTAACTGGTTGAATAGTTTACTCATACCTGGAATCTGACTAAATGCTGTAGGGTTCTGCATAACTGTTCTAATAAGATTAGTAAGTTTATCAGCGTTTTGTGCCATATTAGCTTGTTTACCTTTAATGTTTACATAAACATCCATAGGTATATCCTTAAGCTCATCTTTCATTACTTCAAAGAATTTACGATTTCCTTTTTTCATGAACTCTTCACGTTTAACTTGTTTTAGTGCCTCACGTTCTTGTTTTGTTGGTACGATACCAGTAGTTAATATCTTTTCTGATATCTCTTCCTCAACTTCGTTAGTAATAATCTTTTCACAAATATCTGTAATCTCTTCAAGTGATAATTCCTCTGAGAATGTAAGACCATTGTTCATTTCTTTTACTAACATTTTTAAGAACCAATCACGATAGAGAACGTCAGCAAAGAATGTTGCAATCTTACCTTGTCTAAACTCATGTATTCCTTGTCCTTGCTGTACTACAAGCGATTGTAGTGCAAATGGTGTACCAGATACTGGGTTAGTTCCAAGTTGTGCATCACTAGCTGAACCGAGAACACGTGCATCATTTTCAAGTGATATTTGGTAATTAGTAAATGCAGGTAGGTTTTGTACGTTCCCATCTACTTTAGTAATTGGTTTGTTATCCTCGTGTTTAATGATTGTGTTAGCAGGTAATTCTGTTAGATCTTGGTCTGCTAGTTCATCACTTGCTGATTGGAATACTGTAATCGCTGCATCAAGAAGTTTTTTAATCTTTTGTGCTGAGTAGTTGGTCCATACTTGAGGTTCAAATAAGGTTTCTACGATTGAACGACCACAAGCTCTACCAAATACTGGTTCAATAACTAGAGATTTAAAAGTTTCATCTAGTGGTTTATCTTTACCTTTGTACAAAGTAACTCCACTTGATAGGTCTTTATCTACTCCTGTAATTGATACAATGTGTAGTTGGTGTTCATATTCAAATGGTGATGCGTTTTCATCTAACCATGATTTAGGTAAGTAACCACGTAATTCATAAACTTCAATGTATTTACCTGGTGTTTTTACTTTACTATCATTGTGATTAGGTTGTACTTTTTCTTCAATAGATTTAAGTATTACTTCATCAATAGCATCTGCATCCCATTTACCTTTGTAGGTTGTAAGTTGTGCTGGTGTGTACTGGTGTTTAATAGCGATTGGACCTGACATAATATCTGTTTGATCACAGAACGCTATTTTTTGTAAAGGTACTAATTCTGGTCGAACAGTGTTTATATTCTTTACTAATACTAGGTCATAAACAATAGAACTGGTTACTACTTCATCAATGAATGTATCTAGTTCATATTTTCTAGCCCATTTAGGGTGATATTTCTTTACAAGGAATGATTTATAGTTCTCATCAATGTTATCAACGTAAGGAACAATGTCTTTTACATCAAATCCCTCTGAACGTTTAGCTACGTTAATGATAGGTGTAACAATATCTTTGTAGGGTCGTAATCCATCATTCTTTCCTTTGTGATACCAACCATTAGATACGTTTGTACATCTCTCTATGTATTCCGACATATTCCAGTCAGTACTATCTGTAATTGGAACACGTACTGTTTTGTAATTGTTTATCTCTGTTACGATATAATCGTATACGTTTTTAAGTTCCATATTACTTTAAGATTAGTCTATTAAGGAATACTCTACGATATAGGTTATTCCTCATAAGCTGTTTTCCAATAAATGCTGGTAGTGCAGACTCATATTTCTTACCATCTTTTTCAACCTTTATAATTATTCTAGTTTTTAACATTGTAGGTTTTAATGCAAAGATAGCTGAATCTAAATCGTTTGTTTCAACAATGTGTTCATTATCATTGAATTGCATAGTAAGTTTATAGTCAAAAGTTTCTTTTTTAGCTGGTTTACTTACTGCATTTTTCGTAACCTTTTTAGTTGTATCACTTGTTACTTTTTTCATAGGTGTATTATACCATAATTTAAATTAGATAGCACTATTATTTTCATTTTTCTTTTTCATTAATGGATAATTCTTTTGCATTGGTGCTTTTGCATAATATGTTTGATATGCAAGACTATCCAAAACGTCATCATGTTGTCCATTTGGGAATACTCTCATCTCATCAATAAGTTCAAAGTTATCTCCAACAAGGTAAATTGATTTATTTTCCCAGCGTGGTATCAAACCTCTAATTCTTAACTCTTTATTTATTCCTTTATGTTCTATTGGTGTAATAGTTATAAATTTATTACGTTTTCTCATCTCTTCTTGAATAAATGGTTGTATTGCTATGGTAAATGTAGTCTTTTCTAATCCTATGAATGTTGGTTTGTAGGTATCATATAAGTAAAATAGGTGGTCAATTAACTCTCTTGTGTTTATTTTAAGCTTGTAACTGTTGATATACCATTTGTTATCTTTAGATACCCAGTTAATAGTTATACCAGTAAAGTCTGCTGATTCTTTTTCTGATACCGCTGAGTCTATGGTTATGTAGCAAGTTGTTTCTAATTCTCTAACACGTTCCATTGTAGCAAACTGTATATGTTCTTTTTTGAACTCTGCTTGCATCTCATCAATAGGTTGATTCATCATTTCGTATGAGAATACTAATGAACCGAGTTGTCGCATTTTAGATTCAATACTTACTTTTCCAGTATCTCCAACCTCACTATCGGTCATGCAGTATTTAGATTCCCAAGCAGGTTTTCCATCAATAACTACTGGTATATTTCTTACACGTATTTGCTCGTTTGATTTAGCACGTTCCATTAACCAAGCAATATTTCCGTATTCTGTAATGTAGTTACCTAGATATAGGATAAATCCATTGGTAGCCATACCTGCCATAGCTTCTGTGATATGATCGCGAACTTGTTTTGTGTATGCTTTTGATTCTTTTGTTTTGTTTGTTTCTATATCATCTGCAATCAATGCGTCTGGTCGTTGGTTTAAGTGAAGTCGTCCACGTACTGATTCCTGGGTACTGTGTGCCTCGATACGAACACCATTTTCACAAACGAAGTTATTTATTCTATTTTGTTTAATCTCATTGATTCCACGTTCTTTAGAGAACACTACACCAAAATCTGCTTGTAATCGCTTATTGTTTACAAGTTCAAAAGCAACATCAAATAATATACGTTCTGCGTTTTCTTTATCAAAAGAATCTACGTTGATATATTTACGTTTTGCATTAACTATCAACCAAATAATAAATATTTTAGCAAATGTTGTTTTAGCACATTCACGATACCCAATCCATGCAACCTCTTTTATTTTATTATCTGTTAAGTTGTGGCAGTCTTCTATGAAATCATAATGATATGGTGCAAGAGAAAATGAAAAATAATCACTAAAATAGTAAATTGCAAATAAACCAAAAGACTGTTCCGCCAGGAATCTCCTTTCGGCTTGTGTTCCATTAATCATTTTTTCAAGTGCTTTTTCATTCATGTTATTTATCTGTAAAACCTATCACGTTACTACCTTTATAGTCTTGGTCCAACCAAACATCATCAACATCAGCATTTTTATCTTTTTTAATAGCATCTTTTGCTGACTTTGCTATGATATATTTTCTAACAACATATCTTTTTTCCATAAATTATTTAATTAAATCTAATAGTTTTTTCTTTTCTTCATCAGATAATTGTTCTGGTATTAAATCTTTACCATCAGCACCAGTTAATTCACTTCTTGTAGAGTATTTTTGTTTTCCTAATCTTTCTGCAATAAACATATCTACTTTTGTTCTGTGACCAAGTATGTTGCTATCTACTTTCCCATCATCAGTAAATATTTCTAGGTTCTGCACTTCATCAAGGTTTTTTTCAGTTCTCCTTAATCTTTTCATATCACTGATACTTTCTGCTAACCAGTCTGGCATAACAAATAATATGTTTTCTGCATACTCTGGTGCATAACCAGCTTTTAGTGCTGACTGTAATCCATTTGAGAATGTTGCACTTTTTGGGTCAAGATAATATTTTAGGAATAATTCCTGTTGTGGATTTAGTAATCTATCTTTTTTCATAACTATATTATACCAAAAAACTCACCATGTTGGCAAGTTTTTATTTTATAATTTATTCAAACATACTGAATATACTTACAACTATCCACGCTAGTATGTTTAGTAGTACTGGTAGTACAAAACTAACAAACAATATAGCTCCTACGATTGACCA
>ERZ724511.368-NODE-368-length-15711-cov-7.061063_pt1 | contig 15711 bp, 15 predicted proteins | sample MGYA00376044_ERZ724511 | MGnify/ENA primary metagenome ERZ724511 (study PRJEB28724, sample SAMN07190887) | wastewater metagenome | isolation source: effluent of sewage treatment plant in Hong Hong | place: USA: Christiansburg, Virginia | collected 2016-03-01 ...
TGAATTGCCGCCGCGATAAGGAGCGAGAAATCAACTCATCAAACGTGGATTTGGTACGGCATATATCCCACTTGGTAAATATCTGGGCGGTGGCGGCTTTGGCACGCAGCGGATCAACCTGCACTCCCGCGCCGCTGACTGCATCAATGCGATACGCCGCCGAAATGCCCACCACAAACGCAAACGCGGTACGGCTTTCGATTTGTAGCCAGAAATCCCAATCTTCGTACAAATCGAAGGTTTCATCAAAGCGGCAACCTGCCTGCACCAAATCGCGGCGGAACAGTACCGCATGAATCGGCATAAAGTTGCCGTAACACAGCTCGCGCGGGGCATAGGGAAAGTCGAACACCACGCCCGTTGGATTGCCCAAACCATCCACGCAGCGCACGCCGGTATGCACCGCTTTCACGTTGGGATTCAGCACCGCAGCGTGCGCGAGTTTGGCGATATGGTCGGGGTAGAGCCAATCATCATCATCCAGCAGCAAACAGAAATCACCGGTTGCGGCATCCAGCCCCGCATTCGCTGCTTGGGCGCGGGGGAGTGGTTTGCCCGTAGTCGCAATACGAACGGGGAAGGGCAAAAATTGCGTGTTGATTTGTTCCAGCCCCTGCCCCAACACATCCACCAGCACCACTTCGATATGGCTGTGCGTTTGCGTGAGCAGCGAATCCAGCGTTTGCGCCAGCGTTTCCCGTGCCGTGGTGCGGATGATGACCGAGACCAGCGGCATATCCTGCGCCATACTGGGAATTTCACGCGCTAAAAGCCGGCGATGCTCGGATTCAAACGGCATCGTTCCAGCTTGCAGAAGCGTGGCGGCGGAATAATGCTCAAAGGCTTCTACATATTCGGCGGCATTGCCCACGGTCAACGCCCGATAGCGGTTCAGGGACGACACAAAATCGGGGTAATTCACCGTGGAATTTTGGCTGGTAAAACAGCGCATTGCCGTGATTTTTTGCGTCCACACAGTCGAGACATTGAGCAAATAATTGGGACGCGCAGGCGCACTCACTTCATACAAAAACACCGCGCCTTGCCCCAGCCTGCGCACGGCTTCCAGCACCGACATGCTCGCCGCACGGTGGTCAGGGTGCGATTCCCACAGCGAAGGCGCGTAAACCACATCCGCCCCATGCGCTTGTATTGCGTCCATGATGCGCTGCACCAGTGTTTCGCCATAGGCAATGCCACGGTCGGGGATATTCCAGCATTCCAGCGTAATTCCTTGCGTACCTAACGCCACCGTTAACGCTTGGGCTGCGGCTTGGCTTTCTTCTAAACGGGTTGCAGCGTAAGACGTATCACGCGCATTCGATTGGGTATGAAAATCACCTGCCGTCAGCAAAACCACCCGCACCGGATGCCCCGCTTGGGCGTGCAGCGCGATAGCACCACCGCAGCCAAACACCTCGTCATCGGGATGGGGGGCAAAAACCAGCACCTGCCGTGCGGAAGGAAGGGATGAAAGGTGATAAGGAACGATGCCTGCTTCGCTGCTCATTGTTTCTTCAATAATTGTAAAAATGGATTGAAATTCGCTGCGTTCGACTGGTTCTGCTGCGGATTCGCCTGTGGATTAGCCTGCGCCGCTGCCTGTGCCGCTGCAATCGCAGCCGCTAGGCTATTGGTTTGACCACCCATATTTCCCAAAGGATTCGCACTAGGGGTTGGAGGCGTAGTGGTGGGGGCGGCAGCGGGCGCGGTGCTAGCGGCCGTCGCTACCGGTGGCGCTGCGCTGGTTGCAGCAGAGTTGGGCGATGCTGGCGCAGCACCATCATTGCCCGGAGCCAAAGCGGTCGGCATTGGTCTCTCCATCGGGGTTGAAATAGGGCTAGGCGCAGCTACGCGATCCGTTTTCTTGGTAAACACCACCATTTGCGTAGTGGGTGAACCATTCGTGGGACTTAACACCAAGCGCGTGGGTTGAATTTCCGTTAATTGCCAATCGCCCAGCGTCTGCCCTTCTGAGATGGAGACAAAGCCGCGCCCCGCTGCATCCAAGCTCGCAAAACGAGAGCCGACTTTCACGGTAGCGCGTTTCACCGAACCCACAATCATCACGCCGTACAGCTGCAAATCTTTTTCGGCAATCGGTGGCGGTGGAGGTGGTGGTGGCGGGGGCGGAGCCGGAGGACGTTTATCCGGCCACAATTTGCGCTGGGCATCGAAAGTATTCGTGCCTTCTAAAGGATTCAAATACGGTCTATCGCCCATTGGCTTGGCTTGGGGGGCGACGAAAACGGGAGCAGATGACGGAGAGGATGCAGCCGATGCGGGCGCAGAAGCTGCCGATGCCGGACGCACTGCCGAGGCGGGTGGTTGTTGGGCGTGGGCGATGGGCAGGGCAAAAGCCACTGCCATGAGCGTCATCGAATACGCTGCTGAATAGGAGGATTTCAAATAAGAGGATTTCATTCACATCACCTCAAAATACCAATAATTCGTATCATGCGGATTCACAGAACCGAGCCGCGCCCAGAGCCGTGTCCCCTCGAAATTGGCGAGAACATCCCGTGGAAATTCCACCACCGACCCCACACCCATCCGCCCAATGCAAGGCACAAACAGCGGGTTCAAACCCAGCTCCAGCACCCAACCTTCGCGCCACGTTTCGGGAACGATCAACCCCTCTTGCGGAAAAACTTGCGTCAAACCACCCCAACCCAACGCAGGTTGAGTCGCCAGCCGTGCAGCTTTGGCACGCCACACCGCACCATCGTATTTCGCAAAATACTGCTCGGATGCCGTCGCCATCAAAGCCCCTTTATGCGGCTGATTGTGCCAATGGTGAATCGCACGGGCATTGGGTTCAATCGCCAATTGCCAGCCGTGATTTTTCAAACGGCGGCATAAATCGGAATCTTCAAAATACATGAAGAAGCGGGGATCAAACAACGGTTCTGGCGATCCGTCCTCACCCATTGCGACGATGGCACTGCGGCGAATCAACAGCACGCCACCGGATAACGCCCGCTGCGGCAATACCGTTTCACTGTGCCACAAACGCAACGATTCACGCCGGACGGCTTGCCCCATCCGTTTTGCGTGCTGGAGATTCCGAAGCGCGGATTCGGTTGCCCATGCCCGCAGCGCGGTGGGAAACCAGCTCGGCGAGAGCATCCAGCGGCAGGCATCGTCCAAAAACTGGCGCGGTGCAACAGCGGCTAAACGCGGATTCGCGTGCATGGTTTCCAACAACCGCGCCGTACAGCCGGACAACAGCCGCACATCAGGGTTCACCAAAAACACAAATTCATGCGAACACGTTTCAAACGCCCAGTTGCAAGCACGCCCAAAACCGATATTGTCCGAAGCCACCAGCAACCGCGCTTTAGCGGGCAAGAGCGCACGCAGGCGGGTGGATTCTGCCTCGTCTCGGCTGTTATCCACCACGCAAATATCAACGGCAGAATGATCCGCATACACCGACCACGCCGCCTGCGCGGTGTCCATCGCGCCGTGGTAATTCACCAAAATCGCGCAGCAATTGGAACCATGTGCCGTCATGATGCCACCACCAAAAAGGCGTAGGTATCAAGGCTATCGGCATCCATTTTCAGCCCCGTTGCCTGACACGCCACACGCCATTGCGCCAACCAATCGGCGCTTGCGGGAACGCGGGTGCGCTCAATCCGCTGAATCACCAGCCCCGCACGGGTAAATAAATCGCGCACCGATTGCTCGGTAAAAAAGCGCACATGGGTGATGCAGTGAATGCCCGCCGGAACGTAATCCCAACGGCCTTCCAACAAATCCGCCACCACCGACCAATGCCCGACATTGGGAATCGAAGCCAGCACCACGCCGTTCTCGGAGAGCAGCGTTTTGGCATGAACCAAGCACGCTTCAGGCTGGGTAACGTGTTCCAGCATGTCCAGAAAGCTGATGCAATCGAATTTTTTATCTTCTTTATCTTCTTGATTCAATACAAAATCAAAAAAATTACCATTCCACACCGCATCGGCACGCTGATGTTGCTGCGCTAATTGGGCGGCGGCGGTATCCATTTCGACCAACTGGGTTTCAGCCGTGGGGCGCGTGGCTTTGACTGCCGCTAAAAACCGCCCTTCGCCACCACCCACATCCATAAAACGCTGGGCATGGGGGGGAATCAAGGGCAGCACCTCGGCACGGTCGCCACCAAAGTAGCCGCTGACATCGTGAACATACGCACCACGTACCCGCGCCATGCTGGGAGCTTCTTTGAGCAATCCTTCCAGCGTGCTGAGCTGCATCAAGGCATTGGCGGCCGTATTCACTGGAACGCAAGGGGATTCACCCGCCTTTGCTACCGCCTTTTCTACATAGCGTTCAATGCCGCGCAAGGTGGCATAGTCGGGTGCGGGCATGGGAGAAGGGTTGCCAGAATCGCAGGCTTGCACGATGTCGTAACCCTGTTGCAACGCCAGCTCTAACCGCTCCAAACACCGTGCTTCAACCGTCAGCCACGGATGTTCCAGCAGCAGAACTTTATCGGTGGCATAGGCGGCATTCTCAGGGTTGAGCCACGGCAATTCTTCCCCATCAAAATGCCATTGCGCAGCGGGAAGCTGTCGGCGTAAATCGGCTACGGCAAAATCAAACTCGGTCGATTTCCGCTGCGTAGCGGGCGCACGCACCAACACCCACCGGATTGTGGAGGTGAATCCGCTCATTCTGCCTTCGCCTTTTCATTGGCTTTTTCAGGGGATGTTTTTTCGGTTTTATCCGCTGCATCGTTCTTATCGGATTTCTCGACTTTATCGACTTTATCGCTCAACAAACGGCTTTTTTCCTTCAGCATCGGGTTCACTTCCTTGAGCAGGCTTTGGAATTGGCTGGTGAGCTTATCCCCTTCCTCACGGGTGTTGATGATGTAGGAGGTGATGGACATAATCAGCTCGGTTTTCTCGCGCACTTTTTTGGTCGAACCAAACAATGCACCAATCAGCGGAATATCCTTCAAGCCGGGTAAACCGCTCACATTGTTGTTACCCGCATCCCGAATCAAACCCGCAATCAGCAACGGTTTGCCGTTTTCCACGACCACCTCGGTGCTGACTTTGCGTTTCGAGAAATTGGGGTACGTGATACCGCCCACGGTCGTGCCAATGGCTTGCACCGAACTCACTTCTTGCGAAACCGTCAACGCCACTTTGCCCGAGGCACTAATCACCGGAGTTACTTCCAAAATCACCCCCGTCGGGCGGTAGGTGATGGAATTGGAAATGGTATTACCGCCCAATGTAGTCGGGGTGCTGGTGGTTTGGCTGGAAACCGCGATTTCATCACCCACTTCGATCCGCGCCATTTTTCCATCGGCGGCCATGACGTGCGGGGTAGAAATCACGTTCACATTGGTATCTTGGCTCAACAAATTGAGTAAACCAATGATTTGCCCCCCACTGTTCAGCACCGAGTAGCTCAAGCCGCCGCCCGCTCCCGCCACTACCCCCAGATTGGTCGATGGGGCAACAACACCGCCCAAGCCCGCTTTTGCCGACCAGCTTTGCCCATTGGCCCGCAAGGTGTCATTGAGCCACCATTCCACGCCGTATTGCAGGGTATCGTTCAACGCGACCTCGGCGACCATCACCTGAATTAGCACTTGGCGTGAGGGCGAATCCAGCCGTTCCAGCACCCGTTTAATCTGCTGAAAATCCAAAGCCGAAGATTTGATAATCAAGGTATTGGTGACTTCATCGGGAATCACCTGCACCGATCCACTCAAACCCGATGCCGTGCCACTGGCAGAACTGGCACTCGGTGTATTGCCGCGATTGATGGTGGTGGTGGGCGCGGCGGCGGGCGTTGCTGCACCCAGTCCGCCTTGCGATGAGGGCGTGCTGGTTCCGCCGGTGGTAGTGGTTCGGGCAGGGGTGCTACCACCGCCGGAACTGGCTCCGCCAAACAACTGGCGCAAAATATCCGCCAGCCGCGCGGCATTGCCATTGGTCACCGGATAGATGTGGACGAATGCACCGAGGCCGTTTTTCGGCTCGGCATCCATCGTTTTAATCCAACGCTCGGCGGTTTCAACCAGTTTATCGTTCGCGCCCGCTACCAGCACCGCATTCATGCGCGTGATGGGTTGAAAATGCACTTTCAAACCATCCGTTCCCGCCCAGTTAAACATCCCCGATGTTTTGAAGAGGGCATCCATATCCTTGGCAATTTCACCTGCATCGGCATTCACCAGCGGAATCAGTTGCACTTTGACTTGCTGGAGGTAATCCACATCCAGCATCGCCACCATTTCCACCACTTTTTCCAATGAAGAAGCGCGGTCAGCGACTATCAAATAACGCCCCGTGGCATCGTTGGTCACAATCGCTTGCGGGCCTAAAAAGTTACGAATCGTGTTCGCCAACTGGCTGGATTGCACGAATTTGACCGGAATAATCTGCATCACGGGCGAACCCGGCCCTTGTCCTGCGGTAGGAATTTTTTCGCGCAGCGCGGTCGCCTCTTTGGTGACGCGGTAGAGCTTATCTTGCTTGATGATAGAAACGCCGCTGGTTGCCAACGCCGCCTCTAACACGTTGTACACATCGCCCAAATTGACCGCGCCCGAACTTTTCAGGGTAATTCGCCCTTGCACCGAGGGGTCAATGATGTAATCCAGCTTGAGCGCATCGCCCAAAATCACCTTCATGACATCGTAAATATCGGCGTTATCAAACATCAAGCTCACGCCACCGCTGGGAATCTGCGACAAATTCGGCGTTGCTGGAGCGACTGGCGCTACTGGAGCTACTGGGGCTGGTGGCGGGGTCACCACCGGAGCGGCTGCTCCCGCTTTGGGCGCGTTGGGCGCAGATGCAGGGCGAGCTGGTGCAGCAACAGGAGGGGCAACAGGTGCAGGTGCGGGTGCTGAAGCCGCTTCAGCGGGTTTTTGTGCCACGCCAGCTCCGAAAGCGGCAGCGAAAGGATTGGCAATGGGTTCAGCCGCCAATGCGGAGCTGCTCACCGTGACCGTGAGAAAACACACTGCAATCGCAGCGGCAATTTGTTTTTGGGGAAAGCGCAGGGCTTGCATCGTTTGCATGATTGGCATGATTTGCATCACTTGGTATTCGGTTGGGGTTTCGATGCCGCAGAAGCTGCTGGCATGGGGGCGGTCGCGGTCACTACGGCATCGGCTACCAAATAGGGGGCGACAAAACGCACGGTTATTTCCAAATAGGGATCAGTACCCACCGGCGCAGACGCAGCGGCGGATGCAGCAGAAGCGGCGGCTGTCGCTTTTTTAGCTGCTGCTTTGGTGGCTACGGGCTTGGGCGGAATCACGGCCTTGATTTTGACATCGCTCACCCGAATGCTCTGGGCTTGGGTTTGCAGCTCGGCTTCCAGACGCGGCAACTGCTGCGGAACGCCGATAAACTGGGCTTCGAGGGTGATTAAATCCGTCGTTTTTTCGGCAGTTTCTTTGCGGGGTTCGGTTTTAGGCGTATCTACTTTGGGTACGTCAATTTGCACTTTTTCAAAATACAAACCTTGTAGCGTCTGCGTGAGGCTGGCTTTCATCGCTTCCAACGCTGCCTCACGCGTGGGCGCAACAAAGGCCCGCGATCGCCACAAATCGTAATCGGGTTTGAAGACGATTTTGCGCTTATCCATTTCGCGGGCAATGCGAATGACTTCATTACTGGCTTCTAATTTGGTGGATACGCTATCGGCTTCATCCAGATGCTCGAAATAATTATCGACATATTCCACATAGCCGTAAACCATCATCACGATCACCAATAACGGCATTAAAAACGCCGCAATGCCTTTGCGCCGCAATGCACGAATCCAATCTCTTATCATGGTGCGCCCTTTTTATCGTTTTTATTATCTTTAATATCTTTGGTTTCTTTAATTTCTACATTCCATTGCATTTCCCATATTCCGGTGTCGGCATGGATTTTCAAATCCGAAAAACGCTTATTTTTTTTCAATTCTTCTTGAATCGCGCTAAGTTTTCCACCCGTAAATTCAATCCGAATGGTAGAACCCGTTTTTTCATAAAAATTCAAGCGCGTGGGCAAAGTATTGGGCGGGTTCAATGCCGTCACCACTTCGGCTAGCGGTTGAAAGGCGGGCGCACCGGCGGCAAAACGGTTTTTCATATCCACCGATTCCGCCATGCGCAGGGTATCACGCCGAATGGCTTTGGAATTTTGATAATGGTGGGTTAAACGGCGCAATTCAAAACGCTGGTCTTCGATTTGTGTTTTCAATTCATCGTCATGCGAAACCATCGCCCCAATCAACGCGCCTCCGACCACCGCCCAACCCAAACTCCACGCATTGACGCGGTTCAAAAGCGGCTCGTAAGTCGGTTGGATTTCCACACCCGTTTGTGCGGATTTCAGCAGCGGCAAGAATAATGTTTCTGGCGCACCCTGATGAGAATCATTTAATTCCCGCAAACCCAATTCACTGCGCAATTCAGGAATTTTGACATTCCAACCATAAATCGCTGCACTGGGGGATTTATTTTTAGTATCATCCTCCCCAACAGGTAATAAAACCATTTCCCGCCGCACGGAATCCATTAAAGATGCCGTATCATGGGTATTTATATGAGCATTTAATTTAGTGGTGCGTAAAACCGTACCATTTGGGGCATAAATATGCAGATACCGGCTTACACCATCACTTTCCAACAAAACCCGATTTTGTTTTTTAACCGCCTTGGGTAGTATCGACAAAAATAATTGGGCACGGGCATAGCATTCATCCGCCACGCCGCCCAAGGCTTGTGCGGTTTGTTGAAAGGCCTGTATCCAATCGCTGTGCAGCCAATAAATGGTTTGCGGATTTTTGCTGCGGGTGCTGAAATCGGAAAGCCGTAATTCATTCAAAGCATACGGCACGCGGCTGGCAATGGCTTCCTGTGGCGTATTATGGGTCGTCAATTCACCGCGCAATGCCGCCAATATATCCGATGGAAGAATCCACGAAACCCATGTTGTATTATTCTTTGTGTTCGGAATTTTCCAATCACGGGTTAATTCGCGGATTTTGGCGGGTATGGCATTAAAATCTTGCTGGTCTTCGGGTAAATCCAACTTGTCCGTATGCAGGATAACCCAGTTGGAAAAATCGCGCCGCAAATGAACTACCGTCAATCCGGTTGACGATAAAGAAATCATTATCCGATGCGGTTTGGAAAATAGTTGTTTCTTCATGATTTCATGGTTGTACGATAAACTGATCCAGCAATTTATAAGCGTTATTTTCCATTTTTAATAATACGACCGCTACGGGGGCATAATCTGCGCCCTGTGGGGTTTTGAGCGTAATCCGAACGCGCAAAAAACTGGATTTTTGGGTCATCAAAGGAACGGTACTATTGCCCAGCAGTCGGGTCGCATCGGCACTCGCAATCGCACCGCGCGAGCGCGTGGATTGTAGAGCCTTCACTTGCGCCTCATCCAAGCCCCCCAGCACGCGGAATAAAAGCAGGGGCGAACGGTTGATTTCCAGTTGTTTGAGCTGCGTTCCCACCAGCACATGATCGTGAACTCCGCGCACCAAGTGTTGCGGCAGCGCCGGAATGTGGCGCAATTCGTGCAGCGAAGTAAATCCCATTCCGCCTTGGTTCATCACGATGGATTGCTTGGTAAGCAGCACCGCCTTGGCGTAGGATGTTATCAATTTGCTATCTTTTTCCCCCAGTGCAGAAAATAAACGCTGCCATTCGGCTTCATCCAAACGGTTGGCATCGGGGATGATGCCCGCGTCTTCCATCTGCACGGTCGCACTAAAACCGGCAAATTCCAGCGTGTACGGTGATTCTTCTGCCACCCACAGCGCACGGCGTTCGGCGGCCTCCAGCGGGCGGGTGGCGGCTTGGCGTTGCGCTTGCAGCCCGACATTCAAACGCGCGACCGTGTAGTGCGCCATGCCTTTGAGGGCATATTCTTCCTGCAAACGGTCTTTATCTTGTACCGTGCGTTGGGCATCCAGCCGCAGCGTGCTCGACATGCCCAGCGCCAGCACCGCCACCACTGCCAGCACGCCCAGCACGAAAAGGAGAATATAACCACCCTCTCCTTGTGGGAGGGGGCGAGGGTGAGGGTTTAACTTCATGGCAATTTATGGATGAGAAAAACCATCGGTGGCACGCGCCCCCATTCGCCTTGCACGCTCAGGCGGATGAGTTCGGGCGGCGCGATTTTGTCGCTCCACGCCTTCACCCATTGCGCGGAGACTTGGCCTTTTTCGCTGATGGTGCGTTGAAAGGCGGTGATTTCGCATTCTTTCAGATTGCTAATCCACGTTTCGGAGGCGGGAACAGCTTGCCCATTTTTAGCGGCTTCATTGGTGGCGGAAGCGGCGGGTTTGGGCGATACGATTTCGCTGCGCAGGCGCAATGATCCATCATCTGCTTTCTCACACGCATAGCGCACCCGTGCCACGCCCGCGCGGGGTGCGGGTAAAACGGGGGTATTTGCATCGAATTCGATAGCATTCTCTGCAAGTAGCACGCGGCTTTTACCGCGATTCGACCATTCCACCCGCAAAGCGCGTTCGGTGGCTTGGAATTGTTCGTGGTTATGGCGGCGGGCGTTGCTGCGGGTAAACGAATCAATGCTGCCGTTCAACGCCATCGCGCCAATCATGGCGACCAGCGAGGAAAGCGCCAGCGCCACAATCATCTCCAACAAGCTAAAGCCGCGTTGTGCGTTGAATGAATAACGTGGATATTTCATCACTTCATCATCGTCTCAACAACGCCTCAAAAGGATTGGTTGGCGCAGCACCAGCACCAGCACCAGCAGCAGCCGATGTCCGTGCAGCGGGAGCCGATGCCGGCGCAGAAGCCGCCGCCGCCGGATTCGCCGTGGCCTGCGCGAGTGCTTTCGGGGTCATGCGCATGGTGGCAAGCTGGTAGGAATGCCGTTTTTCTTTGGCATTCTTCGTATCACCATGACTCCAAAATACTTCGATGCCCACATCTTCAACCAAGGCTTCATCGGGCGTAGCCGCTAACGGAACCGCCACCGGACGAATTTTGACCTGATAGCCAAACGATTGCCCCGCGTAAATCAGTTCCTTCGTGCCTTCGGTGTCTTCGATCAGCGTATTGCCTTTGGAATACAAAATTTCGTCCAATTTGGCGCGGGCGATTTGCATCGCCACTTCATGCGCCCCCACTTTTTCTGAGAGCCGCCGCGCACCCGATAGGGCGACAAAAGCCGTAGCAAAGCCGATGCCGATGAGCGACATCGCCACCAAAACTTCGAGCAAAGTAAAACCCCGCTGCGTGCGTATCATCCTGCGACTTTCATGGAACGACCACCCAGTCGATTTGTCCGGTAAAGCGCTTCAAGCGGTAGCGTCGCCGGCCTTCACGCGGCATGACCAAATCAAACTGTGCTTCATCCATCGTGCCATCGGGGTAAAAATAAAGGGTATCGGCGCTTTCGCTGACTTTATCCAGCCGAAATTCGGGCGGCAAAGTCAGCAAACCAGCGAGCGGAACGGTGATGGGTTGCCGTTCCATCATCGACTTATTGCGCAGTTTCATGAGGGCTTGCAGGGTTTGATCCGCCCAACGCCGCTCATTCATACGCCCTGCAATGCGATCCACCGATGCCACCGCCAGCGTCACCGCCAGCGCAATCAGCACCAGCACGACCAGCAGTTCCAGCAGCGTAAAACCGTGGGATCGGCGGGCGTTATTTCCAGCTTTGAACGTCGGCATCCTCGCCTGTTCCGCCTTCTTTGCCGTCTGCTCCGTAGGAAACGAGGTCGTATTCACCGTGCGCACCCGGTGCTTTGTAGACGTAAGGATTGCCCCAAGGGTCTTTTTCTACCGGTTTTTTGGAATACGGGCCGTGCCAATTCGTGGCTTGTGCGGCATCGGCGGGCGCTTTATCGAGCGCAGCCAAACCTTGTTCGGTGGTGGGATATTTACCCATATCCAAACGGTAGCCGTCTAACGATGCGCCCAGCATTTCGATTTGTGCTTTAGCGGTTTTGGTTTTAGCACCGCCCAAATGCCCAAACAATTTAGGCCCTACCAGCGAAGCCAGTAGCACCAAAATAACCATCACAATCAATAATTCAATCAGCGTAAAACCGCTTTGTTTTTTTAACTTCAGTTTCATATTTCCATTTATCCTTTTTTTACATTGCAATATCAGGGTTATAAAAGGTTTACAACGGCATATCGTTCATGGAGAAAATCGCTACCAGCATCGAAACGACCACCATCCCGATTAAACCGCCCATCACCAAAATCATGGCGGGTTCAAAAAGTGCCACGAGGTTGCGCGTGGCTTTTTCGATTTCCTTTTCGTATTGATCGGCGACTTTTATCAGCATTTTGTCCAACGAGCCGGATTCTTCCCCCACCGTCGCCAATTGCCCCAGCAGACGAGGAAAGAACGGATCAGCCAGCACGGGCGCTGACACGCCCCGCCCTTCCTGCACCGCCGTGACCAAACGATCCAGCGCCTTGACGAGGGGGATATTGTCGGATAGTTCGCGCACAATCCGCATCCCCGTCAAAATCGGCACACCGCTAGCGAGTAGCGTCCCCCAAGTGCGGCACACCGTCGCCAACTTGATTTTTAATAGCAAAGAACCCAGCAAGGGCAAGCGAAACAAGAGGTTTTGCCAACGCTCACGCCACGTTGCATTTTCTAACAATTTGATGAACCCCAGCACCAACAGCGCCATTGTTCCCAAAATGTAAATACCGTACTCCCGCAGAAAATCGCCGCCGCCAATCAACACCGCAGCGGGCGTGGGCAGGGTTTGGTTCATATCGGCAAAAATTTGTCCAAACTTGGGCAGCACAAAAACCGTCAGCCCCAGCAAGGCGCATACGCCAAACACAAACAGCAGCGCCGGATAAATCGACGAACTAATCAAAAACGAGCGAAATTCTAAACTACGGGTATAAAACTCCACCAACCGTTTCATCACTATCGGCAAAATACCGCCTTCTTCGCCCGCCCGAATCATATTCACATACAAACGCGGAAAAACCTGCGGCGTGCGCGAAAAAGCATCTGCCAGCGTTTGCCCTTTTTGCACTTCGATCAGCACATTTTGCATCACACGGCGAAAATAAACATGCTGAATACTGCCCAGCGTGATATGCAGCGCACGGTCTAGCGGCAAACCGGCTTCTTGCAGGGTTAAAAGCTGCTCGGTCATCGCCAAAACGTGTTTAATACCCACCGATTTGCCAAAGTTCCCGATTTCAATATTAAAACCCAATCGGCCTGTAGTTCTTTCTGGCTGTGCAGTTGTAGCTACGTTTTTAGTAGCACCCGTAACGCGAGGCGTATGGGCAGTGGGAATCGTAGCGGTTTGTAGTTTCGGCCTAGGTCGCATTTACAACTCCTGCCGCGTCACCCGCGCCAGTTCTTCCAGCGTGGTGATGCCTTCCAGCACCTTGCGGATGCCGTCTTGCCGCATGGTTTGCACGCCTTCTTTGATGGCACATTGGCGCACCCCTTCGGCGGATAATTTTTTGATAATGGCTTCCTTAATCACGGGGGTCATGGGCAGCAATTCGTAGATGCCCGTGCGCCCACTGTAGCCGGAATTGCCGCAATGGTGGCAGCCCACGCCGTGGTACAAATGGGTGACAGCGGTCGTATCCACACCCTCTTCTTGCAAAAATGCCAAATCCGCTTGATTCGGGGCGATGGCTTCTTTGCAATGCGGACAAATAATCCGCACCAGCCGCTGCGCCACAATTAACACGACCGAGGAAGCGATTAAATAACTCTCCATCCCCATTTCCATGAGCCGATGCGGTGCGCCAAATGAATCATTGGTATGCAGCGTAGAAAATACCAAATGCCCCGTGAGCGCGGATTGAATCGAGATTTCTGCCGTTTCTTTATCCCGAATCTCGCCCACCATAATAATATCGGGGTCTTGCCGCACGATGGAACGCAAGGCACTGGCAAAATTCAAATCAATTTGTGCTTTGACTTGAATTTGGTTAATACCGTCAATTTGGTATTCTACGGGGTCTTCCACGGTGATGATTTTATTCCCCGTATGATTTACCCGCCCTAGCGCAGCATATAAGGTACTGGTTTTACCGCTACCCGTGGGGCCGGTCACCAAAATCATGCCGTGGGGTTGCAAAATGGCGGTTTCAAATACCGCGCGTTTTTCGGCATCAAACCCCAGCGATTCCAATCCCATTAAACCCGGCCCTTGGTCGAGTAAACGAATCACCATGCTTTCACCATGCACGGTCGGGACGGTAGAGACGCGCATATCGACTTGCCGCCCCGCTAAATCCATTTTCATGCGCCCATCTTGTGGCAGGCGGCGTTCGGCGATGTTCATTTTGGAACGCAACTTCAAATGCGAAATCGTGGGCAAATAAAGCCGCTTGGGTGGTGTTTCGACATCCGCCAACACGCCATCAATCCGAAAACGCACGCGGAAACGCTGCTGTGATACTTCAAAATGCACATCGGAAGCGCGGCGTTCAATGGCACGGGTTAGCACGTTTTGCACCAGTTTGACCACGGGCGCATCGTCGGCAAGGGCTTTGAGCGTTTCGAGGTCATCATCCGCCACCTCATCCTCCTCGCCCTCGGCACTCAAGGGTGACGCGCTACCCACTTCGGGGCGGTAAATGCGTTGGAGCTGCGCGGCAATCCATTCATTGGGCGCGAGTTCTAACGCCACGGGGTAGCCCAAAAACTGCGCCAAGGCATCGACCGCGCTGGCCTGCAACGGCATTCCACTGGCAACGCGGTAGCGGTTATCCTGCTGCACCAGCGGCAAAAGCGCACTGTTTTCCAAAAAGGCAGGGGCAATCCCATCCGCTGCCGTGATGGTGGCGGTATCCAGCGCCTCGGTATCCAGCACGGGGAGGCGCAAGGTGCGGGCGTATTCTTCTAAAGAGGAAGCCATATCAAATAAACCAATCTATCAAACGCAATCCGTTCAGATTTTGAAAGTCGCGTGTATTGCGTGTAACCAACGTAGCACCATGTGCGATGGCGATGGCTGCAATTTGCCCATCAACAAACGGAAGTGTTTGCCCTATTTGTTCACGCTGTGTCCGCAATTCTGCATGGATGCGGGCACTGGCGGCATCGTAGGGCAATACGGGTAGTTGACTCACCACATCCTGCATAAAACGCCCAATAGCATCACGGCGCTGCCCTTGTGGCATTCGCAACCAACCAAAGCGTAATTCATGCAATACAGGGGCTGCTAAAACTAATTCATTACCATAACGAGCCAATTGTTCCATTACATAGGTATGAGGATGGGGGCGTGCAGCCTCCGAAATGGTATTGGTATCTAATAGCCACGTAGGTGTGGACGTATTTACCATGCAAAATCCCGCAATGTATCGGTTTGGCGTAAGTTGGCAAAAGGATCATCATCCACCGCACCCTTTGTGGGCAGCAAATTTGTCATGCAATCGTTACGCCAATGGTGTAAACAATTCACGAAGCCGAGAGGCTTACCTGTCAATTGTTGGTAGTGTGCTACCGAGATTAACACCCCTGCGGCATGACCACGCCGCGAGATAAAAACCGCATCCTGATCCCCTGCTTCCACACAACGCAACGCATGGGCAAGGTGTGCGCGTGCCTCAGAAAATGGAATGGTTTGCATATTGAATCTTCCCCATTTTTTCAGAAATTTTCAGAACTATTGAATGTACAAATTCAATGTACATCAAGGCAACCATCCTTCTTCCAAAACATCGTTCATATTCCAAGGGCA
>ERZ724511.384-NODE-384-length-15426-cov-6.846269_pt1 | contig 15426 bp, 13 predicted proteins | sample MGYA00376044_ERZ724511 | MGnify/ENA primary metagenome ERZ724511 (study PRJEB28724, sample SAMN07190887) | wastewater metagenome | isolation source: effluent of sewage treatment plant in Hong Hong | place: USA: Christiansburg, Virginia | collected 2016-03-01 ...
TGGCTCTATGTGGTTTAGTTTTTATTTTATTAGAATTTCACCCAACGGGTTATAATTACTATTTTTTTTATTGTTTATCGAAAAAAATATTTTACTTTTGTTTAATAAATTTGAAAAAACAATGAACAATATTAAAAATGTATTTAGCATCAAAGACCTAGAAAACCTTTCAGGGATTAAAGCACATACGATTCGTATTTGGGAAAAACGATACAATGTTTTGCAACCTATGCGAACAGATACTAATATTCGTTTATATGACCTTCATAGTCTTCAGAAGTTACTAAACATAACTTTGCTTCATGATTATGGGTACAAAATATCCAAGATTGCTACCTATTCTGAAGAAAAAATTCCTTCATTGGTTCGTGAAATTATCACCACCAAGAATGCCAATAATCACGCAATTAGTGATTTTAAAATGGCAATGATGAACTTTGACCAAGATTTGTTTTTTAAAACGTACGATTGGTTAATTGCAAAAAAAACATTCAAAGAGGTTTTTTTGCAAGTGTTTGTTCCTTTGATGAATGAATTGGGTTTATTATGGCAAACTGACACTATTACACCAGCACATGAGCATTTTGTGAGCTATTTGATTAAACAAAAATTACTAATTAATATTGAGCAATTACAAACGCAGCCTGTGCAACATCACGATAAAGTATTTGTATTGTCTTTGCCAATGAATGAAATTCATGAGCTAGGTTTGATGTATTTGCATTATGAAATTTTGTTGCAAGGCTACAAAACGGTTTATTTGGGCGAAAGTATGCCAATTGACAATCTAAAGGTGTTGAAAAACAATTTTGGACCTATTGTATACATTACTTACATGACTGTTCAGCCAGACCGCGAAGCGATTGATAATTATATTTCGGCTATGGAGTCGGAGTTGTTGGGAGATGGTACGCAATTGTGGTTTATTGGTCGATTGGTTGAGAACATTGATAGAGATAAAATTGCCTCTGAAACGCATGTTTTTCAATCTATAACAGAATTAGTTGACGCAATTTAAAATACAAAAAAAACGCCCCTTCTATAATGAAAAAAATCACAATTATTGGCTCAGGTTTTTCTGCTTTATCCGCCTCTTGTTATTTGGCCAAAAGCGGCTACGATGTTACTATTTTTGAGAAAAATGCAACAATTGGCGGAAGAGCAAGGCAGATGAAAGCCGCTGGTTTTACTTTTGATATGGGGCCGAGTTGGTACTGGATGCCCGATATTTTTGAACGTTTTTTTGCTGATTTTAATAAAAAACCAAGTGATTATTACGAGTTAATTAAACTTTCTCCAGCTTACAGAGTATATTTCGGAATCAATGATTTTATAGCTATTGCAGATAATCTTGACGAAATTGTAACCACTTTTGAAAATATCGAAAAAGGAAGTGGTAAAGTCCTAAGAGCTTTTATGGCCGAAGCGCAAAGCAATTATGATATTGCCATCAAGGATTTGGTGTACCGACCTGGTGTTTCTCCTTTAGAATTGGTTACTACAAAAACAGCCCAAAAAGTTGGACAATTTTTTAGCAATATCAGTAGAGATGTTCGCAAAAAGTTTACCAATCCAAGATTGATTCAGATTCTTGAATTTCCAGTCTTGTTTCTTGGAGCCAAACCTTCCGATACGCCTTCGTTTTATAGTTTTATGAATTATGCAGACTTTGGTTTAGGAACTTGGCATCCCAAAACAGGAATGTTTGATGTAGTTTTAGCTATGGAAAGTTTGGCCAGAGAGTTAGGCGTGAAGTTTGTTACCAATGCAGCCATCGAAAAAATTATAGTCGAAAACAAAACAGCCAAAGCGGTTGTCATCAACGGACAGACCATCACCTCTGATGTAGTCTTGAGCGGTGCCGATTATCATCATACAGAAACTTTATTGGATAAAGAGCATCGAGCTTACTCAGGAGCGTATTGGGAAAGCCGTGTTTTTGCACCTTCCTCATTATTGTTTTATGTAGGTTTTGATAAAAAAATAGAAAATATTTCGCATCACGCTTTATTTTTTGATGTTGATTTTTACCAACACGCAAAAGATATTTACGATGAACCACAATGGCCAAAAGAACCTTTGTTTTATGCTAATTTCCCTTCTCTAACAGACCCAACAGCGGCACCAGAAGGTATGGAGTCTGCTTTCTTTTTGGTGCCTTTAGCTCCAGGAATTAATGATAGCGAAGCGTTGAGAGAACAGTATTTTGATAAAATAATTACTCGTTTTGAGCAACTTACACAACAAACTGTAAAAAATAATATTATATTTAAACAATCATTCTGTAAAAATGATTTTGTTTCTGAATATAATTCATACAAAGGAAATGCCTATGGTATGGCCAATACGCTACTCCAAACGGCTTTTTTGAGACCAAAATTGAAAAGTAAAAAAGTAAACAATTTATATTTCACTGGACAATTAACAGTGCCAGGACCAGGCGTTCCACCTGCATTAATTTCAGGAAAGTTAGTATCAGAGTTAATTAATAAAAAATTTTCAGAAGCGTAAATTATGAAGCAATTATTTGATGATGTATCTTTTAAGTGTAGTAAGTTAGTTACCAAAAGCTATAGTACTTCTTTCTCTTTGGCCGTAAAAATGCTAGCGCCAAGTATTCGAGAAGATATCTATAATATATATGGTTTTGTCCGCTTTGCTGACGAAATTGTAGACTCTTTCCACGGATATCAAAAGGAACAATTGATTCAAGATTTTGAAACCGATTATTACAAGGCATTGGAATCAGATATTAGTTTGAATCCTATTCTGAATGCCTTTCAAATCACTGTAAAAAAGAACAATATTTCAGATGATTTGGTACAAGCTTTTCTAAAAAGTATGAAAATGGACTTGGTAAAATCAGAGTATAATACCAAGGCGGAATACGATGATTACATCTACGGTTCAGCGAATGTGGTGGGTTTAATGTGTCTTAAGGTTTTTGTTCAAGGCAATCAAGAAAAATACGATGCCCTCAAAGACGAAGCGATGAGATTAGGCTCTGCTTTTCAAAAAGTGAATTTCTTGAGAGATTTAAAAGACGACAATCTAGTTTTGAATCGTAATTATTTTCCAGGAGTAGACCTTCGTTCTTTTGATGATGAAGCAAAAAAAGCGATTATTGCTGAAATTGATGAAGACTTTAAAGCAGCAAGAGAAGGCATTAAGAAATTACCGCTTGAAGCTAAATTTGGTGTTTTTACCGCCTATGTCTATTACAAAAAACTTTTGAATAAGTTAGAACGCACTCCTTCACACAAAATCGGCACATCTAGAATACGCGTTTCCAATTATTCCAAAGCGGGATTATTGGCGCAATCTTTCGTAACCTACAAGTTGCGATTAGTTTAATATTTCATTTCAAATTCATTCAAAATGCTTAATTTTTTCATATTTCTAGGAGTTTTTCTTTTTATGGAGTGCGTCACTTGGTGTACACATAAGTTCGTGATGCACGGTTTTATGTGGTATTTTCACGCCGACCACCATCAGCCAAAATATGCACATATCTTTGAGCGTAACGATATTTTCTTTGTTATTTTTGCCATTCCTAGTATTCTCCTTTTTTATTTTGGTGTAGAAGGTGGTCTTAATTATTTGTTTTTTATCGGATTGGGTATCTTTTTTTATGGATTGTGTTACTTTCTAATCCACGATGTTTTGATTCATCAACGCTTCAAATGGTTCAAAAACACCAACAACAAATATCTTATTGGGCTACGAAAAGCACACAAAGTACACCACAAACATTTAGGTAAAGAACACGGTGAATGTTTCGGAATGCTATTCGTTCCGTTCAAATATTATAAAATGTAGTTTTTGGGCGTGCCCCCCGAAACACGAGTATACTAACGACACGATTCTCCAATCGGGGGTCGGGTCATCCATTCCCGCTTTGTTGTAGTGGCCTTTATCGCCCCTACAACAAGAGCTCCATTACTACCCCTCACGCAGGGAAATCAACACCATTTATCGCATACATTATGAAAGTATATAAATTAGAAACCGTGCAACACGTCAACGCAACACTTGACGAATGTTGGGCTTTTTTTTCCAGTCCACAAAATCTGCAAAAAATAACGCCTTTAGATATGGGATTTCAAATCGTAGATTTCGATGGTAGAACCGCCTATCCAGGTCAAGTGATACAATACAAAGTGTCGCCTTTAGCAGGAATAAAACTAAGTTGGATGACCATCATTACAGCCGTAAAAGACAAAAGCTATTTTATAGACGAGCAGCGTTTTGGTCCCTATACGTTGTGGCATCACAAACATTTCTTTGAAGCCACCGAAAACGGAGTAAAAATGACGGATGTTGTTCATTACGCCCTTCCTCTTGGTTTTTTGGGTCGCATTATGAACACACTTGTGGTCAAAAGCAAGTTAAAAGAAATATTCTCTTATCGAGAAAAAGCCGTAGATGAACTTTTTAATACCAAATAATGACTGCCCAGCCTATTACTGTTTTTTGGTTTCGTCGCGATTTGCGCTTAGAAGATAATGTAGGCTTGTATCAGGCATTACAAAGTGGCTATCCAGTACTTCCTCTTTTTATTTTTGATGATGCCATTTTGGAGCATTTACCCAAAGACGATGCTAGAGTCACTTTTATCTACGAATCATTATCGAAAATCAACGAAAAATTAGCCGAATTTGGAAGTTCTCTTTTAGTAAAAAAAGGAAAAACCCAAGATGTTTGGCAACAATTAATAACCGAATTTGAGGTCAAAGTGCTTTTTTTCAATAAAGATTACGAACCTTATGCCATAAACAGAGACCAACATATTACTGAATTATTAGCTCAAAATGGTGTAAAAGTTCAGGCATTCAAAGACCAAGTCATTTTTGAAGAAGCCGAAATCACCAAGGCCGACGGTTTGCCTTACACGGTTTACACGCCCTATAAAAACAAATGGTTAGAAAAATATAAAACGATAGCACCCGTTACTGAGCACGAAACGACAGTTTTTTCAGAAAATTGGTTGGCTAGCTCCTTCGTATTTCCTTCCTTGTCTGCTATTGGTTTTGAAACGAGTAGCATCAAAGTCAAACCCCACAATTTGACTAAAATTGCAAATTATCACGAAACCCGTGATTTTCCAGCATTAGATACAACCTCTTATTTGTCACCACATTTGCGATTTGGTACTGTTAGTGTTCGAAAATTAGTGAATTGGGCAGCGCGTAAAAATGACGTTTTCTTGAGCGAATTGATTTGGAGAGAATTTTTTATGCAAATCTTGTATCATTTCCCCAAAGTAGTCCAACACAATTTTAAATCAGCTTACGACGGCATACAATGGCGCCATGACGAAGCCGACTTTCAACGGTGGTGTTCAGGAACGACAGGCTATCCAATGGTTGACGCAGGTATGCGTGAACTCAATGCGACGGGCTATATGCACAATCGAGTGCGTATGGTGGTGGCTAGTTTTTTGTGCAAACATTTGTTATTGCCTTGGCAATGGGGCGAAGCCTATTTCGCTCAAAAGCTTTTAGACTATGATTTGTCTGCCAATGTGGGCAATTGGCAGTGGGCTGCAGGCACTGGCTGTGATGCCGCTCCTTATTTTAGAGTGTTCAACCCCGATATTCAATTGCAAAAATTTGACGCCAAAGGCCACTACATCCGAAAATGGATTCCTGAGTTTGACTTAGGTTACGGCGCACCTATGGTCGAACACGCTATGGCAAGAGACCGCGCAATCGCTACATACAAAGCAGGGATTTTGAAGTGAATGCTTAGTTTAAGTGATAATTAATTCCACAATTTAGAATAAAAACAAATAAATGATTAGTTTTGCATCATGGAAAAAAGTTTTTTTGTGCTACTACTTGTTTTTTTTGGACTCTTTTGTGTTCCAATGAAAGGCTATGCTTGTACTAAAACTAAATCGACTCATAAAATCAGTACTACAAAATGCGAGTCTTTAAAAATGCAAAAGCAAGTATGTTGCGAAAATCATTCAAACAAGAAGGCTAATCCATGTTCAGGAAAATGTGGAAGCACCAAATGCATAACTTCTTGCACTTCATTTAATTTATTTCTAAATATTGAGTTTACATTTGAATCAAGCATCTTTGAAAATTTTATTCAAAAAACTACTTTTTACTATGTAGATCCTTTCGTTTCTTCAGCTCATATTTCTATTTGGTTACCCCCAAAAATAATATAATTTTTTTGTTCCTAGCCATAGGTCTGTTTTCTTGAGAATGGACACTTATGAGAAAAAAAGTATTATATCTAAATATAAAAAAAATGAAACAAACATCAAAAATGTTGGTAGTAATCGCTGTATTATTATCAACCGTAACTTCACAGGCAAAACATGTAATTCCTGCAAAAGGAACCAAACAATTTCAAAATACTAATACCGAGTCAGTAGGTATCAAATCAATGGGTGAGGCACAAAAAGAGGATCAGCTCACTTCAGTTTTCGACACCTATTTTTCTGTTAAAGACGCTTTAGTTAGTAGTAACGGTAACGATGCGGCGGGAAAAGCAAAGCAAATGCTTTTGGCTATTAAAAGCGTTAAAATGGAAAAATTGGACATGAAAGTTCATATGGTTTGGATGAAGGTTGTGAAAGATTTGACTGAAGATGCTGAACATATTTCGGAGACAAAAGATCCAAAACACCAAAGAGATCATTTTATTACCTTGTCTAAAAATGTATATCAATTAATGAAAGTATCCAAACAAGCTGCACCTGTTTACATCCAACGTTGTCCAATGGCAAATGGAGGAAAAGGAGCCGATTGGCTTAGTAAAGAGAGCGCTGTCAAAAATCCATATTATGGATCAATGATGCTAACTTGTGGTAAAGTAGTGGAAACTATAAAATAATTTTAAGGCGAAATGTTTTCATTTCGCCTTATTAATTAGATATACTATGATAGATATAAAAAAAAGCATGAGACTACTGAAAGTCTCTTTAGTGTTAATGCTGTTTTCAGTTGCAAGTTTTGCTCAAAATGTGGTTCGATATGATTTGTATGTTCGTGATACTATAGTCAATTTTACCGGTAACCCCAAGAGAGCTATTGCAGTAAACGGTCAAATTCCAATGCCGACTTTAACTTTTACCGAAGGTGATATTGCGGAAATTTATGTGCATAATGAGTTAAAGGAATCCACCTCTTTGCATTGGCACGGTTTGTTTTTGCCCAACCAAGAAGATGGCGTTCCCAATTTGACTCAAATGCCTATTGCTCCTAATACCACACACAAATATACTTTTCCCATTATACAAAACGGAACGCATTGGTATCACAGCCATTCAGGTTTACAAGAGCAAATAGGAATGTATGGATCAATGGTTTTGAAAAAGCGTTCGACGGATGAGCGGTTTAGAGATGGAATAGATAATCTGCCTACTGTACCCATTATTTTAAGTGAGTGGACCGATATCAATCCTAATAATGTGCATAGAATGTTGCATAATGCGACCGATTGGTTTGCTATAAAAAAAGGGACTACTCAAAGTTATGCTGAAGCAATTAACCAAGGACACTTTGGTACTAAATTGAATAATGAATGGAAGCGCATGAACGCTATGGATGTAAGCGATGTTTTTTATGATGCCTTTTTAATTAATGGTAAAAAGGAAACACAATTATCGCAATTCAAGGCCGGTGATAAAGTACGCTTACGCATTTCGAATGGAGGCGCTTCTACTTATTTTTGGCTAACTTATGCTGGCGGAAAAATAACAGTTGTGGCTAACGACGGAAATGATGTTGAACCTATCGAGGTGGATCGCTTGCTTATAGCTGTTTCTGAAACCTACGATGTAGTAGTTACTATACCAAATGATGGAGCGTCCTACGAATTTTTGGCAACTGCAGAAGACAGAACGAAATCAACTTCATTGTATTTAGGAAATGGCCCAAAGCAATTAGCCAAACCATTACCTAAATTAAAGTATTTTGAGGGAATGAAAATGATGAATGGTATGATGAAAATGAATGGGGATTTAGATGATATGGGAATGAGTATGAGTTTGAATCAAATGGATATGAATGTAGTAATGTATCCTGAAATTACGGGTGAAGCAAAAAAAGCTACGAGTAAAAAGACTATGAATATGTCTGAAAGTGAATATGATAGTAATGCCCTTTCCGATATTGTAACGCTCAATTATGCTATGTTAAAATCACCTTGGAAAACTAGTTTGCCCAAGAATGCCCCTGTAAAAGAATTGCGTTTTGAACTTACGGGAAATATGAATCGGTACGTATGGAGCTTAAATAATAAAGTAGTTTCTGAAACCGATAAAATATTGATTAAAAAGGGCGAAAACGTTCGGATTACCATTTATAATGGATCCATGATGAGACATCCAATGCATTTGCATGGTCATGATTTTAGGTTACTTAACAATCAAGGCGATTATGCTCCTTTGAAAAATGTGGTTGATATCATGCCAATGGAAACAGATACGTTGGAATTTAATGCAAATGTGGAGGGCGATTGGTTTTTTCATTGTCATATCTTGTACCACATGATGGCAGGAATGGGTAGGGTTTTTACTTATGAAAATCAGGCTGCAAATCCTTTGATTCCCAATCCTAAATTGGCGCAAAAGCAATTGTTCGCAGAAGATCGAATGTTTCATTTTATGGCCGAAAATGATTTCGCAACCAATGGAAACGATGGAGAAGCCATGTTTAGTAATACACGATGGAGCATTGGAACCGAATGGAGATTAGGATACAACGATCATCATGGGTATGAAACAGAAACACATGTTGGGCGGTACTTGGGTAAAATGCAGTGGATTATGCCCTTTGTTGGATTTGATTGGAGATACAGAAAAATGAATTTAGGGCAACAGGAAAAAAATCTGTTCGGACAATCTAATACAAAAGATAACCGTTCTGTTGTGAGTTTGGGAATAGAATATGTATTACCTATGTTGGTAAAACTACAAACTGAAGTGTATTCGGATGGAAATATTCGACTACAATTAGAAAGAAAGGATATTCCAATTTCAAAACGTTTGCGAATGAATCTGATGTGGAATACGGATAAAGAATATATGGCAGGATTGCGCTATATAATCAAAAGAAATTTTTGCATTACCACACATTATGATAGTGATATGGGCTTAGGTTTTGGGCTTAATTTGAATTATTAAAGAAACAATATTAGTTATTTTTTGAAAATTAGATGAAACTTTACATCAAAAACATGGTATGCCACCGTTGTATCATGGTGGTACAATCCGAATTAGAAAAGAAAGGGTTTGCTCCCCTTAACGTTTTGCTTGGCGAGATTACTTTCGATACCCAACTTCCTAGTCATGATCTACAACTTATCGCTGAAACTCTTCAAAACGTGGGTTTTGAGATTATCAAAGATCAAAAAAAACAAGAGGTTGAAAAAGTAAAAAGTTTGATTATTGATTTGGTTCAAAATCAAAATTCGGCACTCAAAAACACCCTTTCCGATTATTTGAGCACCCAATTGGATTGTGATTATAAATACATTACTACTTTATTTACTGAACTCGAAGGCACTACGATTGAGAAATATTTCATCGCTCAAAAAATCGAAAAAGTCAAAGAATTGTTGGTGTACAACGAATTAACATTGAGTGAAATCGCCTTTCAGTTGCAGTATTCCAGCGTGGCACATTTGAGCAATCAATTCAAAAGTGTGACAGGCTTAACTCCGAGTTATTTCAAAAATCTTCGCGATGACCGCCGTATTCCCTTAGACCAAGTGAAGGCATAATTTTTATTGTTCACCTTCCGAAATTGTTGTAATTCTTTAGGATAATTGTGTAATACTTCTCAATTTGATTCCAAGTAATTTTGTACTGTAATTTAAAAAGTACATTATGAAAACTACTATAAAGAGACAAATTCCTGTTTTACAAATGGGATGTGCGTCTTGCGCCAATAGAATCGCATCTACGGTTCAAGCCTTAAATGGGATTGTTTCAGCCGAAGTTAACTATGCTTCGGCGATGCTTTCTCTTGAGTTTCTGCCAAAAATCATTACCCTATCCGAAGTCCAAAAAGCGGTGCAAGACGCAGGCTATGATTTGTTTATCGAGGACGATACTAACGATAGCGAAACTTTAGCTTCGATACAAGAAGAAAAAATGACCACTTTGAAAACCAAAACCATTTGGGCTTTGCTATTGGCTTTGCCAATTGTAATTATTGGTATGTTTTTTATGGAAATGCCCTATGCCAACGAAATTATGTGGGTGTTAGCTACTCCCGTTGTTTTTGGTTTAGGAAGCCGTTTTTTTATAAATGCTTGGAAGCAAGCGCGTCATCGTACGGCCAATATGGATACTTTGGTGGCACTGAGTACTGGAGTTGCATATATTTTTAGTGTTTTCAATACATTGTTTCCTGACTATTGGCATCAAAAAGGATTGCACGGACACGTCTATTTTGAAGCGGCTGCCGTGGTGATAGCCTTTATCTTATTAGGCAAATGGTTGGAAGAAAACGCCAAATCCAATACGTCCACCGCCATTAAAAAGTTGATGGCTTTGCAACCTAATGAGGTCACTTTGTGGCTAGACAACGAGCAACAAAAAGTAATTCCTATTGCCCAAGTCAAAGTAGGTGATAAATTGTTGGTAAAACCCGGCGAGCGAATTGCGGTCGATGGGGTCGTGATAAGTGGCGATTCTTATGTAGATGAAAGTATGTTAAGTGGCGAACCCATTCCCGTACTCAAAATGGCAAATGAAAAAGTTTGGGCGGGTACGTTGAATCAAAAAGGGAGTTTGGTATTCAAAGCAGTTCAAATTGGCTCCGAAACCCTTTTGGCACACATCGTCAAAACAGTACAAGAAGCTCAGGGAAGCAAAGCACCAGTTCAAAAAAAGGTCGATTTTATTGCTAGTATTTTTGTGCCTGTGGTTATGGCAATTGCTGTTTTAGCCTTTGTTTTGTGGTGGACTTTAGGCGGTGAAAATGGGTTTACTCAAGGAATTATGGCTTTGGTCACTGTTTTGGTGATTGCTTGTCCTTGCGCCTTGGGATTGGCAACTCCTACCGCTATTATGGTTGGCGTAGGAAAAGGTGCCGAGAATGGAATACTCATCAAAGACGCACTAAGTTTAGAATTGGCACAAAAGATAGACACCATCGTTCTAGATAAAACAGGCACGATAACCGAAGGAAAACCCAAAGTTACGGATGAATTGTGGAGTACTGTCGATTCTCATTTGCGTTCTATTTTGTTAAGTATCGAATCGCAATCTGAGCATCCTTTGGCGGAAGCCGTAGTCCATTATTTGCAAGGAGTTCCAATGGTTCCAATTACGAATTTCGTGAGTGTTACAGGGCAAGGTGTTCGAGCTAAAGTAGAAGGTGAAGAATATTTTGTAGGGAATCCCTCTTTTTTAAAAGCCAACCAAATCAAAATAAACGAAGACTTTCTTCAAAAGAGTACTATTTGGGAAGCCGAAGCCAAAACCGTAATTGGGTTTGCTAATGCTACAAACGTTTTAGCGCTCTTGGCTATTTCGGATGAGGTAAAACCAACTTCGGTGACTGCGATTCGTGAGTTGGAACAAATGGGCATTGCTGTCTATATGCTGACGGGCGATGCTGAAAAAGCCGCGCAAGCAATGGCCGCCCAAACGGGAATTACTCACTACAAAGGCGGAGTGTTGCCTCAACAAAAAGCCGATTTCATCAAGGAATTACAGGCTCAAGGCAAAACAGTAGCAATGGTGGGTGATGGGATAAACGACAGCACTGCATTGGCTCAAGCCGATGTCAGTATTGCTATGGGAAAAGGAAGCGCCATTGCGATGGAAGTCGCCAATATGACGCTAATGACCTCCGATTTACATAAGATTCCGCAAGCGATACGCTTGTCTAAAGCTACCGTAGCTACGATTCACCAAAATTTATTTTGGGCTTTTATCTATAATGTGATTGGGATTCCTATCGCGGCGGGTATTTTATTTCCTTTCAATGGCTTTTTACTTAACCCAATGCTCGCGGGTGCAGCTATGGCACTGAGTAGTGTAAGTGTGGTAAGCAACAGTTTACGATTGAAATTGAAAAAGTTATAGGGAAGTAAACTTTTAAATAAACAAATTCCAAATTCCAAGTGGCCACAGTAGCTTTGGAATTTGGAATTTAAATTTTGGGATTTATCTCGAAACTTCGGGATGAGGATTTGTCAATTTAAAATCAATCTTTTTTATTTTGTTGTTCGGTATGATTTTGATTTCCATTAAGCATTGTGTCTCCCTCGTTTAGTCCGTTTGACATTCCGACCATAAATGCTGTAATAATTAGAATAATTTTTCTTTTTATCCAAAGAAGAGGTCGTTTAGATTTCTCTAAACGTGTTTTATTGTTTTTATACATTTTGTAGATGATAAAAGATTATACATTTTTTATATTCTTATGCGCGGAATCGCATAAATGCTTAAAAATTAATTTATGCTATGTATAAACTTTTGTATGCGTTTTTTGAAGTAATCAATTCATTTATAAAGATGTTTTGGGACATCATAGCGCTTACTTCTTGATAAAGTAGTGTTTGAATTTTTAAAAGAACCTTGACTTGAAGATTAATAAAATCTTTGATGTCTAGACATAAAAATAGAATTGGAAAGGAGGTAATCTTAGATGAATTTACTTGCTTGAAGAAGTACAATTCGGAATCTTTCGTGTTTAATTCTGTTTTGAGAATTACTTTCGAGAATTGATAATAAGTTGCTGAATTTGTTTGAGAATGTAAAGTACAATCATTAACAACTAGTCCAAAAACTAGAATGAGAGAAAGAAGATATTTTATGTTTTTGTTCAATCTAATTAATTCTAATTGCTTGTTTGAGTTTGGTGTTTTTTAGCTGATTATTTTTTTTCTAAACGAAACTACAAATAAATTGGATAATTTCACCAAGTCTTCAACCTAAAGTTTTAACTCAAGTTTCAATTTTTAAAATGACAAAATCAATTTTTTGATTTTTTCCACCTTGTTAAATAAAACTAAAGTTTTTTTGTAAAAATTATTTTATCGGAGCTAACATCCCTGAAGCAACAAATTCCAAATTCCAAGTAGTCGTACAAGCCTTGGAATTTGGAATTTGCCCCAATTAGGGGATTGGAATTTATTTCTTAATCAATTTATTAATCATGCCTTCAAAGATAAAGCCATGAAAGGGCAGAACGGAGTACCAATACAATTTGCCCCAAAAACCATGCGGTTTGAAAGTGGCTGCTTGGTATAGTGTATTGTGTATGATTTTGAATTCTAGCCAAGCTTCTCCTGGGAGTTTCATTTCGGCATACAAAACGAGTTTGCCTTCTTTTTTGTTGGCATACAATACCCGCCAAAAATCCAAAACGTCGCCAGAATGAATGTCGTGTTTGTTGGTACGCCCCCTGCGAAGACCCACGCCTCCAACTAATTTATCAAGAAAACCTCGTATCTCCCAAAGCCAGTCGCCATAGTACCAACCTGTTTCACCGCCAATAGACCAAATGCGTTCGGTGGTATAGGAGCGGTTGAGGATTTCTTTTTTGCGACGATCGATAAAGCAATTTTTTTTAGGTACTTTGAGGTAATCGGCAACACTCCCAGTGAATTGACCGCTAATCATAGCGTCTTTCCAACTTGACACAATGTCGTCTTTGTCTATTTTGACAAGCGCTCTTGCAACCGCTTCGTTGTAAGTCATAGGCACAACTCCTAGTAATGCGTTAATTCGGTTGTCTTTGCAAACTACTTCTACTTTCATACTGCTGACTAAAGCCGCAGCGAGTTTGTAAGTTGTTGAAGTAACAAAGTACAACCAATACGATGACAATTTGGGTGTCATTACTGGAACTGTATAGATGTAGCGTTTCAATCCTGCTGCTTGTGCAAACCCCAAGAGCATTTCTTTATAGCTTAAAATATCAGGTCCACCAATGTCAAAGTTTTGATCGTAAGTTTCAGGTTGATGTAAACTTTTTATCAAAAAGGCTAAAACATCCGTTATTGCTATCGGTTGGCATTTGGTATTGAGCCATTTTGGAGTAATCATAACAGGAAGTTTGTTGACCAAATCACGGATAATTTCAAAAGAAGCACTTCCTGAGCCTACAATGATGCCCGCTCTTAAAGTTGTGATGGCAAAAAGGCCTGTTTTAAGAACATCTTCAACTGCTTTTCGTGAGGCCAAATGCTTGGATAAAATAACATCATTAACGATACCACTCAAATAAATTACTTGTTTTACTCGAGTAAGGTTCATTCGGTCTACAAAATTCAAAGCAGAGGCATACTCCAACTCATCATAATTCTTGGCCGAACCTGACATGGAATGAATCAAATAATAAGCGGCATCAATCTCATTGGGAATAGAAATTAGAGTTTCTTGGTTGAGAAAGTCTACTTCTATTACTCGTACTTGATTTACATATTCTTCGGGTATTGTAAAACGATCTTTGTCTCTTACACAACAAATCACATGATGCCCTTGAGCCACTAGCAAAGGCAGTAGTCGCTTTCCAATATATCCTGTGGCTCCTGTTAAAAGAATATTCATTTATTCGTTAATTTATTGACAACAATATAGTTAAAAAAATTGTATAATCTTAGAAATAACCGATAGAATTGCTAAAATTATCGATAAAACTGTCTGAATCATGTTTTTTGGTTACTAATTCTTATATTTTTTCTGGTCAATTACTGTTGGTAATCTAGAATTCTATTTGATTATTTTTTTGTTTTTCTTTAATTTGAATCAAATGGTTTTATATTTTAAAGCTTGCTATGCCATAATCTAAGGCAAAAACTTGTCCTGAAATGGATTTGGCTTCTTCTGAAATTAAGAAATTCGCCATGTGCGCTACTTCATCAGGTTTTAGATACCCTTTCATCGGATGGCGTTCAATCATATTTTCTTTCATTCTGTCATTTCTTAAAATACCCGCTGCTAATGAAGTTTCGGTAATTGTAGGCGCAATGGCATTTACGCGTACAACTGAAGCCAGTTCCGCTCCTAATGATTTTACCAATCCTTCAACACCTGCTTTGGCAGTAGCAATACTCGCGTGAAATGGCATTCCTAATTTGGCAGCAACTGTACTAAACAAAAGAATCGAAGGCTGTTGTCCTTTTCGCAAGGCGGGCAAATATTTTTGAATGGCTTTTACAGCACCGATAACATTGATTTCAAAATCGTTTTTGAAATCCGATATGCTGAGGTTTCCGATTGGTTTTAAGTTAATCGAACCCGGACAATAAATCAAAGTATCCACGTTTTCAATGTCCGGAAGTGGGTCTTGTAAAACATCAACGGCATAGTGCGTTAAATTGGGATGCGATACATCTGGCGCTGTTCTACTGATGTTGATTACTTGATTCGATTGCAATTGTTGCATTAGTATCGCGCTACCAATTCCTTTGCTACCGCCAATAATTACGATGTTTTTCATA
>ERZ724511.391-NODE-391-length-15256-cov-4.567397_pt1 | contig 15256 bp, 9 predicted proteins | sample MGYA00376044_ERZ724511 | MGnify/ENA primary metagenome ERZ724511 (study PRJEB28724, sample SAMN07190887) | wastewater metagenome | isolation source: effluent of sewage treatment plant in Hong Hong | place: USA: Christiansburg, Virginia | collected 2016-03-01 ...
CCACCGCCCTCCTGATCACGCTCTGGCTGCTGGCCCTGGCCAGCCGCGCCTGGCGCGCCTGGTCAAACACCTGCTGGGAGATCAGCCCATAGATGTCCGTGCCGGTGAGTTCTTCCAGCAGTTCGGCGCGTTCATTGGCGCTGGCGTGCAAAAATGCGGCAAAGCTGCCCTGGGCCAGCAGCATGGATTTGGTGAACCGGGCAAAGTCCAGTCCGGTAATGGCTTCCACCCGCTTGAGTTTGTCCTGCACCTGGCTGGTAAGAATGCGGCCATCGGCCATGGCCAGCTCCACCTTGGGTGCCTGCAGCGCACCGCTGGCCTTGTCCCTGGCGCGGCGCTGGCTCCAGAACGCCCGGTAGGCTTCGCCTTTGACTTCGAACTCCACTTCGGCCAGACAGTCGGCGGTGTGCCGGGTCATGATTTCATTGGATGAGGCCGAGAGCGTTTTCAGCCTGGGGGTTTCGTGGTAAAGCGCCAGGCAGATGGCGTCGAGCAGGGTGGATTTGCCGGCTCCGGTGGGGCCGGTGATGGCAAACAGGCCGTTGTCGGCAAAGGGCGCACGGGTAAAGTCGATTGACCATTCGCCTTTGAGCGAATTCAGGTTTTTCAGGCGCAGGCGAAGAATTTTCATGCAGCAGGCTCCTGCAGCTGGTTGAGGATCTGCTGGTGGCGTTGCTGCAATTGCTGTTGCAGTTCGGCGCTGAGGTCTTCCTGCGCCAGCCGGCGGGCAAACACATCCTGGGGGCTGAGCTGATCCAGCGTCTCGCTGTGTTCCGCCTGCAAGCGGGCGCTGGTCTGGCCACGGGCGCGGCGGATGCGCAGCACCTCCAGCGGCAGGCCGTCGGCCAGTGCCTGGATGCGGGTGGACAGGTCAGCCAGATAATCGTCGCTGTCCACGGTGACTTCCAGCCACACCGGTTGCCCGTCGAGACTGGCGCGGGCCGCTTGCGCCAGCGCAGCCGGCAGGCTGGCCAGCGAGCCGCGTACTGAGGCCAGCGGCTGATGGCATGGCACCGGCAAGGCTTCCACCGCGCGCAGCCCCTGCGCGTCCAGGTCAACCCGCCACAGCTGGCGCGGCAGGCTGGCTTCGTCAAAGCTCAGGGCTATCGGTGCGCCACTGTAGCGAATATGGTTGAGCCCATCCACTTGCTGGGCGCGATGGATGTGGCCCAGCGCGATATAGTCTGCCGGCGGAAATGCCTTGGTGGGAAACGCCTCCAGCGCGCCGACGTAGATTTCCCGCACCGATTCGCTGGCGCTGGCACCCACCGTGGTCAGATGGCCAGTGGCCACAATCGGCAGCTGTGGCAGACCCAGCGCCTCGCGCTGCGCCACCGCGTGCTGGTGCAGCTGCTGATAATGCTGCTGGATTGCCGTCTGCAAGGCCAGCTGCTTGGCTTCGGCGCTCTGCCCAACCTGGCTTAACAGCACATCGCGCGGGCGAATGAATGGCGTGGCGCACAGCAAGGCACCCGGCTGTCCGCTGCGATCCGTCAGCAGCAGCAACTGACGGGTTGGGTCGTTATCTACGGCGGCAATCACCGTGGCGCCCAGGCAGTGCAGCATGGCGCGGTTTTCTTCCAGCACCGCCACCGAATCATGGTTGCCACCCAGTACCACCAGCGCACATCCGGCCCGGTGCAACCCCACCACCAGCTGGCTGTACAGCGCGCGGGCGTAGCTGGGCGGTGCGCCACTGTCGAAGACATCTCCCACCAGCAACAGCGCATCCACCGCCTGCTGTTCGGCCTGGCGCACCACCCAGTCAATCAGCGCCTGATGCTCGGCCTGGCGGCTTTTGCCCATGAAATGCTGGCCAAGGTGCCAGTCGGAGGTATGAAGAAGGCGCATGATGGGCCGGGAAAAAGAATGACAGATCTATTGTAAGGGCTGTGCTGACTTACCGCGACTCCGTGGCTTCCACCACTCGGGACTCTGACGCGGGTTTTCATGCTGGGCGCTGGCCGCCGCGCCATCGCTGCGCATCCCGGTTTTTCCCGTTGCGCCGTGTGGCAAACCGGCGGGTATGGGGCATGCCGGGGGCGGCGCGCCGCGTCGCACAATGCGCTGGGCGACTTATAACTCCCCGGCCTGCTCATAGAAGAAAGAACTCCTGCACGGGGACAAGGGGTGGATTATTATTCCACTCCTGTCTGTGAAGTCCCTGTTGAACTAACCATCAGGAATATCCCCATCATGAAAATTGCGCAGAATGTTGCCGAACTGGTCGGCAAAACCCCGCTGGTCCGGCTGAACCGCCTGACCGACGGTGCCCAGGCTACCGTGGTGGCCAAGCTGGAGTTTTTCAACCCTGGCCACAGCGTGAAAGACCGGATTGCCGTTGCCATGCTGGATGCCGCCGAAGCGGCAGGCAAGATTGGCCCGGACACCATCATCCTGGAGCCCACCTCGGGCAATACCGGCATTGGCCTGGCCATGGTGTGCGCTGCCCGTGGCTACCGCTGCACCATTGTCATGCCGGAAACCATGAGCCGGGAACGCCGCCAGCTGCTGCGCGCCTACGGGGCCGAACTGATCCTCACCCCTGGCCCGGAAGGCATGGGCGGTGCCATTGCCCGCGCCACCCAGCTGGCCGCCGAAGACAGCCGTTACCTGATTCCGCAGCAATTTGAAAACCCGGCCAACCCGGCCATTCACCGCGCCACCACCGCCGAAGAAATCTGGGCCGATACCGATGGCCAGGTGGATATTTTTGTCTCGGGCGTGGGCACCGGCGGCACCGTCACCGGCGTGGGGGAAGTGCTCAAAGCCAAAAAGCCGGGCGTGCAGATTGTGGCGGTTGAGCCAGAAGCCTCGCCGGTATTGTCTGGTGGCCCGAAAGGCCCGCACCCGATTCAGGGCATTGGTGCCGGCTTTGTGCCAGCCATCCTGAACACGGAAATTTATGATGAAGTGATTCAGGTCAGCAACGACAACGCCTTTACCACCGCTCGCGCCATGGCCACCCAGGAAGGGCTGCTGGTGGGTATTTCCTCTGGTGCCGCCACTTGGGCGGCGCTGGAACTGGCTCGCCGCCCGGAAAACGCCGGCAAGCTGATTGTGGTGGTGATTCCGTCGTTTGGCGAACGCTACCTGTCCACTCCGTTGTTCCAGCATCTGGCCGACTGAGCCTGCCAGTTGCCCTGCGCCGTCTGGCGCAGGTTTTGCCGCCCGCTGCGCCTGTGGTCAGCGGGCTGGTGCATTTTTTGATGCAGGGCAAATGTTGTTCAGCAAAACCCGAAATACCGGTATGCCCGGAGCCGATCCGGCGGTAAAATCGGTACTTACTTATTATTCAGCTATCTGAGAGCGATTCAATACCATGGCCAACATGACCGCAGAACGCGTGCTTTCCGTTCACCACTGGAACGATACCCTGTTCAGCTTCACCTGCACCCGCGACGAAGGGTTGCGTTTCATCAACGGCCAGTTTGTGATGATTGGCCTGGAAGTAGACGGCAAGCCGCTGATGCGGGCGTACTCCATTGTCAGTTCCAACTACGAAGAACATCTGGAGTTCTACAGCATCAAGGTGCAGGACGGCCCGCTGACATCGCGCCTGCAACACCTGCAAGTGGGCGATACCGTGCTGATCAGCAAAAAGCCCACCGGCACCCTGGTGCAGGACAACCTGCTGCCGGGCAAAAACCTGTACCTGCTGTCCACCGGCACCGGCCTGGCCCCGTTCATGTCGATCATCAAGGACCCGGAAGTCTACGAACGCTACGAAAAAGTGGTGCTGACCCACGGCGTGCGCTGGCTGAGCGAACTGGGTTACCACGACTACATTCTGAATGAGCTGCCAAACAATGAATATTTTGGCGATATCGTGCGGGAAAAACTGATCTACTACCCAACCGTCACCCGCGAGCCGTTCCGCAACCAGGGCCGGCTGACCGACCTGATCACCAATGGCAAGCTGTGCGCCGACATCGGCCTGCCGCAGCTCAACCCGGAAAACGACCGCGTGCTGATCTGCGGCAGCCCGAGCATGCTCACCGACCTGTGCGACATCCTCAACGGCCTGGGCTTCAAGGAATCCCCGCGCATGGGCGATCCGGCTGACTACGCCATTGAACGCGCCTTTGTCGAAAAGTAATCCGTACCAGGGTTAAAAACCCCCGCACAGGGCAACTTGTGCGGGGGTTTTTTTTGGGGCACGTCGCTCAGGCAAACCGCCGGGCAGCATCCAGCGCCAGGCCGCAGCCAATGCTGCCATAGCGGTCACCTTCCACCGCCTGGGCGCTAGGAAACATCGCTGCCACCCGCTGGCGCAGCAGCGGCACGCCGCTGGAACCGCCGGTAAAGAACACCGTGTCCACCTGGTCGGCGCGCAATTGTGCGTCGTTAAGCAGGCGCTGCAGGGTGGTTTCGATGCTGAGCAGCTGCGCTTCAATCGCCTGGTCGAATTCCGGGCGGGCGATGGTGTGGCTTAGCCCGGCCTGGATTTCGCTCAAGTCAAGCTGGCAGTGCTCTGCGCCAGACAGGTCAATCTTGGCGGCTTCTACCTGAATGGCCAGCCAGTGGCCCGTGCGTTGTTCAATCAGCCTGAGCAGGCGGTCGAGCTTGTCGCGCTCCAGCGCGTCGGCGTATACCGCGCGCAGTTCGGCCTGGGTTTGCCGGGTGTAGGCAAAGTTGATGGTGTGCCAGGTGGCCAGGTTGAAGTAGTAGCTGGACGGCACTTCGGTGTGGTTTTTCAGCCGTGAGCGGTAGCCCAGCAGCGGCATCACCGCGTTCAGGCTCAGTTGCTTGTCAAAGTCGGTGCCGCCGATATGCACGCCGCCATTGGCCAGGATATCGTCCAGCCGGTCCAGCCGCTGGCTGCGTTCCGGGGCCAGGCGCAGCAGGGAGAAGTCCGAGGTGCCACCGCCAATATCCACAATCAGCACCAGCGCTTCGCGTTCAATCCGGCTTTCGTAGTCAAACGCGGCGGCAATCGGTTCAAACTGGAATTCAATTTCGGTAAACCCGGCCAGCCGGGCCACGTCGGCCAGGGTGTCTTGCGCCAGTTGGTCGGCCACCGGGTCGTCATCGACAAAAAACACTGGCCGGCCCAGCACCACCTGCTGGAAACTGCGCCCAGCCTGGGCTTCTGCCCGTTGCTTGAGCGAGCGGATGAACAGGGTAAGCAGATCCATAAAGCGCACGGTCTGGCCATTCACTTCGGTTTGCCCATTCATCAGCCCAGTGCCCAGAATGCTTTTCAGCGAGCGCATCAGCCGGCCTTCGTAGCCTTCCAGGTATTCGCCAATGGCCTGGCGGCCAAACACGGTGCGGTCTTCTTCGGCATTGAAAAACACCACCGAGGGCAGGGTGGGCTTGTTGTCCTCCAGTGCCAGCAAGGTAGGCTGGCCGGGGCGACACCAGCCCACCGTGGAGTTGGACGTGCCGAAATCGACACCACATGCTTGAACCATCATGGCTGTTCCTGCGCGGCGGGGCGTAAGTAAGGGCGCGCGATTATAGCGCAGGCCAGTACGGTTCAGGGTGGCGATTGTGTGACAGCCGGTATGCCCATCGTGCGCTATCACAGCGATGCCTGCGGCAAGGCAGCGAACGCTACGATCTGATCCACGTTCATCTCCACGTTCATCCGCAGGTGCTCAAGGGAAACGCGGGGGAAATCGTCATTCCCGCAAAGGTGGGAATGACGATTTCTCAGCGTTTCCCTGGCCGGATTGCGGTAACGGAGTTGTCAGCGTGTCCGGTCATTGCGCAACGGCTCCCCGCGCAATACCGCCAGCAAGGCTTCGGCGTCCAGTTTGGCGCTGATGTCGCCGCCTTCCAGCAAGCTGTCGGCCAGATCGCGCTTGGCGTGGTGCAAGGCGATGATCTGTTCTTCGATGGTGTTGGCGGTAATCAGCCGGTAAACCGTCACCGGGCGCTGCTGGCCAATCCGGTGAACCCGGTCGCTGGCCTGGTCTTCCACTGCCGGGTTCCACCAGGGGTCGAGGTGAATCACATAATCAGCCTCGGTCAGGTTCAGCCCGGCACCCCCGGCTTTCAGGCTAATCAGGAATACCTGGCCTTCGCCGCGCTGGAATGCCTCAACCCGTGCCTGACGGGTTTTGGCTGGCGTGGCACCGTCCAGATACTGGAACGGCACGCCCTGCTCGGTCAGCCATTGCCGGGCCAAGGCCAGGTGGTCAACAAACTGGCTGAACACCAGCGCCTTGTGGCCGTTGTCCAGCAGCTCGCGAACAATCTCGGCAAACGCTGCCAGCTTGCTGCCGGCCAGCGTGCTATTGGGCAAGACCAGCGAGGGGTGGCAGCAAAAGCGGCGCAGGCGGGTGATTTCTGCCAGCACCTGAATAGCCTGCTGCTCATCATCTTGGCCCAGCTTGGCCAGCGCCTCCTGGCGCAGTGCTTCGTACAGATGCTGCTCGTCGCTGGACAACGCCACCTTGTGCAAAATTTCCGTGCGGGGCGGCAGCTCGGTCAGCACCTGGGCCTTGGTCCGGCGCAAGATAAACGGCTGCACCAGGGTTTTCAGCGCCTGGCGGGCCTGGCTGTCGCCATTGGCAATCGGGGTGGCAAAGCGCTGGTTGAAGCGCTCCTGGCTGCCCAGCAGGCCGGGGTTGAGAAACCGGAACAAACTCCACAGTTCGCCCAGATGGTTTTCGATGGGCGTGCCGCTGGCAGCCAGACGAAACTCGGCCTGCAGCGACATCGCGGCCTGGGCACGGCGGGTGGCCGGGTTCTTGATGGCCTGGGCTTCATCCAGCAGCACGGTGCGCCAGGGCACGGCGGCAAAGTGCGCCTGGTCCTGTTGCAGCAGGCCATAGCTGGTGATTACCAGATCGTTGCCGCCCAGATTGTCCAGATTGCGCTGTTGGTGGTAAGGGCGCAGCGTCAGGCTGGGGGCAAAGCGTGCGGCTTCAACCAGCCAGTTTTGCGCCACGGAGGTTGGGGCCACCACCAGTTGCGGCCCTTCTCCAGCGCGGTACAGGCACAATGCCAGCATCTGTACGGTTTTGCCCAGGCCCATGTCGTCGGCCAGGCAGGCCCCCACGCCCCAGTGTGCCAAGCGCGCCAGCCAGCGAAAGCCTTCCAGCTGGTAGTCGCGCAGCGCACCTTGAAAACGCTCGGGCAACGCAATCGGCAAATCGCGCAGCGACTGCAAGCGGGCCAGATGGGTATCCCAGGCGCTATCGGCGCTGAATTCGCCCACTTCGTCGGCCAGTTCTGCCAGCAGCGGGGCGGTGAGCGGGTTGAGGCGCACGCCCTCGCCCTTGCCGCTGACATCCGACAGCTGGGCCAGTACGCCCAGCCGCTGGCGCAGGCTGTCGCCCAGCGCCAGCCAGTCGCGCTCGCCCAGCGGCACAAACTGGCCGCCATGCTGGCTGGCCAGCGACAGCAGCTCACGCAGCTGCAACACCCGGCCATCGTCCAGGGCCAACTGGCCAGACAGTACAAACCAGTCGCCCTGCTGTTTCAGGCCCAGCGACAATTGCGCCAGCGTGCGCCGCCCCTTCAGCCGCATGCGCTCGCCCTCTGGCCAGACACACTGCAGCAGCTCGGCTGGGCAGGCTTGTAGCTCGGTCAGCGTGGTCAGCGCCTGCTGCGGGTCGGCGCACTGCCATTCGTCCCCTTCTTTCGGGCTGGCCGCCAGCGTGGGGCAGCGTTTCAGCAGTGCCTTGACCGCACGGCGCTCGCCAGCCAGATCACGCTGGGTTTGTACCGCCTTGCCATCCTGCTCGCCCACCAACGACATCATGCCCGCGCCCGGCGGGTAGTCGTTGCCGCCAGCCAGGGGCTGCACCCGCAGTTGCAGGCGCAGGCCAGCCTCCAGCGGCAGCAGATGGGCGTAGAGCATGCCATTGGCCGGCACGCTCTCCAGATGCTGGGACAACTCGGCCATATCGCTTTGCACCGGAATCAGCGGGGCAATATGGGCAATGGCATCGAGTAACTGGGCCTTGCCGCTGAGCGGCACCGACAAACCCCGGCCAATAATGTGGCTGATCTGATGAATGTCCTGGGTGATGGCAAACACCCGCCAGCGGGTGGGGGTTTCCTGCTCCAGCAACAGGGTGTCGGCCTGGGCCAGCTTGGGCGGCCACAGCGACACTTGAATCTCACCGCCTTTTTGCGCCAGATGCAGGGCGGGCTGGCCTGCCAGCAAGTCAATGCGCACGTCTGGGGCCTCGGTGCGAAACACCGCCGGATGGCCCACCAGCCCCAGCAGCGCCTGCTCCATATCCAGCTCATAGCGATAGCCGCCGTAATAATACTGCTGCTCGGTATGCACGGCGCTCAGCGCGGCACGGTCCTGGGCGCACAGATAGGCCGGCGGCGGGTCCTCGCTGCCAATCAAACGGCGCAGAGCCACCGCGCGGCCCTTGCTCCATTGCCCCTTGGCACTATATTTTTGTTCGCGCGGTTCAAGGGTAACCAGCTGATGTTTGGTCACTTCCACAAACCAGGCCAGCCGGTATTCGCTGCTGGCGGATGGGCTGCTGGGTGCGGGTTGGTACAGCCGGGTCAGGGTGGCCAGCGCCTGCTGCCAGGCCGGGGCGGGCTGGTAAATCTCGGTCAGAGGCTGGGTAGTGCCGTGCTGATGCCAGCTGAGATCGGGTGTCTGGCCGGTGCGGCGCTGAAGCAGCCCGGTCAGTTCCTGTTCGCAAAACGCGTAATGGCCGTTGCGCAGGGTATTGCGCAACGCCATGATGGCCAAGTTCCAGTCCTCGCGAGGCTTGGGGTGGGCAGGCTTGCCTGCCTTACGCTCGCTCCAGTGGCAGCACAGCGCCAGCCAGAACCCCGACCAGCCGCGCAAGACGGTGCGTGGTGCCTCGTCCTGCAACGATACGCCCGATGTGCCATTCTGCTGTGACATCCCTAGCCAGACCACCTGCTCAGGCCACTTTTTATGCTCGGCCATCCAGTGCTGAAACGCATCGTAGCCCGCATCGCCCTGGCATAGCAGGGCGGCGGTGTAGCAATGAAACAGCCATTCTGGCACCACCGGTTTGCGCTTGCCTGGCGGGCAGCCATACTGCTGTAGCCAGTGCTGGCTGAGTTCTACCACTCTGGCAAATTCGCCGCGCAGCAGCGCCAGCAGAATGCTGGCTGCACTGCCCACCGGCGGTTCGACCAGCGGCGCGCGGCTGGGGTGGCAGAGCAGTTGCAGCAGGCCCAGTTGGTCTTGCGCGGCAGGTGACAATGCCGGCGGCTCAGGCAGCGGCCAGCAGGGCAGCGGTGACAGGGTGTTCAGCCAGTAGGCAATCGCGCTGGCCCAGACCAGACGCTGGGTGGGTTCTGGCAAGGATTGCAGCAACAGGGCGGCGTGCTCGCCCTGGCCAAACAGGCTTGCCGCCCAGTCGGGATGGTCTTGCAGCCGCTTTTGCCCATCTGCGTCCAGAGGCGTCTGGGTGAATAATTGGAGATATAAGGCACTACGCTGGAGGGCCTGCAGATCGGCAATACCGTAAGACGTGCGGTAATCTTTTTGCAGAAGTTCGCTCTGGCCCAGCACCAAGCGCTCGGGATAATCGGCCAGATCGGCCCAGACGGCCACCAGCGCCTGCGGGCTCAGGCGGGCATGCTGAATGGTGGCCGCCCCCACAATCCATCCCGTGTCATGCCATTTTTTGAGTGCCTGCGTCAGCTGCGTGTGACTCGGCTTGGGGGTATTGGGCAGAAACTGGTTTATCAGCTGGCTCAGGGAGGCCAGGGTGCCCCCCGTTGGCAACAGCGCCAGGTAATGCAGCACCGCACGTTCCAGCGCGGTGGATTGGGAAGGAATCAGTGCAAACATAGACAGGGTATGAGCAAATAATCAGGATCGCCAGCAGTATACGCCAGCCTGTGCCCGCTCAAGGGTTCCCGTTTGCCATACGGCCTTTAACGTGGCGCATCGGGGGCCGACACGCCAAACGCCACCAGATGCGCGGTATCCAGGCGGATGCCGATGGATTCGCCCAGCGCATGGTTATGGTGGCTGGCCACTTGCGCCAGCAGGGTGTGGCCGGAAGGCAGCGCCAGGGTGTATAAAAACTCGGCACCGCGAAACGCCCGGCCCACCACGGTGGCCTGCAGCGGGCTGCTGTCGTCGTGAATCACGTCGTCCGGGCGCAGCAGCACTTCGACTGGTGTGCCAGCGGCAAAGCCATGCGGGCGCACGCTGCATGCCTCGCCCAGCTCAATCCGGATGCAGGCATCGGCACACACCACGCCAGGCAGCAGCACGCCCTGACCAATGAAATTGGCCACCGTGCGATTGGCCGGCTGGTGGTACAGATTATACGGGGTGTCCCACTGCATGATGCGGCCCTGGTCCATCACCCCCACCTTGTCGGCCATGGCAAAGGCTTCGTTCTGGTCGTGGGTGACCAGAATCGCCGTGGCCCCCGCGGCCTTGAGAATATCGCGCACTTCCTGGCCCAGCCGTTCGCGCAGGGCCACGTCCAGATTGGAAAACGGCTCGTCCAGCAGCAAAAGACGCGGGCGCGGGGCCAGCGCGCGCGCCAGCGCCACCCGTTGCTGCTGGCCGCCGGACAGCTCGTGAGGGTAGCTGTCGGCCAGATTGGCCAGGCCCACCAGGGCGAGCATGTCGCTGGTGCGCCGGGCCTGCTCGTCCCGTGCCAGCGCGCTCAGGCCAAAGCCAATATTGCCGGCCACGGTCAGGTGGGGAAACAGGCCGTAGTCCTGAAACACCATGCCGATTTGCCGGGTGTGCGCCGGGGTGTGCAGGCGGGTATCGGCCAGCAACTGGCCATCCAGCACAATCCGCCCGGCGCTTAGGGTTTCAAAGCCGGCAATGCAGCGCAGCACCGTGGTTTTGCCGCAGCCGGAGCCGCCCAGCAGGCAGCCGATTTCGCCGCGTTGCAGCGAAAATGACAGCTGGTCAACCACCGTCTGGCGGGCGTAGCGCTGGCTGATGGCGTCAAGTAGCAATAAGGGAGAGGTCATCGGGAGGGGGCCTGAGCAGAAGACGACGAATGGGCCAGCAACAGCACCGGCAGCAGCCCGGTCAGCACCAGGGTAACCGCCGGCAGCGCGGCACGTTCCCATTCGCCTTCGGAAGTCATCTCAAAAATTCGCACCGCCAGGGTGTCCCAGCCAAAGGGCCGGGTCATCAGGGTAATCGGCATTTCTTTCATGACGTCTACCAGCACCATCAGCAGCGCGGTGAACAACCCGCCGCGCAGCATGGGCACATGCACCCGGCGCAGCAAGCGCCAGCCGGATTCACCCAGGGTGCGGGCGGTTTCTTCCTGGCTGCGGGTAATGCGCTGCATGGCGGCGTCCACCGAAGAAAACCCCACGGCGGCAAAGCGCGCCAGATAGGCCAGCAGCATCACCGCCAGCGTGCCTTTGAAAATGGCCGTGGTGCCGCTGGGCAGCGCTTCGCCCAGCCAGGCCAGCAGCAGATTGTCCAGCCAGGCCACCGGAATGAACAGCCCAACCGCCAGCACCGTGCCGGGCACCGCATAGCCCAGCGTGGCCAGGCGCACCAGCAGGCGGGTGCGCGGCTGCGGGTCGCGTCGCTGGGCGTAAGACAAGGCCAGCGCCACGCACACCACCAGCGCGCCGGCCATGCCGGCCAGCGCCAGTGAATGCCAGACAAAATCGATATAGCGGGCGTCCAGATCGGCCTGCCAGACCCGTGCCGCCCACACCAGCAGCTGGCCAAACGGCAGCACAAACGCCAGCAACAGCACCAGGCTGGCAAAGCCACAGGCCAGCCAGGCCGATGCGCCGCGCAGCGGCAGGCGCGGCTGCGGTGCGGCCAGCCGGCCAGCGTGGTAGGCGCGCCTGCCGCGGATATGCTGTTCCAGCCAGATCAGCACAAACACCAGCAACACCAGCAAGGATGCCAGCTGCGATGCCGCCGACAGTGAAAACATGCCAAACCAGGCCTTGTAGATGGCTGTGGTGAAGGCGTCAAAGCTGAAAATCGACACCGCGCCAAAGTCGGCCAGCGCCTCCATCAGCGCCAGCGACACGCCGCCCATCAGCCAGGGCCGCGCCATGGGCAAGGCCACCCGCCAGAACCCCTGCCACGGGTTCAGCCCCAGCGACTGGGCGGCTTCCAGCGCGCGCCGGCCCTGGGTGGCAAAAGCGTCGCGGGCCAGCAGGAACACATACGGATACAGCGCCAGGCTCATCACCAGCAGCACGCCCCCACGCGAGCGGATGGGCGGCATCCACGCCGAGCTGCCCCAGGTATCGCGCAGCCAGGTTTGCACCACGCCGGTGAAGTCGAACAGGCCAATCTGGGTAAATGCCATCACATAGGCGGGCATGGCCAGCGGCAACATCAGCGCCCAGCTAAACAGCCAGCGGCCTGGAAACTCATGCACCGCCACCAGCCAGCCCAGCGGCACGCCCAGCAACAGCACGCCAAGACTGACCCCCACCAGCAGCAGGGCGGTATTGGCCAGCAAGCGGGGCAAAACAAATTCGGATAAATGCGCCCAGATTTCGCCGTCGATATGCAGAAACGAAGCCAGAATCACCGCCAGCGGAATCAGCGTCACCAGGCTCAGGCCGGCGGCCAGCCATTGCCAGCGCGACAGTGCAAACCGGGGCAAGCGCCAGCCGGGCAGTGCGGCGGAGGCAGGAGAAGGAGACAGGCTGTTGCTATTCAATGGAAAAAGCCTTTCTGCAAACGGGGCAAACCTTCATGGCCGGGCAAAAAATGCAAATGCCGTGGGGCAATTTCGCCACACGGCACCGGTTAAATCAAGCCATTGGGGGGAAAACGCTGAAACAATCGTCATTCCCGCGCAGGCGGGCATCCAGCATATGAATTTTGCTGGGTTGGCCGCTGGCAAAAACGATTGTTCTGAATCAATCAGCGCATCCTCAGGCTGGGCGCAAGGCGGTTTTGCAAAAACCATGCCTGACTTTGCCCAGACAGACCGTGCGCCCCGCTGGCCAGATATCAACGATAGCCGGCGCGGTCCATCAGCTTGACCGCTTCGGCCTGCAGCTCGCCAGCCTTGGCCACGTTGATGTAATTGTGTTTGAAATCGCCCCATTTGGCCACCACCGGGTCGGTTTTGACCTTGAGGTTGACCGGGTATTCCATGTTCACGTCGGCATACAGGTTTTGTGCCTTGTCCGACGACAGCCATTCCAGCAGGCGCAACGCGCCTTTTTCGTTTTTGGCGTGGCGGGTAATGCCCGCGCCGGATACATTCACATGCGTGCCAGAGCTTTTTTGGTTGGCCCAGAAAATGCCCACCGGCAGGTTCGGGGTTTTTTCCATCAGACGGCCATAGTAATAGGTGTTGGCAATGCCCACTTCACACTGGCCGGCGGCAATGGCTTCCAGCATCTTGGTGTCGTCCGGAAACACATCGGTGGCCAGATTGTCCACCCAGCCGCGCACCACCCGCTCGGTTTTCACCGGGCCGATATCGGCCATCAGCATGCCCACCAGCGACTGGTTGTACACCTTTTTCGAGGTGCGCAGGCACAGCTTGCCTTTCCATTTTGGGTCGGCCAGGTCTTCGTAGCTGGACAACTGGGCCGGCTTCACCTTCTGGGTGTTGAAGAAAATCGTGCGGGCACGCACCGACAAACCAAACCATTGGCCCTTGGGGTCACGCAGGTGGGCGGGAACATTGCTTTCCAGCACCTTGGACTGGGTGGGCTTGAGCAAGCCTTCATTGGCCGCCTGGCACAGATTGCCAGCGTCCACCGTCAGCAGAATATCGGCCGGGGTATTCGCCCCTTCGGCCTTCAGCCGGGCCATCAGCGGGCCTTCCTGGCCGGTGACGAATTTCACGTCAACGCCGGTTTCCTTCTTGTAGGCGTCAAACAGCGGCTTGATCAGCTGCTCATTGCGGGCGCTGTACACCACCACTTCTTCAGCGTGGGCAACAGCAGACAGGGCGGTCAGGGTGGCCAAGGCCAGCAGGGTGCGTTTCACAGGCATACCTATCGATAAAAGTGGGCGATTGCGGAATAGGCAAATCCTAACGCAAAAAATAAGGATTATCAATTAGCGTGCCGGGGTAGGATCAAACAGGCCGCAGATGACGGCTGGACAAGCAAGGAAGAGGAATGCCCAGATTTGCTTGCATCATCTGTTGGCATAAAATCCTTGCTGTCTTGGTCATACGCTGGCGCTTGCCCCCAGGAATGCTAAGCTAAGCACATCCGCCCAGCCAAATAACCGGCTTTTCTTTCCAGGAGACTTCCATGCCTGATCGTTCTGTGATTGAACGTTGTGATTTGCCCAAAGACCGCATGCCCACCATCCGCATCAATGCCGAGCCGCGCAGCACCAATGCCCATGGCAAAGTGCATGCCGGCTGGCTGATGGCCAAGATGGATCTTGCTGGCGCGCTGGACGCCGAGCGGGTGGCCAAGGGGCAGGTCACCACCGTGGCGGTGAATTCGTTTCAGTTTGCCGCGCCGATTCTGGTGGGCGACCTGCTCAGTTTTTATGTGGAGCGTCTGCGCATGGGACAAAAATCGATCACCAGCAAGGTGGAAGTGTTTGCCGAGCGGCTGGACGGCAGCTGTGTGCGCATTACCGAAGCGGTCATGACATTTGTGGCTATCGATGATGCTGGCCGTTCGCGCTTGATTGCCTGAGGTAAAATCGGGAAAACCCGCTTGCCAAGTCAGGAATTTCGTGAGGGCAAGCACTGACAAGGCATGGCTGCCAGAATAGCCAAGGCTTCTGCTGCAGTGCAACATAGTGAAAACCGGTAAAGTTGTAAAAAAACAACACTTACTGGATTTAAACGGTTGTTTAGAATAAATGTACGAAACGGGCTTCTCCTCGGCAAAAAATCTTTGCTAGTATCATCTCAGGCTGCCAGATGGCATGACCTCACGCAAAAACATCCAAGTCCACGTTGGAGTAGAGGAAGAGCACATGAAATTCAACACATTGAGCCTGTCGGTGATGATGATGGGAACGCTGGCCAGCGCAGCCAGCCTCCAGGCCCATGCTTCCGGGTATCACTTTGGCACCCAGTCGGTCAGCGCTCAAGCGACGGCCAATGCCAGTGCTGCCGAAGCCACAGACGCCACCACGCTGTTTTACAACCCGGCGGGGATGACTCGCCTCAAGGGCACCCACTTTTCTGGCGCGCTGAACCTGGTGATGCCCAGCGTCAAGTACAACAACGCCCGCGCCAGCTACCCCACCCAGCCTTACGCGGCACAGCCGCTGCCCAACGGCGTGACCCTGCCAGCCGGGCTGAACCGCAGCACCGCCATCAATGGCACCACCAGCGGCAAACTGACTGACGACCTGATTGCCGTGCCGCACATGTACCTCACCCACCAG
>ERZ724511.398-NODE-398-length-15116-cov-5.485957_pt1 | contig 15116 bp, 18 predicted proteins | sample MGYA00376044_ERZ724511 | MGnify/ENA primary metagenome ERZ724511 (study PRJEB28724, sample SAMN07190887) | wastewater metagenome | isolation source: effluent of sewage treatment plant in Hong Hong | place: USA: Christiansburg, Virginia | collected 2016-03-01 ...
GTAATGGTAATGGTTCCGCTGCTTGTTATCGGTGAACCTGAAACGCTTATGCCTGTTCCAGCACTGGCCGCAACCGAAGTAACAGTTCCCACCCCTTTTGTATTGGCCAATGCACGTATCACCGCAATGGAATCCGCGCTTCTATTTGGTAGCCATCTGCCAGCAAGTATGGTTGAACTATCTGCAAAAGTTAGATAGTTTCCAATAGGTTGTTTTGTGTTGGCCAGTGCGCGTATCACTGCAATACTATCCGAACTTCTATTAGGTAACCACCTACCCGCTAGAATCGTTGACGAATCGGCAAAAGTTAAATAATTACCTAACGGTTGTTTAGTCTGTATTCTTGATTGAACATTAGTTAAGGAATCTAAAAACCTTCCCGTTGCAGTATATCCAACTAACAAACCATTTACATTCGCCTTAGTGCTTAAAATACTCGTATCGGCTGCAATAGTTCCAGTGCTGGTTATTGTTCCACCCGTAATACCACTTCCGTTATTTGTAGCAACGCTTGTTACCGTACCACCGCTTGAAGGACTACTATTGGTAATTACTCCCGTTGCAGCGTTATAAGATATACCCGTTCCCGCACTTATTGCAGTTCTTGGGTAGTATGTTTTATATCCGCTTAACATTGTAGCCGTATCTAATATAGGTAAATACCCACCACTCACCGCAAACGCCAACGCCCTTGCAGTACCTTTGTACTTTGCCATTACTACACTATCCGCTCTCCAATATATAGCGTTACTATCCGCAGCGTTAAAATACGAATCTAGTTTAGTGCCTAACGCTAAACCATTGACAAATCTACTCTTGGCTGAAGTTGGCGAGTATTGTGCTTGAGCCACCCCAATTAACCCGATAATAAGTATTAGTATTCTTTTCATAATCATATTATTTATTGCAGGATAAACAGCCAACTCTCATCCGCCACCGCTGGTGTATAAACCGTTGCCGTACCCGTTGCGCTATCCCACGTTACCCCGCTATTAAATGTTCCCGCTGATCCGATTGGTGACTTGGTTATCCCTCCATTACTTGCGTAAACCAGGTTCTTACCAATACCACCACCCAATACAAATGTAGTTTGCCCCTCTATTGCTGTTGCATTAACCACCGTTAAAGCAGTTCCCGCTATGATAGTCGTACCGGCTGGAGTTACTACCGTGCCACTAATTGATGGTAGACCTTTACCTTTAAGTTGCACTTGGTACATTGCGGCCTCATTATACCGCTTAGATAAAGTAAGATTGCGGATAAACATAGTACCCTCAATGATGGATAAGCCTTCAACAGTACCGTTATCCATTACCCATTTAACATTAAATTGTTCGCGATTAACTACATCAGTAAGAAGATACAAGTAGTTCCATTGGTCGTTAAGTAATAGCAGCCCATCGCCACTTACACCCCAACGGGTAAGGGATGGAATTGAGTCCTCCCAAAATGCGGAGGTTTGGGAGTTGGTAATCTTTTCGTCTACTTCAAAAAACACTTCGCCGTTCTTCATGCAGCCAAAAGGCACATCGCCATCATCGGTTACACGATATATAACGATATTTGAGCCTTTTAGTGTGTTTGCCATGTTACAAATTTAACGTATTTTCTAACAGAATCCAACATCGGTTATAACCCCACTTGCATTAATTCTATATGAGCGGGTTGTATTGAAATAAGGTATAAAGAACTTAAACCAAATTGTATTACCCATAAACGGTTGCGTAAGGTCTACATCGTTGTAAATCACATCCCCAACGACTGGCAAAAATTGTTCGCTGTACTTAATCAATGGGTAAGTCGTAAAGGCACAAGCAGCAGAACCTGAAATAGCACCGTTACTGCTCATATTTTGTGCAATACCAATACCAATACCGTTATCATAAACCGTTGTAACGGTAACCTCTTGGTGGGTATTGTCTACTTGCAATACAGTACCAATTAATTCGTTTTGTTGGCTATCAAAGGTAGTTGAACCGATAATATATTTCTTACCCGTAACGCTAATTTGAGCGGGGTCTGTATCGGTAAAAGTCATTACATCCGTTGCATTAAGTAACCCGTAAATACTTGAATCAATATTAATAAGGTTTTGCCTTAACATATTGATGTAGTTTTGGAACATTAAATGCGCTAAACTAAAGTAGTTATCTGTGCCCAATCTTTCCTGCATATACCAGCCATAGATTTGATTGCCGTCTACATCGGTTATAGCGCCTAAGAAAGATGGCTTTTTATTAGATAATGAACTTACTTCAATATTATACCCATGCGGAAATACTACGTCTTTACGGTAGCTGTTTGTGTCGTTTATTTTAGCCGTCATTAATACGGATCTAAACAAGCTATCAACCGATATTTCAAAGTCGCCTATTATAATAGCCGATTGAGTGTTAACCCCGCTACCTTGAATAAGTACGCCAAATGATAAATCGCCATCAATCGGAGAACCTGGAATTTCCTCCAAGTTCACTAAAGTATCTTCGGCCTTGTCTTCTACTCTGTAAAAGTCCGTCACGCCAATGGTAAATGTTTTCCACGTATTATCATCCGCAAGGTAAACGGTTGAAGTTGCCCCCGCTACCAGTATGCGAAGTATGCAGTTTGGCAACAATGCACCGCCTCCGTCAAGGTTGGCTGTTGTATTATACACTCTAAACTGAATTAGAGGCGAATCCCCAGCGTTTATTGGAATACCTACCGAACTATCCACCTGTGCTAATGCAGCCGTTGTAGTGTTGCCTAATGCGAGAATAAATGCATTTAATTCTTTGGTTTGGTTTTCCCTTACTTGAACATAACCCCCTCCCGCAACTGTCGCAGTCCAAAAATCAGCATTACCCGCCGTTAATTGCTTTAGGTTGGCATTGAAAAGCATATTATCAGGGAACTCTATTTGCTTAAAACCTATAAAATTGTTAAATCCTTTTTTGTATATCTTTAGTTGGTCGCCTTCTACGAATATCGCATCGGTTGGAATATTCTTAAAGCCCGTTACTGTTCCATCAGCAAGATACCCACCAATACCAGTATAGCGTGTGAAGTATCGGGTACTATTACACGCTTGATTAACTTGTACGATATTCCATTCGCCGTTAGCCATGAATATACGGCAACCCCATGATGTTAGTATTTCACGCAACACGTCTAAGCAATTAAACTCATTTCGGGTTATCCCTTGCTCGTCTATTCTTGTACGTACAAAGTTATTAACTGCCATGTAACACTGTGTCCACGGGGTTGACTGTGGCGCGTCAACGCGATTGAACATTGAACCGCCAAAGATGCTCGTAAAGTCTACGATATTGGGAGCGGTTGGAAAGTTTAGTTTAGTGATAGAGTCAATAAAGAACTGCCAAATATAAGCGCGGTAAGTGGTTACGGCTGTGCTGAAATCAATATCTTGTAACATACCTAATCCGCAAACAGCGTTGAATTGAACTTGTTTAACATCGCCGTCAAAGTTTAGTTGGACATCGTCACTTAATGCCCACCCCTGCCAATCTACGTTTGATCCGCGGAGTACCTTTACCCAATACTTTCTATCGTCTAAGGTGGTGAAGTCGGGCATATTCGCAAGATCTGTGGTAACATCTAGTACTACACTAACCTGACTTGCATAGATAGGCTCAAAAGGATCATCGCCTTCAGGAATATATTGTTTGTTATAACTATCGCAAGGGTATTCAATAACAGCCCCCGCATAACCATCTTCCCATAGTTCAATGGTTAACGTATCAGCGTTCTTTGTTGCGAATGATGCAGTGTATTTTTTTGTGTATGCCATTGCACAAAGGTAACAAAAAAGCCCCAACGATTAAATTGGGGCTGTGGGTAAGGGTAGTAAAAAATTATTTATAGCAAAGAGGGCATTCTTCTTTCATTTCCAAAGCCGACTTGTAGGCTTCTTCGTAACTTGAATATTCTTGCAAGAATATGTTTAATTCTAATGAAGAGCTATCTTCTAAGTACTGAATAGTGTTATTTATTATAGCAAATGGAGTATTTTCTTTAATCCAATCTTCTGCAAACTTGCAAATAAGACTAATATGCTCGCTAACAAATACAACACTTTCAACTGCAATAAGAAAAACAGCAGGCTTGTCAGTTTCTGTTTGCGATAAAATAAAAGCTGTTACTTCTGTTAAACTTCTTAATTCATAGCAATGAATGTCTTGACCATTTAAATCTAATGGCGCATAATGTAGTTTGTAATTCATGTTTTTACGTTTTTGTTTACGTAAAACTACAAAACAATTCCATACCGCCAAATTTATTTTACCTCCGAATCCTCCTAAAGCCCATACCAGTACTTGTCCTCTTTTGTGAAATCTGTATATCTTGGCCTTGTATCTTCCCTAATAAACCACCTCCGCCGCCGCCATTACCCGCTAACGCTCCCGTTGTGGCAAATACCCCTTTTAATGCGGGGAATGCTTCAAGTAATGCAGCGAAGATTAACGCTTGAGCAACCGCCGCCGCTATTTGTACCGCTATTTGCTTAAAGGCGTTGGCTAATACATCGCCTATACTTTCGCCATTCATCATAGCTGCTACCATTTGACCGAATACCTGACCGCCGTATTCTGCGATTTCACTCATTGCGGCTAATTGGTCATTAACCATCATTTGCGCTTGTGCTTGTTCAAAGAGTATTTTATTTAGGGTTGCGTTTTCTTCTATTCGTTTAACCGTTGGGTCTGCTATTTGGGTGTTGCCAGTAGATACCGTTTGGCTCTCTCTCCACCATTTACCTTTATTGGCTGGTGTTTCAAATTTTTCAACTTTTTGTACATCTTTAGCAACCTTTGCAACTTTCTCTTTTGTAGGTGCAGGTATTACAGCGTTTTGCATTGCAGTAGCCCCGCCGCCTAATGCAGCCATAAACCTTTGAGAAGCCTCAATCTTTTTAATTATATCGTACTGCTTATTTAGCTGCCTAGTCTTATTATTTTCTAATTCTAGGTTCTTTTCAGCAGCAGTTTTACCAGCATCCGAAGCGGCCATACCAACTACCTTAAACTCATCATTGGTAGTTCTTTTTTTCTGGTAAGCTACTGTTTTTTCAATCTTGTTTATATTCTCTAAGGCCGCTAATCTTTCAGCCTCTAATTCAGTTATCTTGTTCTGTGCAGCCTTTGCCCTTGCGTTGGCTAATATGCTATTCGTTAAATCTTGATAACCCTTACTGGCTTTCCCTAACGCAATATCTTCGGCTGAATAATTCTTTAGAATATCAGGGTACATATCCTTTAATTCCTTAGCCGCCCTTATGCGCTTATCCATTGAAATAGCTACGTTATTGGATGCCTCATATAATAACCTAGCCTTAACAGCTTCTTCGGCTGCGTTCTTGGTAAACTCTTTTGTAAATTCACTCAAATCGGATATAGAAGCCTTTGCATCTTTAGCCCCCTTTGACCAATAACTTAACCCTACTTGACTAAAGGTAATAGCGGCCGTTAATGCACTAAAGGCAATACCCGCCGCTCCTATCCCTGGAATAAGTTGCGTAAGGTTGTTTTGGATACCCATGAAACCGAATGGTAAGTCTTGGATAACACGCGCAAAGTTCATGCTCGTCATGTTAGCCGACTTCATAGCCCCGCCGACTGCATTAGTCGCTTTGGCTGCTCCGTTGGCACTTGTGGTCAATCGGTTAATGTCCGCATTGAGAATATTAATACTTCTCTGTAAATAGGTTATATGGTTCGTATCGGTAGCTTTTGCAAGTTCACGCTCAAACTTCTTTAAGTTATTAGATGCAGCAACCAATTCCTTTTGCATTTGGCTGCTTTCCATCTCCAATATCGCTTTTAACCTTGCTTCCATTAACCGTACATTTTAGTAATCTGTAATAATTGTTCTTCCGTCAAATCTTCACCCCAATCCTCCTCCTCTTTCTTATCCCACCAAAATGGCATTAATTGAGTAATACCTTTCTTTTGCCCTTTCTCTTGTATTCCCATATACCCTATGTAATACAAAAGGCGGGTTTTTTCCCAATCTTCTTGGCTTCTCAATTGGTAAGCCTGAACATATAAGGAGAAATCCCGCCAAGTTAAGTCATCTATTTCATGCGGCTTTAACCCCGCTCTCATTCCTAATAACCAAAGGTCATCAAAGGTTAACTTTCCGTTTTTTTTTCAAGATCGGTATTGGCAATAACGTTTTCTTCGGATAAGTTAATCTTATGCCCATGTATGATGTATAAGAACGCCTTCATAATTTCACCGTCTTCACTTAGTTCACCGCCTTCGTCAAACCACTCACAAGCGTCAACAATAGTGTAAATAGATTGACCGCCTTGTTTAATGGCAGCGTATTCTGCGCCAATTAATAAAAGCTGCGGGATAAGTTTCTGAATATTTCTTTGATCTTGGAATTGCTCAAAAAAAGCTATTGCATCGGGTATGTTATACCTTTCACAGTATAACCTTTGAGCATACATACCCCACTTAATTTGTATTTCTTGACTCGGTAATTTTATGATGTGCATAAATTATACAGCAATTGTTTTAGTTAATGGTGGAACAGATACTGTTAATGTTGCGGTAAAGTTTACCACTTCATTATCACTCGCTGTTTGATTTAAATCACTTACAAATACATCCCCTGCAAATGACAAGTCTCCAGCTATTTCAGTAGCACGTTTGATCTCGGCGTGGAAAGCAGTACCGTTAGCCCAGTATGTGTACAACTCCGAAGTGCTTACTTTGGTAGCGGTTGCTCCTAAAGTAGTGAACCCTTCAATAGCAAATGATTGTTCTTGCAAATCGCCTGGTAGGTACTCGTTGCCACAATCGCTTGATGCGTCAATAGGGCTAGTAGAACTAGATAACTCCTTTGAAGTTAAACAAGCAATAACCTTTTGCGTTACACCAGCATCATCTGACGCGTAGAGCAACCATGATCTAGATTTAATTTTACGTTCTGCCATTTTTATAAATTTTTAGGTTAATCAAAGTTAAGTTATTTTTCGGTAAGATACGCGCGAACTCGTACAATAGTTCTGTATTGGTTATCCGATTCACCTAGTAATGGTAAAGTCTGTATATCTTCAATGACTTGGTTATCCATTGTAAAATCAGCCATTGATAGAACCGTATCGGCGTTAATAATAGCTGTTAATTGGTTTACATAGCCGTTGTTTACTGCTTTGCCAAATGATTGGCTCTTACTACATACTTCTAAGTTCACGATATATTCGGTATAGAAATTACTATCCTGCGGTATTGGTACGGCTACTATTTCACCAATGATAATGTAATTATCTTCGGCAATAGATGAAGTCATACCGCCGTTATAAACGGGCAATACGCCATTAAGTGCGTCACCGTATGCCTTTGATAGTTGTATTGCTGCGTATTTCATTATTTACCGAATTTTTGTAAAACTTTAACTATATCTCTTAAAATTGTTTGTCTACGTTTAAAGAATGGGGCGAAGAAGAAAGGCGAGGCGGGTATATTGCCCCCTGGTCGTTGCCCCTTAAATTGCCTTGCATATTGCTGTAATTCCGTTGGTACGTTCACCCCCTTACCCGTTCCAAACTCTATAAACGCTGCATAGTTTGCGTTATTAAATATCTCTTTGTACTTCTTGTCTTGTACATCAAAATCATTGCTGTTTTTTAAGTACCCAGTATCCACCCTTGTTAACGATACTTGCTCCCTATTAATATCAAAGATATGTTTGTCCACTACATCGCTCACCTCATTAACGGCTTCTTTGCTCATTTTCTCTAACCGCTTTTCTAGCGATTTAAAGCCATCTGTTGATATGCGGAATCCTTTAGACATCGGTATAGGCTAATATCTCAAAATAGCGGTTAAGTTTGCTTAGATTGTTAATGGCGTGTATCTTTAGTAATTGGCTTTTGTAAGTGAATGTAGAAGTAAGCGCAATGGCTTCGTCATAGCGGCAATATATCTTATAAACCCGCTTAAATGTTACACCAGACAGTTCTAATAACCTACTACCTTGCTGCTCGTCAACCGCTGCGAATATGGTCTTTAACGCCGTGCTGGTAGCAATCATTTCATAGTTCGCATCCTTTGCGTAAGTGACGGTATTTAATACCAACGCCTCACGCATATTGGATGTACTAATCTGTAAAACGCCTTTTTGTATTTTCATATAAACAAAGGGTTGCGGGTGTATTTTCTAACGGTACGGTAAACTTTCTCGCTGTAACCATGTGAACCATTCTCGCCCCTATTCTCAAATAAGAATGATACCTGATCTTTTATGCAGTTTAGTAAATCATTCGGCAATAGTGGATATGTTTCAAATGCAGCCGCTGTGTATCCCGCCTTGTACGTACATACCAAATAATCGGTGCATGGCTCGTAAAGGGTCTTAAACTGCAAACCACGTAGGGTAAAATCTGTTACTGCATCGCCGGCTACATCTGCAATAGCAAGTTCTTTAACGTAAGGCCCTAACGGTAGTTCAATATCCCCATCACTATTATCTATCAATGCCACAACGGTGGACGGAACTAAAGATAAACCCGTTAGTTTTTCAATACCTTGTCTTGCAGTTACGATTAACTCCGTAATGAGCGTATCTTGCGAATCGCTTGTAATATTCATATACGCTTTAGCTTGTGCCAAAGTTAACGGTTCGGTTGAGCTTAACGGCGTAGCGTATTTCTCTAAAACGTAGTTATTTGGACTCATTGCGTTTGCGTTTAGGCGGTTTAGCGTGTTGTGGCAATTCTGCTAAGTCAGCGTGTGTAAGCGCTCTACTCGGTGCAGGTACTTCGGATTTAGGTATGTGCGCTACTTCGGCTTTAACATACCCTTTACTAACTAATTGGTTTATGCGGTTTGTATCCGCTTCGTAAGTATCGCCAACGGCGTAGTGTATGCGTGTATTAACGCAAGTAAACGCCCTTATTACTTTTGATTTCATAGAACCAAAGTTAAGCAATTTATAGAAACAAAAACCCCCTTAGTAGAAACTAAAGGGGTAAACAAAAAAACATGATTGCTATGAGAGATTACGAAGATAGGGAAATAAAATAAAACAGCCCCTAATTTCTTAGAGGCTGTTATTATGAAAGGTTAGTTATCTACTAAACTAAAGCCAAATCAACTTTAAGAAATGCGCTCGCATTATCTAAAGCCAATGATTGACGGCTAGAGATTTTGACACCTACTAATCCTTTCTTAGCTAATTGGTAATCGTTCTCGTAGAACTTAATAGTAATAGGTGCAGCTTGTACAACCTTAGCGTAAGACCAATCCCCAACGATTGCCTGATTAGCAGCAATACCGCTCCAGTTAGCTTTATACAAGTCAATACCTTCTAACTGCAAACCACCTTGGGGGGTTGAAGTCATTACGCTTGGCAATGTATAAAGACCGTTAGCGTCTTTGGTTTTGTACATTCTTGCGAAGTTAGCAGGCTTAGCCACTATACCGTTAGGCATAAAGTCTGTACCTTCTAATTCTGCAATAGCATCAATCAACTGCTCGGCATCAACAGTAGCAACTCCTGCACTTGCAGAAATAGCAGCTATCAAAGCAGTACTAAAATTAGTATTTTGTACTTTTTTGAAATCTCTTAATAGCATTTGAGGCAATACACTTCTTACAAAGTCTACATCCTGCAAAAATTCTTCTGAAATAGCGGTAACACCTGCAATAGTAGCTACGTTGTTTACTGTTTTAGTAATATCGTAGTCAATTTGAGAAGCATCTGCGCCCTCTGTTTTAGTGCTAATTGAACCTTCGCTTCCAGTTTCTTTATAAATCCAATAAAGACCAGTTGCGCTAGGTACGGTATTAACTAAATCTGTGAAACTTCTTGCTTGACCTGGTTTTAATACAACTCCTGGCTGAATGCTAGGAATAGCATCATTGATACCATTTGCAAGCAAGTTATTTCCCATAGTCATATCTGCTACTGCCTTTACTTCCATCTTGAATGGTTGACCACTTTTTAATTGAGCCGCAAAGTTACCTTCATCAAAAGTCTTAACAAACTCGCTTCCGAAATCGTTAGCTAATTTTGCTTGAGGCTTTTTAGTTTTGGTTGCTAAGTCATCAAACTGCTTTTGCATTTCAGATTTAAACTCATTCAATTTAGCTTCGTTATCAACGGATGCTAATTTTTGCTCTAAGTTCGCAATGGCTCTTTTGCCTTCTGCTGCTTCTGCACCGAAAGCCTCAATTTTACGCTTAATTTCTGCCACGTTATCAACGGCAGCCTTGATTTGTAATTCTAGTTCCATCTTAAAAAGATTTTAGTGTTAAATTAAATTGTTGTAGTGCTTCCCTTAACTTAGCTTCTCTTTCCTGCTTAGCAGCTAATTCTTTCTGTTCGTTATTATCCGAAGCAGTATTAGTGCCTTTTGCGCTTTCAAGAATAAACCTTTCAAGGTACTTGAACTCTAAATTGAGTAATGACAAATCATCGTATTTGCCATCCTTAATTCCTTTGTAAATCTTCCCGAAACGAACACCGATATTATCAATGCTCATTTCTTTCTCAATATTACCGATGAAGTTCTTTACCACTTCAAGGGTAGGGGTATCGCTTTGTGCGCCCCATAAAACCGCGCTGCCCTCCATTAGGGTAACATCGGTTATTAATCGGTAATCTTTCTTGTCTTCGCTTGTATTTGTGTAAAACCCAACTGAATGTTGCGTAATATCCCCACCCGTGTATAATGGCCAGGCAACTTCGCGCCAATTGAAACTGTTTTTGTATTCTGATACCAATACCAAGTATTGCTGTTCCATGAACAACTCTGATGCTTTACTCAATGCACCCTCACGAATACCCCAACGATGATCTAATAAATGCCAAACTTCATTTGACCCTTTCGGTCCGTGTGCAGCAATGGTGCGGTTGAATGCTTTTGAATCAAACACGTCACCATCACGGTCTAATTTCTCAACGGTTGCAATAGCTATTTTGACGCGCTTTGTAGCTTCGTCAACATCTAGGATGCCCGTTCCATCCATAAACATTTTATTCTCTATTGCTTTACCCATTGCTAACTAAATTTATTAGTACGTTATTCAAAGTTACTAAATTATTTAACACGAAATTTATTACAGTATCAAATTCATTACCGCCAATTGGTTGGCGTAGTTCACCCGTTGGGATAAACGCAACTACGCATCGGCAATTACATACGTTCATTGCACTTGCAGACGGGTCGCATGGGTACATCATAGCCTCAAATCCTTTCATTCCAGGAACAAAGAACGGTTGATTGAACGGTACACTTATACCGTCCATTCTTAGGTGGTCTGTTTGGTTGCGCGGGATGCGTCTTGTTCTGTTACTCTGTGCGCTATCCCATACCTTGTTCACTACAACCCCGCTATTGGCCGCAGCAAACATTGCCCCCGTATTCATAGCCCTTCCCGTTTCGGTTCGTGTGATTAGTCTCGCCCTTGCTGTGCTTTCCGTTAATGCTCGTAACCTTGCAGCTATCTTGTTATTCCCTATTCCCTCTTCAACCCCTTGCGCTATTATTTCAGCCATTATTTTACGCTGTGTTTCTTCAATCGGTTTAACAGAGCGGCTAAGTAAGTACCTATTTAAGTACTCACGCATAAAAGCATTATAGTTATCAATTGCAGCGTTCTTCTTTGCTACCTTTCGTTTAATATCCTTATCGGTATAACGCGCCCACCTTGTACCCGCATCAATATGCAGGTTGGTAAGAGTAGTGGTCATTTGTTCGGTAGGTAGCGCGGAAATAACTCCGTTATCTTCATACTGCCTTGTTCCGTCCTCTATCATAGCATCTAAAGCCGCTTTGACGGGTTCATCATGTTTATTCGTGATGCGCTTGAAATATGCTGAATAGTATCTATTTGCCATACGGGTCGTTACTCAAGTCTATTGGTGCTTCGCCTAATGGTACAAGGTTTTGCGGCACTAGGATAGTTCTTCTAGTTTCTTCATCCATCCAATCTGGTACAGGCTCTCCTAACAATTCGTAGGTGCGCTCAATTGAAATAGGCGCTTTGCTTATCCAATCCATTAACTCCTTTTTGTTCTTCTGTAATTCAGGGTAACAAGCTAAGTCATAGTCAATTATGCGGTCTTTAATACCGCCCCAATCGCTGTAAATCTTACGGTTAAAGTTGTTTCGTAAGCTGTTTAAATGCGGGATGGTAGCGCGAACCGTTAAGGCTTTTTCAGCTTCAATAAGTGAATTATAAGATTTATTGTCAGGATCATTGAGTAGTTGACTTGGTACACCGTAAATATTACAGAAAGCGCGAACATCATTCCAATAGGCTTGGTTTATTTCCATATCCTTTGCGCTCATTGAAATAGGGGTGAACCCAATATCGGCTGGAGTGATGGAAATACTACCACCCTTTTCAGGGCCTTTAACGGACCGTAAGTGCTTACGTAATAAGTCTGCTTGGGTAAGTAGTTCCTCGTAGTTCATGTCATTGCCGCCCTTAATACTAATAACCCCAAAATGACCACCATTCTGCAATATACTTACCTCGTATTGCTTTTGGCTGTTTGATTTAGTAAGCAACTTTGCCCCCGCGTGTAATGGGCTTTGCCCGTATAACTGCGAACCAACCCCATCATAATCAAGGTTGGCGAACTTATCGTGCATGATTTCTTCGCGGTTGAAGTTCGTAACCGTATTAATCTGTAATTGATACCCTACTACTTCAGCCGGTACGGCTTGTACGTTTGCAATGATGCTCATGTATTGGCTAGGTAGAGCGTGTAGGCTATTTGGTAGCCCATTGTTCGCACCCGCTTCAATTAGCTTGCCGTATGTATAACTATCACCCGTTATTAGTTTGTAAGCTACTAGCAATTCAACTAAATCGCTCCATGTGTCGTTTTCATTTGGGTATTTCAATAGGTCGCTAATCTTTGATGGCTTGTCTACTATTTCCATAGATTTTGATTGCCAACGTAGAACCTCACCCCAATCGGTAATCTTATCGGGTTGGGCAATTAGCGATTTATATTTTGCGTATGCTTTTTTATCCTTTATTTGGTATTCGTACCAATCTGGTACTTTAGCTTTGTCGGTTATTAGGTTCACCACCGAATAAACAATATCATTACCCATGTAGCCCGACTTAACCTGGTCTAGCTTATTTTGCCCCGACCATGTTACCACCCCATTCCCTATCTTTTGAGCCGTTACCATTTGCTGATTCAATCGCAGCCCTAAAATGGATGCTAATTTGCGTTGGATATAATTCATTCGGGAAATATTTTACTTTCAAAGATACGATATTTTACTAAGCTACAAACGGCTTGAACCTGGTACGGTTTAGTTCGTTCTTTATAACAGCCGTTAGGTTATCCACCTCATCATCATGCAACCCATTCGGGAACGATGCACATTGGTTAAGGAATGAATCATTCCAATTACCTTCAACTAAGAATATTCTACCCGCTTCAATCTTCGGGCTTACTGCGTTAACCCTTGTTACCTTGTCGTCCTTCGGGGCTTCATCTTCAATGATATTTAACCCCGTTGTTTGCTTAATCTGTTGAACGATTGACTTCCCACTTGCCTTAGGTTCAACCCTTATTTTTGATTGTGGGCTATAACCGTACAATTGCACCCATTCTGGCAGCCATTGGCAAAGCTGCGGAAATTCTTTCCATACGCTAGTGGAATGTAGAATATAAACATTTGTTCCATCTGTTTTGTATGCCATTGCCCCCGTTGGGTCATTTGATTGCTTAGCTGTATAGGCGGGGTCTAATTGGAAATGCGTTGTAAGGTTCGGCGGTACTTTAGCCATTGGTATAATCTCAAACCATTGTTTCTTTAGCAAACCGCCGTCTAATGGCGCAGGGCGTTGCATCATTTGACCTGCATAACCATAACTACCCAGATCTTCTTTGGTAGCCGCTAATGATTGTTTATTGCGGCGTATTGGGTCAAATAGACCGTTGACATAATACTGCTTTAGTTCTGATGGGCGTACATCTTCGCTAAGTTCAGCAGGGATGCAAATATGATTTGTTTTTAGACTTGTTTTGCCTAAGATATACCCCGTTGTGTCTTGTTCGTGAAGTCGCTGCATTACGATAATAACGACACTAAAGTCGTTTGATACCTTTCTACTTGAAATAGTTTCACTTACCCATTTATTAGCCCTTTCACGTTCAACTAAGCTAGTAGCAATAGCAGGACTCATTGGATCATCCAATATAATTTGGTGTGCGTGTATTCCCGTAATGCCAGAACCGGTAGAAGTTGTGTACCGTTCCCCTAATAACCCGTTTTTAAAGTTTGTTTTTCCCCCACTTGTCTTTTCTACTAATTCGGGGTAGATATTGCGGAATTTATCACTTTGGTAGATATTGTAGCACTTTTCCGATATATCTTCGGCTGGGGTACTTGCATAAGAACCACAAATAAACCTTTGAGTAGGATCAATAGTCCAACACCACAAAGGGTACATTTCGGATATTATGGTAGATTTAGAGGAACCAGGGGGTACGTTGATAATAACGTAATCGTGCAGCTTCTGCTCCCGCTTTGCTACTCTTTCGCCAATGGCTTGTAGCTCATCGCAAAGGTATTTTATATGCCAGTTCCAAATTGGATCTTCAGCTATTATTGTATCCCAAAAGTATTGTACAAACTCGTAAAATGATCGTCGGTACAATTCAGCCCTAACTAGATTTATCGGTGGTAGCTGCATTAAGTAATTCTTTTAGCGTTTCCGATTTTACCTTACTTAAATCGTAGTTAAATGTGTTCTCTAAGCCCCCGCTAAGATTTAGATTATCGGTAGGCTTACCAAATGCATGTTCAAGAATAAACTTTTGTAATGATGGTTCCCCGCTTTGCCATGCGGCTATGACTGCCCCATTTTCATCCCCATTGTACAATGAAGCCAATATTTGCTTAAATCTTTCAGCAGTCTTTTGCTCAACTGCAACTGGCTTTCTCCCTGCCCCTATTCTTGCACCGCCTTTATTGCTCATTGATTTTAAATTGATTATTCAACCCAAAGTTAAGCCAAATTATCAAATCGGCAAAGGGTATCTACCACTTCTGCAGTTGTACGGCATAAAGCGTACGGAATACCATGTTCGGTCCAAACTTGCTCAATAAGTTTTTGCGCGTCTGATTGCGT
>ERZ724511.409-NODE-409-length-15038-cov-4.606888_pt1 | contig 15038 bp, 10 predicted proteins | sample MGYA00376044_ERZ724511 | MGnify/ENA primary metagenome ERZ724511 (study PRJEB28724, sample SAMN07190887) | wastewater metagenome | isolation source: effluent of sewage treatment plant in Hong Hong | place: USA: Christiansburg, Virginia | collected 2016-03-01 ...
CCAGTTTGCCCACCCGGCGCGACCTGGCGGCGCTGGCTGCTGGCGATACCCAGGCCGATCCCGACCCCCCGCGCGCCAGCTTTGCCCTGAACACCCGTCAGACCGAACTGGCCGCGCTGGTGCGTCTGGCTGGCCAGCGCGCCAGCGAACGGCTGGCCAGCCTGGCGGAACTGGCGCAGCAGGTGGGCGAACTGGCCCGTGTCGAGTATGACTTTTTGTACGACCCGGCCCGGCATCTGCTGGCGGTGGGCTACCATGTTGAATCCCGCCGCTGCGACAGCGGCAACTACGACCTGCTGGCCTCGGAAGCCCGGCTGTCCTGCTTTGTGGCGATTGCCCAGGGTGCCTTGCCGCAGGAAAGCTGGTTTGCCCTGGGCCGCACCCTGACCGCCACCGATGGCGAAACCATCCTGCTGTCGTGGAGCGGGTCGATGTTCGAGTACCTGATGCCGCTGCTGGTGATGCCCAGCTACGACCATACCTTGCTCGACCATACCTGCCAGGCGGTGGTGCGCCGGCAAATCCGCTACGCCCGCCAGCGCGGCCTGCCGCACTGGGGGATTTCCGAATCCGGCTACAACGCGGTGGACACCCGGCTCAACTACCAGTATCGGGCGTTTGGTGTGCCGGGGCTGGGGCTTAAGCGCGGGCTGGCCGATGACCTGGTGGTGGCACCCTATGCGTCGATGCTGGCGCTGATGGTGGCCCCCGACGCTGCCTGCCAGAACCTGCAGCGGCTGGCCCAGTCCGGCATGCTGGGCCGCTACGGCATGTATGAAGCCGTGGATTACACCGCGTCGCGGCTGTCGCGGGACCAGTCCTCGGTGGTGGTGCGTTCGTTCATGGTTCACCATCAGGGCATGGGCCTGCTGGCGCTGGCCTATTTGCTGCTGAACCGGCCCATGCAGCGCCGGTTTGAATCCGACCCATGTTTTCAGGCCACCACCCTGCTGTTGCAGGAGCGCATTCCGGCGGCCACCGCCAGCCATTTTCATGCGCCAGACGCCGAAGAGGTGTCGCCCACCTTGTCTGGCCCGGAAATGCCGATGCGGGTGTTTACCCGCCCCGATTCGCCCACGCCGGAAGTCCAGCTGCTGTCCAATGGCCGCTACCATGTGATGGTGACCCACACTGGCGGCGGTTACAGCCGCTGGAAAGACCACGCCGTCACCCGCTGGCGCGAGGATGGCACCCGCGACCACTGGGGCGCGTTTTGCTATTTGCGCGATCTGGCCAGCCAGCATTTCTGGTCTACCGCCCACCAGCCCACCCTGAAGGAAGCCGACCGCTATCAGGCCATTTTTTCTGAAGGCCGGGTAGAGTTTCGCCGCAGCGACCAGGGCTATGACACGCACACTGAAATTGTGGTGTCGCCAGAGGATGATATCGAGCTGCGCCGGGTGCGCATCACCAATGGCGCACTGGTGCGGCGCACCATTGAAATCACCAGTTACGCCGAAGTGGTGCTGGCACCGGCCATGGCCGATGCGCTGCATCCCTCGTTCAGCAATCTGTTTATCGACACTGAAATTCTGGCTGACCTGCAGGCGATTATCTGCACCCGCCGCCCACGCGCCCAGGGCGAAGCCACGCTGTGGATGGTGCATCTGATGGCGGTGCATGGCGGCGAGGTCGGGCCGGCCTCTTACGAAACCGACCGGCTGCGCTTTATTGGCCGCCAGCGCGGGCTGAACGACCCGCAGGCCATGTATGGCGAGGCGGCGCTGTCTGGCAGCGCCGGGGCAGTGCTCGACCCGATTGTGGCCATTCGCTATGGCATCACCCTCGACCCGGAACAGAGCACCACCATTGATGTGGTCACCGGGGTGGGCGACAGCCGCGAGGCGGTGCTGGCGCTGCTGGGCAAATACCGCGACCGCCATCTGGCCGACCGGGTGTTTGACCTGGCGTGGACCCACAGCTGGGTGAATCTGCAGCAAATCAACGCCAGCGAATCCGACGCCCAGCTGTATGGCCAACTGGCCGGTTCGGTGATTTATGCCAATCCGGCGCTGCGCGCCGACGCCAGCGTGCTGGCGCGCAATCAGCGCGGCCAGTCTGGGCTGTGGGGCTATGCCGTGTCCGGTGACCTGCCGATTGTGCTGCTGCGCATCCGCGACCCGGCCAATATCGAGCTGGTACGCCAGCTGGTGCAGGCGCACGCCTACTGGCGGCTGAAAGGCCTGGCGGTGGATCTGGTGATCTGGAACGAAGACCACGCCGGCTACCGCCAGTTGCTGCATGAGCAGATCATGGGCCTGATTGCCGCCGGGGTGGAAGCCAACCTCACCGACCGGCCTGGCGGCATTTTTGTCCGGGTGGCCGAGCAGATGTCTGGCGACGACCGTATTCTGTTCCAGAGCGTGGCCAGGGTGATTCTCAGCGACAGCCGTGGCAGCCTGACCGAACAAATCCAGCGTGGATCCAAGGACACCCGGCCACCGGCCCTGCCCCGGCTGCTGTCACGTCCGGCCAGTACGTCGCCACGCATTGGCGCGGCGGCAGCTGTCACCCCGCCGGCCCCGGCCCTGCAGTTTTTCAATGGCCTGGGCGGTTTCAGCCAGGATGGTCGCGAATACCGGATTACCCGCACCCATGGCCACCCCACACCCGCCCCGTGGGTGAATGTGCTGGCCAACGCCGGCTTTGGCACGGTGGTGGCCGACAGCGGCGCAGCGTATACCTGGTGCGACAACGCCCATGAATGCCGGCTGACGCCGTGGAGCGATGACGCGGTCAGCGACAGCAGCGGTGAAACCTTTTACCTGCGCGACGAAGTGACCGGCGCATTCTGGTCGCCCACCCCGCACCCCTGCGCCGGGCGCACGCCGTATGTGATTCGCCACGGCTTTGGCTACAGTGTGTTTGAGCACGACGAAGATGGTATCCGCACCGACCTGACTGTATATGTGGATGTGGACGCCGCGGTGAAATTTTCCGTGCTGCAGGTGCGCAACCACTCTGGCCGTGCCCGCCAGCTGTCGGCCACCGGCTATGTGGAGTGGGTGCTGGGTGACTTGCGCCCGAAAACGGCCATGCATGTGCTGACCGAGCTTGATCCGGCCAGCGGGGCAATTTGCGCCCACAACCCGTACAGCAGCGACTTTGCCGACCGGGTGGCGTTTTTTGACGCCGACGGGGCCAGCCTGGCCAGCCAGGTCAGCGTTACCGGCGACCGCCGTGAGTTTATTGGCCGTAATGGCAGCCTGAGCCAGCCAGCCGCCATGCGGCACACCCGTTTGTCCAACCGGCTGGGGGCCGGGCTGGATCCATGCGCGGCGATTCAGGTGCCGTTTGAGCTGGCCGATGGCCAGGCGCGGGAAATCATTTTCCGCCTGGGCGTGCGTCTGCCTGCCGGCCACACCCTGGCCGACGCGCTGTCGCCGCGCCAGCGCGCCCCCGACGCCGCCCACCACGCGCTGGCGGCTGTGCATGACACCTGGCGCACCACCCTGGACAGCGTGCAGGTAGACACGCCCGATCCGGCGCTGAACCTGCTGGCCAACGGCTGGCTGACTTACCAGACGCTGTCCAGCCGGCTGTGGGCGCGCAGCGGCTATTACCAGTCGGGCGGGGCTTATGGCTTTCGCGATCAGCTGCAGGATGGCATGGCGCTGGTTCACACCCGGCCCGAGCTGCTGCGCGAGCACCTGCTGCGCTGCGCGGCGCGCCAGTTTGCCGAAGGCGATGTGCAGCACTGGTGGCACCCGCCGTCAGGCCGGGGCGTGCGCAGCCGCTGCTCTGACGATTTTCTCTGGCTGGTGCAGGCCACTTGCCGCTATGTGCAGGTGACCGGCGACCACAGCGTGCTCGACCAGGAGGTTCCATTCCTGCATGGCCGGCCCGTGCATGCCGGCGACGATGGGTACTACGACCTGCCTGGCCAGGCCGACACCCCGGCCAGCCTGTACCAGCACTGCATGCGCGCCGTGCTGCACGGCCTGCGTTTTGGCGCGCACGGCCTGCCGCTGATGGGGTCGGGCGACTGGAACGACGGGATGAATCTGGTTGGCATTCATGGCCAGGGCGAGAGCGTGTGGCTGGGGTTTTTCCTGTACGACACCCTGCAGCAGTTTGCCCGGCTGGCGCGCAGCCGCCATGACCCGCGCTTTGCCGACCGTTGCCTGAGCGAGGCGGCCAGGTTGCAGCAGAATCTGGAGCGGCATGGCTGGGATGGCCAGTGGTATCTGCGCGCGTTTTTTGACGATGGCAGCCCGCTGGGCGCGCAGCACAATCCGGAATGCCAGATTGATTCGATTGCGCAAAGCTGGGCGGTGCTGTCCGGTGCGGGCGACCCGGCGCGCGCCCGGCAGGCCATGGCGGCCGTGGATGCCCGGCTGGTGCGTCGCGATCTGCAACTGGTGCAACTGCTGGCCCCGCCGTTTGCCACTTCGGCGCTTAACCCCGGCTATATTGGCGGCTACGGGCCTGGCGTGCGGGAAAACGGCGGGCAGTACACCCACGCAGCGGTGTGGGCCAGCATGGCGTTTGCCGCACAGGGTGATGCGCTACGCGCCTGGGAGGTGTTTCGCATGATCAACCCGCTGCACCATGCCGATTCTGCCCAGGCGATAGCCACCTACAAGGTGGAGCCGTATGTGATGGCCGCCGACGTGTATGCCTCTGCCTCGCATCAGGGCCGGGGCGGCTGGACCTGGTATACCGGCTCGGCAGGCTGGATGTCGGTGCTGATCATGGAGTCCCTGCTCGGCGTACACGTTGAGGCCGGGTACTTGCGCTTCACCCCCTGCCTGCCTGCCGACTGGCCGGGGTTTACCCTGCGTTACCGTTACCAGCGCAGCCTGTACTGCATTGCCGTGCAGCAGTCGTTACTGCCGATGCAGGTGATCGTGGACGATGTGCTTCAGCCCGATGGCCAGATTGCCTTACTCGACGATGGCCACACCCATGCGGTGTCGGTGCGTTGCCCGTATGCCAGCCCCGCACTGCAGAGCCCTGGGCAATGAACCGGCCACGCAGCCAATTGCCGGCCTGGCAGGCGCTCCAGGCCCACGCCATCCAGCTGGCCCCGTGTCATTTGCGCCAGCTGTTTGCCGACGATCCGCAGCGCGGCCAGCGCTTCAGCGCCGAAGCCTGTGGCTGGTATCTGAATTACGCCAAGAACCGCATCACCGCCACCACGCTGACCCTGCTGCTGCAACTGGCCGACGCCTGCCAGCTGCGTCCGCGCATTCAGGCCATGTTTGCCGGCGAGGCGGTGAATGTCACCGAACAACGCGCCGCACTGCACACGGCTTTGCGTCTGCCTGCCGGGGTGGCGCTGTGGCGGGATGGCCAGGATATTGCCGCGCAGGTGCATGCCGTACTGGCGCAGATGGCGGCGTTTACCGGGCAGGTGGTGGAGGGGCGCTGGCGCGGCTATAGCGGCCTGCCGATCCGCCATGTGCTGAACATCGGTATTGGCGGTTCTGATCTTGGCCCGGAAATGGTCTATCAGGCGCTGCGCCACTACCGGCACAGTCGGCTGGACTGCCGTTTTGTGTCCAACCTCGACCCCTGCGACTTCCGCGCTGCCACCGATGGCCTGAATCCGGCGGAAACGCTGGTGATTGTCTGCTCGAAAACCTTCAAGACCCAGGAAACCCTGGTCAATGCCCAGCGCGCCAGGGCGTGGATTGTGGCCGGGCTGGGCGACGAGCGTGCGGTGGCCCGGCATTGCGTGGCGGTGTCGGCCAATCGCGCCGCTGCTCAGGGCTTTGGCATTGACTGCGTGTTTGGCCTGTGGGACTGGGATGGCGGGCGCTATTCGCTGGATTCGGCGATTGGGCTGTCCACCATGCTGGCGATTGGCCCTGCGCAGTTTCATGCCATGCTGGCCGGGTTTCATGCCATGGACCAGCATTTTCTGCATGCGCCGCTGGCGGACAATCTGCCGGTGCTGATGGGGCTGCTGGCGGTGTGGTACAGCAGCTTCCTGGCCGCCCCCAGTGTGGCCATCCTGCCCTACGCCCATGATCTGAAACGCTTTCCGGCTTACTTGCAGCAGCTGACCATGGAAAGCAATGGCAAAAGCGTCACCCTGGCCGGCAGGCCGGTGGATTATCCCACCGGGCCGGTGTACTGGGGCGAGCCGGGCACCAATGGCCAGCATGCGTTTTATCAGCTGCTGCACCAGGGCGGCCAGCTGATTCCGTGCGACCTGATTGGCTTTTGCCATGGCCTGACCGCAGACACTGGCCAGCACCAGCTGCTGGTGGCCCATTTGCTGGCGCAAAGCCAGGCGCTGGCGTTTGGCAACACCCTGGCCGAGCAGCGCGCCGACGGCGTGCCGGACTGGCTGCTGCCGCACCGCCGCTTTGCTGGCAACCATCCGAGCAACACCCTGCTGGCCGAGCGCCTGACCCCGGCCAGCCTGGGCAGCCTGGTGGCGCTGTACGAACACAGTGTGTTTACCCAGGCCTGCCTGTGGCAGATCAACCCATTTGACCAATGGGGGGTGGAGCTGGGCAAGACACTGGCCGGGCAGATGCAGGCCGAACTGGCCAGTGCATCGGCGTCGGACCGGCTGGACAGCGCAACCCTGGCGCTGATTGACCGCTATCGTCGCCTGCCGATAGGGTGATTCAGTCTGTTGCTCACCTGGCAGGCTGAGCGCCGCTCGCACAATCCTTTTGGCCTTGTGGCACGGGCGTGTCTTGTCTGCCGCAGCGTCTTTGGCTCAGAGACGCGGTGAGGTTTTGTTAGCCGAGCTACATGTGGCCCTGTTCACGCACCATCTCAACAAAGGCCCGCAAGCCGGCAGGCAGCAAGCGGCGGCTGGGGTAGTACAGGTAAAAGCGTTCGTCCATTGCCCGCCAGTCGTCCAGCACGCTGACCAGCCGCCCGGCAGCCAGCGCGTCGGCGGCGTAGCTGGCGTACACATAGGCCAGCCCCAGGCCGTGCTCGGCGGCGTGGATCATCAGCGGCATCTCTCCCACGGTCAGCGCGCCGTTCACTTCAATGTCCAGCGATTCACCGGCGGTCTGCGGCGCGCCGCTTCCGTCGCCGCGGCTGAATTCCCAGCGGTACAGCGCGCCCCCAGGAAAACGAATGCGGATGCAGCGGTGCGCGGTCAGTTCGCGCGGGGTGCGTGGCACGCCATGGCGGGCCAGGTAATCGGGCGAGCCCACCACAATAAAACGCTGCGGCGGGCCAATCGGGATGGCCACCATGTCTTGCTGCAGGCGTTCGCCAAAACGCACCCCGGCGTCAAAGCCGGCGGCCACAATGTCCACCAGCGCATCGTCGGCCACCAGCTCCACCTGCATGCCAGGATGGCGGGCCAGAAACGCCGCCACCAGCGGGGCCAGCACTTGTTCGCAGGCCGGGCGCGGCGCATTCAGGCGCAGGCTGCCCAGTGGCGAATCGCGAAAGGCGTTCACTTCGTCCAGCGCGCCCTGAATATCGCGCAGTGCGGGCGACAGCCGCGCCAGCAGGCGCTCACCCGCTTCAGTGGGGGCCACGCTGCGGGTGGTGCGGTTAAGCAGGCGCACACCCAACCGGGTTTCCAGATTGCGCAGGGCATGGCTGAGCGCGGAGGGCGACACCTCCAGTTCGGCGGCGGCACGGCGAAAGCTGCGCAGGCGGGCCACGCAGGCAAAGGCGTGCAGGTCAGACAGGCTGGCGGCGGACATTGATGAAAATCACTCAGCAAGGTGTGTTGAAAACAGCGGATTGTTGCACAGTTGGCCGGCGAGTAGTCTGGGGGCGCTGCATGACAACACCCCCTACTGGCAGCCAATGCCACCGGGGGGCCGGTTTATCCCTTTGTTTGGAAAGGCGTTGCAATGAAACATAGTCTGGCGGATCTGGCAGGTAAAAGCATTCTGGTAACGGGGGCATCGTCCGGAATTGGTGCCGCCACTGCGCTGGCGCTGGGCCAGGCCGGGGCGCGGGTGGCCTTGGCTGCCCGGCGCGAGGATGCGCTGACGGCGCTGGCCGGGCAGATTTGCGCGGCCGGCGGCGAGGCGCTGGTGATTCCCACCGACGTGACGGTGGAAGCCGACCTCGAGCGGGCGGTGGCGCGCACGCTGGCGCAGTTTGGCCGGCTGGATGGCGCGTTCAATAACGCTGGCGTGCTGGGCAAGGTGGCCCCGCTGCATACGCTGAGCACGGCGGATTTCAGTGCGGTGATGCAGGCCAATGTCTACGGCGTGTTCTGGGCGTTGAAATACCAGATTGCCACCATGCGCGACAGCGGCGGCGGCTCGATTGTGAACACCGCGTCGATTGTCGCCCAGCTGGGGTTTGCCGATTTTGCCGCCTACACCGCCAGCAAGCACGCGGTACTGGGCCTGACTCGCAGTGCCGCCACCGAGAACTTTGCCCATGGCATCCGGGTGAATGCGGTCAGCCCCGGCCCGGTGGCCACGCCGATGGCAGAAATGGGCTTTGGCAGCCTGGACAATCTGCACGCCAGCCTGAAGCTCACCCCGGCGGGCCGGCCAGGCACGCCCGAGGAAATTGCCCAGCCGGTGCTGTTTTTGCTGTCGTCGGCGTCCAGCTATATCAACGGCCAGGGGCTGGTGGTGGATGGCGGATTCAGCGTGGTGTGATGATGTGGGCCAGGGCTGCGCATGCTTCTGGCCAGCCGCAGTGTTTTGTATGCCATATTGAGAAAGGCACACCATGCATCAGCGTGTATTGGGCCCGCAGCAGCGGGCGGTTTCCGCCATTGGCTTGGGCTGCATGGGCATGAGCGAATTTTACGGCCCCAGCGATGACGCAGAATCATTGCTGACCCTGCATCGGGCGCTGGCGCTGGGCATTACCCTGTTCGACAGCGCCGACACCTATGGCCATGGCCATAACGAGCAGCTGCTTGGTCAGTGGGTCCGCCAGATTGGCCCGGCCCGCCGCCAGCCGCTGTGCCTGGCCAGCAAGTTTGGCATTGTCCGCCAGCCGGGGCAGGCCGGGCGGCGCATTGACAACAGCCCGGCGTATATCCGCCAGGCGTGCGAGGCCTCGCTACAGCGGCTGGGGGTGGAGCAGATCGACCTGTACTACTGCCATCGCCGCGATCCGGAAGTGCCGATTGAAGAGGTGGTTGACGCCATGGCCGGGCTGGTGCGCGCTGGCAAGGTGGCGCAGATTGGCTTGTCGGAAGTATCGGCCAGCACCTTGCGCCGGGCGGCGGCCATCCACCCGATTGCCGCAGTGCAAACCGAATATTCCCTGTGGAGCCGCGACCCCGAGGCTGAACTGCTGCCCGCCTGCGCCGAACTGGGCGTCAGTCTGGTGGCGTACAGCCCGCTGGGCCGGGCCTTCCTGACCAATACCCTGGCAACAGGACAATTAAGCGACGGCGATTTTCGCCAGCACAGCCCGCGTTTCCAGGGTGAGGCGGCGCAGGCCAACCAGCAGTTGGTGGCCCAGCTCAGCGCCTTTGCCCAGGCGCGTGGCCACAGCAATGCCCAGGTGGCACTGGCCTGGCTGCTGGCCAAGCATCCGCAGCTGATTCCCATCCCCGGCACCCGGCGGATGGCCTATCTTGAACAAAACGCCGCCGCCACCGACTGCGCACTCAGCGCCGCCGACGTGGCCGAACTGGATAACCTGTTTGACCCGGCGCGGGTGCAGGGCGAACGCTATCCGGCGTCGGGCTGGCTGGGGATTGAGTCGTAACAAGCTGGCCGGGCTGCCCGTTGCGCCATGCCGGGCAAGGCACAACGGGCAGCGGAGCTTATTTCTCCGCCACCGGCACCGCCACAAACAAGGTATTGCCATCGCGGATCAAGCGCAGCGCCAGGGTGTCGCCCGGTTTGGCGGCGGCCACGTGTTCGCGCAGTTGTTCGACGCTGCTCAGGGCAATATTGTTGACGCCGACAATCACATCACCCGGCTGCACCCCGGCACGGGCGGCCAGCCCCTGCACCCGCTGCACCAGCAGGCCATACGGTACGTGCAACGCGCGCAGCTGGGCCGGGCTGAGTTCGCTCAGCGTCATATTCAGCCGGGCCAGCGGCGGCTGGGCGTTAGGCTGGCGTGGACGGGCCTGGCGTTCGTTGGGGTCGGTCATTTCATTCGGGATGACAGTGACGCTGCGGTTGGCCTTGTTGCGCCAGATCTCCAGCGCCAGCGGCTGGCCGGGGCGGGCATGGCCAATCAGCCGGGCCAGGTCGCCCCAGTTGTCCACCGGCTTGCCACCCACCTGCAGCACGATGTCACCGGATTTGATCCCGGCTTTGTCCGCCGGGCCGCCCGGTTCCACGCCATTGATCAGCGCGCCGCTGGGGCGGGCCAGGCCAAACGACGCCGCCAGTTCGCGGCTGAGCTCCTGCACCGACACGCCAATCACCGCCCGCGATACCTTGCCCCGGCTTTTCAGCTGCTCGGCCACTTGCATGGCCACGTCGATCGGGATGGCAAAGGAAATGCCCATGAAGCCACCGGAGCGGCTGTAAATCTGTGAATTGATGCCCACCACCTGACCGTCCAGGTTAAACAGCGGGCCGCCAGAATTGCCGGGGTTGACCGCCACGTCAGTCTGGATGAACGGCACGTAAGCATCGCCGGGCAGCTGGCGGCCCTTGGCCGAGACGATGCCGGCAGTGACCGAGCTGTCAAAGCCAAATGGCGAGCCAATGGCCGCCACCCATTCCCCCACCTTGAGCTGGCTGGGGTTGCCCAGGGTAACGGTGGGCAGGCTGTGGCCGTCAATTTTCAGCACAGCCACGTCGGTGCGGCTGTCGGCACCAATCAGCCTGGCCTTGAATTCGCGCTTGTCGGTGGTGCTGACGGTGATTTCATCGGCCTTGGCCACCACATGGGCGTTGGTCATGATGTAGCCATCGGCTGAAATCAGAAAGCCAGAGCCCAGCGAGCTTTGCTGCTGTTCGCGCGGCTGGCCGGGCGGGTTGAAGCGGCGGAAGAATTCGGAAAACAGGTCATTGCCCAGTTCGTCGCCAAACGGATTGGCACTGGTTTTCACCGTTTGCGTGGTGCTGATGTTCACCACGGTGCGGCCCTGGGTTTCTACCAGGCGGGTAAAGTCGGGCAGATCACGGGCGGCGTGGGCCACGGCGCTGCACAGCATGCTGGCCGCCAGCGCCCAGCCGGCCAGCCGGCGGGAAAGCGTTAATGTCGACATGATGAGGCGTTCCGAACAGAATCAGGTTGTACAAAACGGGTAATGACCGGGTGAAAGGCACTCAGGTTCCGTGCCCGGCGGCTGTACTGGCGCACCGCCAGCAGGCTGATAGCCAGCGCCGCCAGTGCCAGCAGCACCGACAGCGTTTCGCTGAATGCCGCGCCAAGCAGCGCACCGGCCAGCAAGGCGGCCAGCGGCAGCGCGTACAGTAGCAGTGCGCTATGCAGCACGCTGCGTGGGCGCACCGCCACCACCACCCAGTCGCCAGGGCGGGCGGCCAGCGGGTTGTCCACCGCAAACGAAGGCGTGCCGCGCTGGAAGGTACGCGCCAGGCTAAGCGAGCGGCAGCCACGCACCGGGTCGCATTGCCCGCACGGCGTGTGCGGGCGCACCTCCACCCAGGCCTGCCGGCCTTCGCAGCGCAGGACGCGGGCTTCGGTTTCGATCATGGCTTGAGCTGGACCGAGTTGGCGATGGTCTGGATTGAGGCGTCCGGCAGGTCGCCCACCACGGTAATCAGGGTGTCGCCCACCGGGCGGCTATAGGCGCGCAAGGCACCGCGCACAAAATACCCGGCCACCCGCGAGCGGGCATTGCTGGCCCCTGGCTCGATAAAAACAGAAAACCGCGCCAGGCCATCGCTGTATACCAGATGGCGCACTGGCTGGTGGCGGCCAGCTATGGTGCGGCGCACGTCGCGCATCAGGCGAAACCCGGCTGGAATCACCTTGATGTCGGGCCGGTCGGCGCGGCCATCTTCCAGATGGACAGGCGGACGCTCTGGGCTGATGGTGTGTTGCTGGTCAAAGCTGGGGCGAAAAGCCTGCTTGTCGCGCACCGGCCCCAGGGTAAGCTGGGTAAAGGCAAACTGCTCCACCACATCACGGCGGCCATTGACCACGCTGATCTTGATCGGCAGGCTGGTTTTGTCCTCAATGCAAAAATGGTAGGCGTAACGGGCATTGTCGCGCGGCTCCAGCGCTATCCAGCTGCAGTCGTAGCTGGCCACCCGGTCGTGCTCCAGCTGGCGCATGGCGTACACGGTGGTCAGTTCAGCCGGGTTGTCCGGCAGCAGCTCGGGAAACAGCCGCTGCGCGCCCAGCTTGGCTTCCAGCAGCGCTTGCGCATCGGCACCGTAGGCAATCAGTTCATGACCATGGCGAATCAGCTCCCAGCGCACGCCATCCAGCGATTCGCGTTTTTCTCGTGCGGTGTTGCCGTCGTGGCTGTGCGTCAGCCGGTAGGATTCGACGGTGCCGCCCGCCTGATGCAGGTAAGCGCCCGAATAGCTTTGCTGGCGGGCGGCGTTGACATAGCGTTTCAATAATTGTTGCGCTTCGCCATCAGATAGAGGAGAAGCCGCCCAGGCCGGGGCGAGCACCAGCCAGGCGGACCATGCTAAAACCCGTCGCTGCATCAACGTCGTCCCTCAACCGTGCTGGTGGACACTGCCATCAGATACGGCGATACCGATTCCTGATGGGCAAGCAGGTAGGGGTTGTTGGCCGGTGCTTCCGACGGCGTCGGGGCCATGGCCAGGGTTTGCACCGGTTCGGCGCGCTCAAGCACGGCGGTGGGCAAGAGGGCGTCCGGCTCAATCCCATCCCATTGCCCCCCCACCATCACCGCCACCAGCGCCGCGCTGGCGGCCATGGCGTAGCCTGCCCAACGCAGTACTTTGCCGGGGCGGGATACTGGGGCCGGTTGCGCGCGCGGGGCCAGCACGGTGGGTTCATTCACCAGGCGGTCATGTACGGCCTGATCGACACGCACGGCCAGATGCTGCGACTGGCGCAGGGCATCGCCAATCAGGTGGTAGTGATTCCAGTTGTGTTGCAAGTCCGGATCGGTTTTCATCCGGGTCAGCAGGGCGTCAGCGTGCTGATCGTCCAGTTCGCCATCCACCAGCGCCGAGAATTGTTCGTTCATCATTACCACCTTTTGTTCTTGGCCGTATCCAACAACGGTTTGAGCTGAACCGAAATGGCTTCGCGGGCGCGGAAAATCCGCGATCGCACCGTGCCAATCGGGCAGTCCATCGCCTGGGCGATGTCTTCGTAGCTCATGCCTTCCATTTCGCGCAGGGTGATGGCCGTGCGCAACTCTTCCGGCAATGCCTCGACGGCCCGATTGACCGTTTCGACAATTTGCCGGTTCATGTACTCGGTTTCCGGGGTGTTCATGTCGGGCACTTGCGACGACATGTCGACAGATTCCCCGTCTTCGTCCTCATAATCCCCGCTCAGCAACGGGCGCTTGCCCGAAGCCGACAGGTAGTTTTTTGCTGTATTGATGCCGATGCGGTACAGCCAGGTATAAAACGCACTTTCTCCACGAAAGCTTGGCAAGGCGCGGTACGCCTTGATAAATGCCTCCTGGGTGACATCCTCGATTTCGGCTTGATCGCGGATGAACCGCGACAACAAGCGCGCCAGACGGCGCTGATACTTGTTGACCAGAAAATCGAATGCGCGCTTATCTCCCCGCTGCGCCCGGCTGACCAACTGCTGGTCAATATCCCGTTCGCTCATGCGATAAGTGGCTCCCGACTTGGCACCTGGCGTGCGGGCACGCGCAGGCCCATGGCCTTATTTTGCGGGTAAGCTCCGTGGGCGGTGTCCCCACTTCAGCGCTTACCCTGCTTATTATCTGGAATGATGTGAATTGACATCCTCTCCCATCTTCCGCAGTTCGGAGGGTTCCTGCTGCTGGCAGCATGGCTTCGCCGCTCACTTTACAGGCGCAACGGGTGTACCCCGCCCTGAAAACATTCGCCTTCCGCACTTGTAAGGTGTGGGCTTGCCGCACACCGGGTCACGCCAGACCCGGCGATACCGTGACCGGACTTGGCGCTGCCTGTGTTCAGCGGCGTTCGGTATCCAGGCCGCCGGCACAGGTACTCAGTAGACTTACCCCCCTGGGGCAAGTTCGCGGCGGGAGAGAATAAACTTGATCCGGCACAAACCTGAGTACCTTACCCCTCGCAGTGGGCATGGTACTGGAATCGGCGGCGCGATGCAGCATGGCGAGGGCGGAACATATGCCTTTGCAATGACCCTCCGGGGGTTACGGGGCCAGGCGCTGCTTGCCCCAGCCACCCTGGCCATCAGGCAGATACAGCACGCGGTCGTGCAAGCGGCTGGGGCGGCCCTGCCAGAACTCCATCCGGTCCGGCGTGACAGCAAAGCCACCCCAGTGCGGCGGGCGGGGGACATCAATCAGGTATTGCGCAGCAAACTGGGCAAAGCGCGCCATGATCACGCCCTTGCCGCTGATGGGCTGGCTTTGTTCCGACGCCCACGCGCCCACCCGGCTTTTATACGGGCGACTGGCAAAGTAATGGTCTGACGTGGCCTCATCGACCCGGCTGACCGTCCCTTCGATATTCACTTGGCGCTCCAGTTCCGGCCAGAAAAACGTCAGGGCAATATATGGCGTGCTGCCCAGGTGGCGGCCCTTGCGGCTGTGATAATTGGTGTAGAACACCAGCTGCTGGTTTTCCACGCCCTTGAGCAGCACCACCCGCGCGGCAGGCCGCCCCTCGGGCGAGACGGTGGACACCAGCATGGCGGTGGGTTCGGGCACTTCGGCGGCAATGGCGTCGTCCAGCCAGCGGGTGAACTGATCGACCGGGTGCGCCAGGCAGTCGTCCGGGTCGAGGGTCTGGCTGGCGTAGTCTTTGCGGATATCGGCGAGGTTTTTCATCTTGGCTTCCATCATTCAGACAGCCCGCATCAGGCGCGGGCGGCGAGGAACAAGGATACGGGGGGCGGCAGACCGGGAGCAAGGCACATCAGCCGCTTGAACGTGCAACCCTCGCTGCCTGCTGCGTTACAATCCCTTCCCTCACCATAACAGGGGCGCGCAATGTACATTATCTGGATTGGCTGGTTATACGTGGTGCTGATGTTCGCCCTGGGCCAGCGCACCCTGCCGATGACCGTGTTTG
>ERZ724511.416-NODE-416-length-14783-cov-4.098180_pt1 | contig 14783 bp, 15 predicted proteins | sample MGYA00376044_ERZ724511 | MGnify/ENA primary metagenome ERZ724511 (study PRJEB28724, sample SAMN07190887) | wastewater metagenome | isolation source: effluent of sewage treatment plant in Hong Hong | place: USA: Christiansburg, Virginia | collected 2016-03-01 ...
AATACATGCGTGACAGGCAATGCATTTGTCTTTAAGCCTTTCCAGGTTCCCTGCACCGGGAGGCATTGAGCTGGTTATCCTCACCCGTTTTTTTCCTGCATAACGGCTCAGCAGAACAGCCCCTGCACCTGCCCCCCCTCCCAGGGCGGCAATCAGAAAAGCCCGCCTGCTTTTATCATGTTGCTTATTATTCTCAGATTTATGTTCGCTGTTTTTCCTTTTCCAGGCAAACCTGTAACGGATATCCCCGCGCCGGCATGCGGTAATACAATTCATGCATACAACACAACGGGAATTATCAATAAATGAGCTGTTGCAATCGATACACCCGCACTTGCATACAGTGCCGCAAAGCTTGCAATGTGTACAGGCTGCGGTATCGATCTGTATCCTGAACATGGAAATTTTTGAGATCAGTCCCATCATGGTTCCCGCGGGGCATATGGTGTTGCAATAGAGCCTTCCCCTGAAGAAGGCAAGTAACGTTATTGTCAGGAAAATTACAGCAGAGACAAGGAAGGCAGCCAGGCTCCAGGGTGCGTATTGCGAACCGGATATCAGGCTGACCAGGGGTTTTCCCAGGTTAACCGCCATCCTGCCGGACAGTGCGTAGGGATCTAGCCACAGGATCGGCAGTGTAAAAGAAAAAACCAAGCAGACAGCTGCTGCGGTAAGTATGGTATACCGCAAATAATTGTGAGCTTTGGTAAACCGGTACCTGCGTTTTTTCCTGCTCCTGAAAAAAGAAGCAGACCTGTTAACAATATCCTGCCATATGCCCAACGGGCACAGCAACGAGCAATAGACCCGGCCAAAGATCAGGGTTAAAAGCAGTACAATGATCACGGTCAGCAGGCCACCTGAAGCAATCCCTAGTATAGCTGGGACAATCTGTAATTTTATCAATTCCTGCCATATGATTGCAAGACGTGCAGAAGAGGCAAGAAAAAAATACAAGAGGCCCAGAAATACAGCGAATGCAGTAACCCTGCGAAACCATCTTAAAAATCCATAAAGCTGCATCAGAGAATTATACGTTTGATATTGAGTTTATCCAGATTTGTAGTCCCCAGTTTGTGTTTTTCTGCCAGCACTATGTGGGATGCATCCTGAATGCTCATGGAACTGAACTGGTTGAAAAATTGAGTAGCTGCTGTATCCACAGCCACAATATCAGAGGACATAAAGAGAGCTTTGGGTGTTTGAACATCCTCAAGACTTCTTCCCTTGGGTCCGTTCTGTGTCATGATGCGGTATGCATCCACGATATTCAGGACCGGTCTTTTGGCAAATGTAGCCGCATCGGCAATGCATTGCTGCAGGTCGTTGGAGTGAATGTACCTGCGGTCCCATACAATTCCCATATAGTTTTTCATACATATGGTCATCCTGGCACCTCCGTGATTTTTCAAAATGGGGACATTGATCCAGGCATCACAATCCAGTAGTGCTTCATGAATCTTGGCTTTTTTCATACGTATGCCTGCCGGTAAATCCGTCTCACGGTAATCCCTTTCCTCATGGGCGTTCACCATCTTGCCTCCCGCCTGAAGCACGGCTTCCTGTATGCCACTGTTTTCATAACAACCCCTCCATTGATCACAGGTATGGTCAAAAACCTTGACTTCTGAAGCCCCTGCAGCAAGACAATCCCTGACAATGGCGGCAACCAGGCCGGGATTTGTACAGGCTGCGAACTCGGGTTTTTTATCCCAACCGATATTCGGTTTAACAACTACTTTCATTCCCGGTTTTATGTACCGCTTCATGCCACCCATTTCCTGTATGGCTCTTGCATATAGCTGCTCTGGTTCTCCTCCCATCACAGCTACCAGATCCGGGAAACTCCCTGATTGTTTCGCCTCTTCCCTGGAACTGGTGTTCCGTGCAAGAAGCCTGGTGCTTTTCAAACCTGCCACTCCGGCTATTGAACCAAGTATGGCTGTTTTTAAAAAATTCCTTCTTTCCATAATAATAATTATTACTGATTACGTTTAAGGGCAGCTTGTAAAGTGTTTTTTAATAATGAAACGCGTGTCATGGGACCTACTCCTCCGGGAACCGGGGTGATATAACTGCAACGGGGAGCCACTTCTTCAAAATCCACATCTCCAGCCAGCCTGAAACCCGATTTTGTACTCTTGTCCGCTATGCGTGTTATACCCACATCAATTACAACAGCACCCTCTTTAATCATATTGGCCTTGAGAAAATGAGGCTGACCCAGGGCAGCTACCAGAATATCAGCCCTACGGCAGACCTTGGCCAGATCTGTTGTGCGGCTGTGACACAGGGTTACGGTGCAATCTCCTCCGGAACCTTTTCTTGACAGGAGGTTGGCCAACGGTCTTCCCACGATATTGCTCCTTCCAACAATCACACATTCTTTTCCCGTGGTAGGTATCCGGTAGAATGCAAGAAGGTCTATGATTCCTGCCGGTGTGGCAGAAACAAATGAGGGTAAACCAAGCACCATTTTTCCCACGTTGACCGGATGGAATCCGTCAACGTCCTTGGCAGGATCAATGGCTTCAATTATCTCTTGTTCGTCCAGGTGGTCAGGCAAGGGCAACTGCACTATCAGTCCGTCAATATCCTTGTCTTCATTAATAGTCCTTATGCATTCGAACAGTCCTTCCTGGCTGATTGTGGATGAAAGTCTGTAGACAGAAGAATCCATGCCTACCTGGCGGCAATCGTTCTCCTTATTTCTTACATAAGTAAGGCTGGCCGGATCTTCGCCAACCAGAATGGCAGCCAGATGTGGTCTTCTTCCAGATTCCTTGCACCAGCGGATTACTTCCCGGGCGATGTCTTTTTTCATGGCTTCTGCAGCCGATTTCCCGTCTAGCAATATCATTTCCTGATTCCTCCTTTTCTTAAAGCATTTGCCATTGACGCACCTCCTCCCGCCCCGAGCTTCTTCATCATTTTCCTGGTATCATCAAATTGTTTAACCAAGTTGTTTACCTGTGTTATGGAAGTCCCGCTTCCTGCAGCAATCCGTTTTCGCCTGCTGCCATTGAGCAGCGACGGATTATCCCTTTCTTCGGGAGTCATGGAAGATATGATAGCTTCAATTCCTTTGAATGCATCATTGTCAATGTCAACATCTTTAATAGCCTTGGATACGCCCGGTATCATAGAAGCCAGGTCCTTAATGTTGCCCATTTTTTTGACTTGTTTTATCTGTGAGAGAAAGTCGTTGAAATTAAAGCTGTCCTGCGCCAGTTTCTTTCTCAGCTTTTTACTTTCTTCCTCATCGAATTGTTCCTGCGCTTTCTCCACCAGGCTCACAATATCCCCCATGCCCAGTATGCGGTCGGCTATGCGGGCCGGGTAAAACACATCCAGGGCATCCATTTTCTCCCCTGTGCTCACAAATTTGATGGGCTTGCTCACTACTGCACGGATGGAAAGTGCGGCACCGCCACGTGTGTCTCCGTCCAGTTTTGTAAGGACCACTCCGTCATAGTTAAGCTGCTCATGGAATGCCCGGGCCGTCTCCACGGCATCCTGACCTGTCATGGAATCTACCACAAACAAAGTTTCTGAGGGATTAAGCGCTTTTTTAATGGCTGTAATCTCCTGCATCATGGTGTTGTCAATGGCAAGACGTCCTGCTGTGTCGACTATTACCACACCGTATCCTTCTTTTTTTGCCTTATCTCTTGCATTGAGGGAGATCTTCACAGGATCCATGCTCCCCTCTTCCATATAAACATCGGCACCCGCCTGTTGTCCCAGAATTTTCAATTGTTCCATGGCAGCCGGACGGTATACGTCAGCGGCAACCAGCAGGGGCCGCATCCCTTTTTTCTTCTTCAGATGCGAGGCCAGCTTTGCCGAGAAAGTAGTTTTGCCCGAGCCTTGCAATCCCGCTACCAGCACGATACCAGGATTGCCCTTGACATTGATTCCCGAGGCATCTCCTCCCATCAGGGCCACCAGCTGATCATGGACGATCTTGGTCATCATCTGGCCGGGGCGCACCGATTTGAGAACCTCCTGGCCCATGGCCATTTCCTTTACCTGATCACAAAAGCCCTTGGCCACTTTATAACTTACGTCAGCATCCAGCAAAGCCCTCCGCACATCCTTCAGGGTTTCGGCCACGTTGATCTCGGTGATCTTTCCTTCTCCCTTTAGCAATTTGAACGATCGTTCCAGTCTTTCTGTCAGGTTTTCAAACATATCTATCTGTCAAGTAATGGTTTTGGTCCTCCCCTGATAATCACGGGCTCCGGACCTGTACAATCAATAATGGCCGAGGGGTCCTGCCCTCCCGGTCCGCCATCTATTACGATATCGACAAGCTCGCCGAACCTTTCATTGATCAAATCCGGATCGCTGGAATACCCTGGTTCAGTTTCATCCCATGGAAGGGACGTGGATATGATGGGTACTGCAAGTTCCCTTAGGATGACCTGCAATATGGGATTATCCGGAACCCTGATGCCAACGGTCTGTTTTTTCCCTTTGAACAACCTGGGGACCCGGCTGTTCCCCTGTAGCAAAAAGGTGAATGGTCCCGGAAGGTTTTTCTTGATTAAACGGAAAACGGCGTTACTGATCGGCCTGCAATAATTGGATACCTGGGACAAGTTATAGCAGAGGAATGACAAACGTGTTGAAGGGGTATAATAGCCTTTGATCCTTTCCATGCGGGGAACACTGCCTAAATGCTCTATGGAACACCCCATGCCGTACACGCTGTCTGTGGGATATATAACGATACCTCCCTTCTGCAGGGTCGCAACCGTCAATTGCACCAGACGGTCCTGCGGGTTATTGGGATATATCCTTATATACATAACGGGTACTACAAATCGGGCGAGTAATAGGCCTGTGCCAGCTCCCGCTGGTTGTAACGCATACCCATAACCTGACCGTAAGCGCCTGTGGAACAGATCGCTATCAGGTCACCCCGGCCGGTTTCCGGCAATTTGACAGCAAGACCAAACCGGTCGGCCGACTCGCAAACGGGACCCACCACATCGTAGACTTCCTTTTTCTGAGATGCCGAGGTAATGTTGAAAATAGCATGGTTGGCACCATATAGCGCCGGTCTGATCAAATCGTTCATTCCGGCATCAAGTATAGCAAATTTTTTGCCCCTGCCGATTTTTACATACAAAACCCTGGAAATAAGATATCCGGATTGGGCAATAAGCGCCCGTCCTGGTTCAAAGTGGACTTTTTGGCCTTTTCTGACTTCCAGGTTGCTGTTAATCGTTTCAAAATATGTTTCAAAGGGACTGAAGGGGTTCTCGATAGGATTCTCATAATCCACAGCTATGCCACCACCCAGGTTGATGTGTTCCAGATGGATATCATGTTGTTCAAACCATTTCTGATAGGAATTGACCTTTTTGCAGAGTTTCTCAAATACCTGCATGTCCTCTACCTGGGATCCGATATGAAAATGAAGCCCTATGAGCTTTATGTTCCTGCTGGCGGCAATTATCCCAAGCACCTCGTCCAGCATCCATTCGCTGATACCAAATTTATCCCTTGACCGTCCTGTTGTAATGTGCTTGTTCGTATGGGCATCAATGTTCGGGTTCAGGCGGAGAGAAATCCGGGCAGTCTTGCCCATTTGCGACGCCAGGTCGTTTATGATCCGGATCTCGGGGATGGATTCACAATTAAAACAGAATATACCGCCCTGCAAAGCCGTGCGTATCTCTCTGTCGGATTTCCCGACACCTGCATAGACAATGGTATCAGGATCAAAGCCCATATCCAGGGCAAGTTGCACTTCGTTTCCGCTGACACAATCAGCGCCCAGTCCGGAACGATGTATCATCTCCAGTATGCGCGGATTGGCATTGGCTTTCATAGCAAAATGCGCCTGGTAGCCGTATTTCCTGAGAAATTTGGTATATAGTCGCAGGGTCTGGTCCAGGATATCAAGATCGTAAAAATAGAAAGGCGTTTCAAGACGCTTGAAGCCATTAACAAAACGAGTGAGTTGCATTATGATCTCAAATGAATATCCAGCAAATTTAACATTTTTTTGAATAAAAGCCTTACCTTTGCACTGCTATATTAAGACACAGCTATGAAAGAAAAGAAAAAAAATCTCCTTAGGGATGAGATCAGACACATTGATATTACAAAGATAGATCCGATTGGTATAATTGACTCTATGAGGGATATGTCTTTTTCTTCCAGGGATACTGCACGTGCCACTGACATCCTTCAAATGATGTTATGTGACAAAGAATGTACAAACTGGCTGACTCTTGCCGGGAGTTCAAGCGCCGGAGGGTGCATGCAGGTTTATACAGATATGGTCCGCTTTAACATGATAGATTGCATTGTATCAACAGGCGCTTCGATCATAGATATGGATTTCTTTGAAGCTCTTGGTTTCAAGCATTATAAAGGAACACCCTTTATTGATGACGGTATGCTGCGCAGTATGTACATTGACCGGATCTACGATACCTATATAGATGAAGAAGAGCTTCAGTTTTGCGATGCATCAATCAAGAAGATTGCAGACAAACTGGAACCCAGACCCTATTCCTCTCGTGAATTTCTTTGGGAAACAGGCAAATGGCTAACAGAAAACGCAGTGAAAAAGAATTCCCTGCTTCAGACATGTTACCAATACAAGGTGCCCGTTTTTGTACCCGCATTTTCTGACTGCAGCGCCGGTTTTGGATTGGTCATGCACCAGCTGGAACGCATCAAGGCAGGCAAGCCTTACGTAACCATAGATTCAGTAGCCGATTTTCGTGAATTGACCCAGATCAAGATCAAGGCAAAAACAAGTGGTTTGTTCATGGTTGGGGGAGGTGTTCCCAAGAATTTCGCCCAGGACACAGTTGTCTGTGCTGAATGCCAGGGAATCGATGTTCCCATGCACCAGTATGCCATACAGATCACCGTTGCCGATGTGCGTGACGGTGCTTGTTCCAGCTCCACACTCAAAGAAGCATCATCCTGGGGAAAGGTAAGCACCGTTCACGAACAAATGGTTTATGCAGAGGCTACAACAGTAGTTCCCCTGATAGCCAGCTATGCATACCACAAGGGGGATTGGAAAAACCGGAAACGTTACAGTTGGGCCGGGCTTTTTGAAAAATAGGTCCGAAATGGTTGAGGATAAAAAAAGGCGGATGTGCTGCAGCATATCCGCCTTTTGTTTTTTTCCTGATCAATTAGGCGGCGGTATATTCACCTATCAAAGCAACTATACCTTGAATGATAACTGCCAGTATGCCTATTTATATTTCAACAAATTGGCATTGCGCGGTAAATCAAAGCAACTATACCTTGAATGATAACTGCCAGTATGCCTCCTACTCCAAGGAATGCAATAGCAAAATAGACAGGGTTGTTTATCAGGGTATTCCACATATCGTTGAAAATTGTAATCAATATGTCCATCTTAATTCGAATTAAATGTTATTTTTTTTTGCCTACTCTTAAGGTTTTTCAGCGACTCCCCCTACTCTGTTTCGGATTTTCGGGATACTCCTTTCTTAATTACCGATTATTCTTCTCCAAGTAAAATCGGAAGTATGAAGGGTATCAGGGCCCCCAGAACAATAAAGATCAAAACCAGGATCCCGTTGGAGTTTGGATCCAGAATCAGAGCTTTCAGCATTTCAATTACATCTACCATGGTGTTTAATATTAGTTAAATGGTTAATAAATTCAATGAACAGCGACAAAGTTAAAAATCTTTTTTTAACTACCAAACACAATATCATCAATTATTGTGCACATTTCGTAGCAAATCCGTAACAGTTTTAACTGGGTTGAATGTACTTAAGGGAACTTCCACAAAGGCCGTATTCCAGCGGCTCATGCCACCGTTCCAGAGCCCCGGCAGTTCCAGCGCCTTCAATTCCCTGCCTCCCAAACTCTTTTGAGAAATGAAGCCTGTATCGTCATCACGGAATTGTGAAAGCTTGTAAGTGGTTCCGTCATAAGCTCTGAAGGAGCATACGATATCGACAGGATTAAAGTGTGTGGAAGCATATCGTTTGCCCTGCAATTGAACGCTCTCCAGTATCTGAAGTGAACCGCTCCCGTCTCGGTCCACTACACGGAAAGGTCCCCCTCCCGGTTCTCCCGTAGCAGGGACCATACCACATACCCTGACCGGCCTGTTCAGTTTGGAGAACAAATAGGACCGGAATTCCTCCCCTTCCATGGGAGGATGAGTGATGCCGAAGTTACTTTCCAGGAAGAGCGCAATCTCTTTCATGCAGATAGGATCTGCGTGGTTCTTCAGTTCACCTATATATTTATATATCTTTCTCCTGCAGAACAGCAGGTAGCCGGCAAGCACCTTTCTCCAGTGGATCACAGGGCCCAGCGCCGCCTGCGGTACTACATTGTCAATATTGCGAATAATAACCATGTCCTCCTTCAGTGTATTCAGATTGTCCAAAAGGGCACCATGACCTCCGGGACGGAAAACCAGCAATCCGTTCTGGTCCCGGAAAGGTCGGTTCTCGATATCTGCAGCGAGGGTGTCGGTAGAAGGACTCTGTGTTGAAAAACCAACAATAAAGCTGGTTTGAAACAGCTCCTCATATACCTTTTGCACCTTTTCCCATAAATCGTTGAACAAATGCAAGTGTTCTTCAGAAACCGTGAAATGGAGCCTTACTGTCCCATCGGGCTGAGCCGAACTCAGTGCTGCCTCCACCAGGTGTTCTTCAAAAGGAGTCCTCGGACCATTTGAATACTTGTGAAAAGGGATCAATCCCTTGGGCAGGGATGCATAATTCAGACCATCACGGTCCAGGATGAGCGAGAGAATCCCGTAACGATCCTTAGGATCAAATCCTTTGAGGCCTGAAAGAATGGGATAAAAAGCAAATTCGGGGAGTCTTCCGAAAAAATCGTTCAACTGGTCAGGCATTAGGGCATTCCTGTCTTTTTTCAGAAGGTCCCTTGCCTCGAAAAGGTCCTTGAACATGCGGCTGGCCGCACCGGATGCCGGAACAAATTTGATCCTTGATCCGTTCCACTCGTCGTACCTTTTGATCATTTCCTCCTGTTCCTGGCCATCCAGCTGTACGATTCCGTTTCCGGGAACGGCAGGCCCGGAAATATCCAGGGGAGGAAAACCGGCGGAAAAATAATGTAGATGAGTTTCTGCGTCTTTAAGGGTCAGTCCCTTACGCTCTATTGTCTGGATGTCTTGTTCGGTAAACATAAAGTCAGTTGCCTGTATTGTTCACTGGTCCACTCTCTTCGAAAAACATATGCGCTCCTGATTTGTTCAAACTTTTCGGGTGCGTTTCGTAGCTGTTTATCTTGTTCAAATATAGGAAAACATTGGGTAAAAAGCAAATCAGCAGGAACATGGCTTGCGTCGGGCAACGGAACGGTGTAGGACTCCAGTTCTTTCCATCCAAAATGACCGGCCAGGGCACGGACTACCTGCTCAGATGCATTTCTCTTTCCTTCCAGCGAATAACCCGCAATGTGGGGAGTGCCAATGTTACTCACCTGCAATGTGGCAGGATTGATGTGTGGTTCTCCCTGCCAGACATCAAGGATGATCCCTCCCAGGTTCGGTGCAGCCCTGTACAGGGCTTTCTCATCTGCCACCGCCCCACGGGAAGTATTGATAAAACAAGCCCCTTTCTTCATAGACGAGAAAAAATGATTGTCAGCCATGTTGAGGGTAAGCTCAGTGAGCGGAACGTGCATGGTCACAATATCGGACTGTTCAAGCAGAAATCCGATATCGGAAAATCCTTCAGGTCCTTCGGCTTCTGCCCTGGGCGGGTCATTCAGGATGGTGCGCATTCCCAGGTGCGATGCCAGGGCTGCCACTTTTTTACCAACATTACCCACCCCCACGATTCCCAGCGTTTTGTTCCTCAAATCACATATATGGCTTCCTGCCCATGCCACAAGCGCCGTGAAAACATATTGCATTACCGCCTCTGCATTGCATCCGGGGGCATTAGCCACTACGATACCGGCAGAGGCACAATAATCCATGTCAATATGATCGGTTCCTATGGTTGGTGACCCGATGAAAGAGATCCTGCTGTTCTCTAGCAGGCTGGCTGAACAGACAGTCCGTGTCCTGACCAGAAGTGCGTTGGCATTGCGGATGGCCTGCTTATCTATCAGGTTTCCGGGCATCCTGGTGATACGGGCATGCTTTTCTGTTATGCCTTCCAGAAAAGGCACCTGTTCATCTGCTATGATATGAGGTCTTGCGTCCACGGTCAACGAATGACAATTTCCCGGACAAGGTCCTTCTTCAGCATGGCGTTGAGTTTGCCTGCAAGAAAAACTTTTTGCATATCCAGCTGGCAACGCAGGACGGAAGATTTAACCCGGACTGAATAAACCCCTTCCCGGAAAGTATGGTCACCACATTCCCTGGCTGCTGTCTCTCCGATAAGCTCATTCCAGGCATGATTGATCCTTAGTATTTCCAGGCCATTTGCCAATTCCGTCTCGTTCAGGATCTGTTCAAGAATTTCGTTCAGTGTTCTGGTCTGCTGTCTTTTCATTGGTAAAAACTCCTCCTTTTACACGATATATGGAATGGGGCCCGCCCAAAGCATGAATGATTTCTTCGATCCGTACTTTATTGCTATCTGTCAGGAAAATTTGTCCAAAACCATTTTTTGTGACTAGTTGCAGAAGATGCGCTACCCTTCGGGCATCCAGCTTGTCAAAGACATCGTCAAGCAGCAGGACGGGTGCCAATTCCTTCATTTGGCTTATAAGTGCGAACTGGGCCAGCTTAAGTGCCAGCAGGAACGTCTTTTGCTGTCCCTGTGAGCCGCACACCTTAAGAGGATGGTCTCCTAAGGTAAAATGGATATCATCACGCTGAACACCTGTGCCGGTATACTGCAGGATCATGTCTTTCTGCCTGTTCTTTCTTAACTGTACAGCCATGCTTTCCTGGTTCAGATCCGATTCATAGCTCAGACCAACCTGCTCTTTTCCTGCAGATAGAAGCTCGTAATAATGAATCACATGGGGATGCAGCAGCTTGCAGAGTTCCATGCGGTGATCGTGAATCCTGTCACCTCTCGATGATAAGGATGCATCCAATGCATCCAGTACATCTGTAGGTCTGTGTTCCGACTTGAGCAGCCGGTTTCTCTGGAAAAGCAGTTTGTTGTATTCCTGTATGGTTTGCAGATAACCCGGCCCCGTCTGGGATAGCAGGAAGTTCATGTACTTCCGTCGTTCTTCGGCCGGGCCGAAAACAAGTGAGGTGTCCTGCGGGGAAACCATAACCACAGGAATCAAACCTACATGGAGGGAAAGCTTCTCATAGCGTTTCCCGTTCCTTTTGAATATTTTTTCTCCCTGTCTGGTAATGGAACAGGAGATCTTTTCTGTCATGCCGGAATCCACGACATATTCACCATAAAGTGCAGCCTCACGGCTTGCATGGTCTATCACGTCTTTATCCTGTAAAGAAAGCGAGCTTTTGCAGACACTCAGGTAATAGATCCCGTCCAGCAGGTTGGTTTTTCCTTCTCCGTTATCGCCGTAGAGAACATTTATCCCGGGAGAGAATTCCAGTTCAGCATTGTCAATGTTTTTAAAATGAGATAGCAACAAACGCGATAAATGCATACAGATTCCTTCAACAAGTATGCAAACATAGCAAATTTTACGTATATTTGCGGCCTTAAAAACATAGACCTATGTCAAAAAAGAAAACCAGCGCAAAGTCTCCGCAGAAAAAAGAAGAACAGGCAAAAGTCGCACAAGCTATCAGCAAATCAGAAGAATTTCTGAACAAGTATAAGAAACACATTATTTATACAGTTGCCGGAATTGTAATCCTGCTCGCTCTCGTATTCGGTTACATGAAACTGATAAGGGAGCCGCGCCGCAATGAAGCCCTGGCTCAGCTGTTCCCTGCCGAGCAGTACTTCCGGGTTGATTCGTTCTACCTGGCACTGAACGGAGATGGAAATGTTCTCGGCTTTAAAGATATCATTGATGAGTACAAATCCATCACGGGTCAGGCGGTTTACTTCTATGCCGGAGTTTGCGAGCTGCAACTGGGTAATTACGAACAGGCAATAGACTACCTTAAGAAATATAAAGCCGGCGACGATATCATTCAGGCGCGTGCCTGGTGTAATATAGCAGATGCCTATGCAGGGCTTGATGAACTGGACAATGCCATTTCCTGGTATATGAAGGCTGCCGGGTATAGTGATAATGCTTACGCAGCCACCTATTACAAAAAAGCAGGCATCCTGATGGAAGAGAAAAGCAACTACAGCGGTGCCCTGGAAATGTACAAAACCATTAAAGACAAATATCCTCAAACCATTGAGGCATATGATATTGACAAATATATATCGCGTCTGGAAATACTGATGCAGCAATAATTTCTTGCTATGGGAAGGGCTTTTGAATACAGGAAGGCCAGAAAGCTGAAACGTTGGGGGAATATGTCCAGGACTTTCACCCGGCTGGGCAAAGAACTGACCATTGCCGCCAAAGAAGGTGGTACAGATCCGGAAAATAATCCACGGCTTCGTGCGATAATACAGACAGCCCGTTCCGAAAATATGCCCAAGGAGAATATTGAAAGGGCTATAAAAAGAGCGGAAGAGAAAGACAAGGGAGATTACCGCGAGGTTGTCTACGAAGGATTTGGTCCGCATGGTGTTGCCATCATAGTCGAAACGGCTACCGACAATACCACAAGGACTGTAGCAAATATCCGTTCTTATTTCAATAAATTCGGAGGCAACCTGGGTACGTCCGGGAGCGTGGATTTCATGTTTGACCACATAAGTGTCTTTAAGGTGAGGGCAGATCAGGTTACAGACATGGAAACATTCGAACTTGAGCTGATCGATTATGGCGGAGAAGAAATTTTCCAGGATGAAGAAGAAGGAGTCATTGTTGTATACGGTAGTTTTGAATCTTATGGCTCGCTTCAGAAATTCATAGAGGAAAAGGGGCTGGAACTGGTAAGCGGCGGTTTTGACCGGATAGTCAATGGTGAAATGAAACAACTGACCGAGGAAGAAAAAGCAGATGTTGAAAAACTGTTGGAACGGATAGAAGAAGATGACGACGTACAGAATGTCTACACCAACATGGCCTAATCCCCGACGTACAATTTGTCATCAAGCAGCCTGTTATTGTACTGCTGACGAAATGCTTTAAGAAAGAGCTCATTGGAGGGCTCTTTTTCTTTTTCCTGCCTCATGATGTTAAAAAGTGCCGGATAATTCACTACAAAGGGGGTTATGAGTGAATCCCTTATACTTCTTCCAAAAGCAAAAAAACTATGGGGATAGTCCAGCATGTCCAGCACAGTGGGCATGATGTCTATTTGTTGTGTGTATTGATCGTAGATCTGTCCGCCTTGCACTACAATGCCTGATGGGTCATGATATATGACAGGGATTGCCATGCTTTCCACTTCGGACTGGTAACTGGGATTCACCTGTGAGTAGGCCCCATGGTCTGCAACCAGCACAAAAAGGGTGTTCTGATACCAGCTGCTTAGGCGGGCCTTCTCAAAGAAGAGCCTTAGTGCATTGTCCGAGTATTGTATGCATTGGTGAAGTGGCAGGCTGCTTTCCGGAAAAAATCCTTCATATTCCTCAGGTACAATAAAAGGATGGTGGGATGACAAGGTGAAGACAACGGCTGCAAAAGGTTCCTCAAAAGTTTGGAGTTTCTCTGCAAAAAATTGCAGAAAGGGTTCATCCCATATACCCCAGTAGCCGTCAAACAGGGATCTGTCGGCAAATTCTTTCATCCCGTAATAACTGTCGAATCCAAAATGGCGGGACATCCCGTCCAGGCCGAGTGATCCGTTAGGGGCTCCGTGGAAAAAAGCAGTGTTGTACCCTCGTTTTTTAAGCGCATTGCCCAGCCCTTCCACCCGGTTTAGTGCAAAGGGGGTCAGAGCAAATGATTGTTCCAGGCTGGGTATGCCTCCCAGCACAGAGGGAACGGCATCGACTGATTTTCGTCCGTTTGCGTAAGCTTTGGAACAGACCAGTGAATGAGCCATCAACGAATCCAGGAAAGGCATATAAGACGTGGAAGCGCCAGGATTTAGGTACCCGGAATACTCCCTGGAAAAACTTTCCAGTATCAGGATCACCACATTCATGGCCGGTTCGGGTTCCCGGACATCCGGAGATATTGTATCCCTTCTGTGTTCGGGCGAGTACACGCGGTTCAGTTCCTCTTCCGAGGGAAAGAAATCAAGCCTTTCCACAGATGGTTTCCCAAAAGTGCGCATGATGCAAAACGGAGTATTCAGAACCAGACCCATTTCCAGTGGTCGTGTAACATAGGCGGCTGCATTGCCCAGGGTAATGGGCCTTGTTGTCCGGTCTGTTCCTCCCCGGATCGCCACCACCGTGATAACGGCTGCCAGGAGCAGGATCACCAGCCTGGCGGAGAAAAAGCGAATGGTAAATGGTGGTCGGAGCGGGAAGTTTGATCTTCCGTAAGAAAACCATAACAGAAAAATTACTCCTGCCCATATCAGAAAAAAGGCAGGATAATCTTTCAGGGCCTTAAGAAGCACCATGCCAAGGTTTCGTTCGTTGGCAAATTCCCTGAAGAAAGAAAAATCAATCCTGCGGAGTGTCGTGCGGAAATAGACAAAATCAAATAGCTGGAAAAAGAAACCAGCCGCGTTTACCAGCAGATAAAAGATCTTTAGAAAAACCTGGTAATGTCTGGAAAAAACAAAAGGAAGGGGCAACAATGCAAGAAGCAGGTATAAACCATTCATATAGAACAGGGCTGAAAGATCAAAACGGATCCCT
>ERZ724511.427-NODE-427-length-14579-cov-5.977004_pt1 | contig 14579 bp, 16 predicted proteins | sample MGYA00376044_ERZ724511 | MGnify/ENA primary metagenome ERZ724511 (study PRJEB28724, sample SAMN07190887) | wastewater metagenome | isolation source: effluent of sewage treatment plant in Hong Hong | place: USA: Christiansburg, Virginia | collected 2016-03-01 ...
CCAGCAGATAGCTGCCGGCATCGGTTTGCAGCGCGCGCAGCTGGTCCAGCTCGGCATCGTAGCCATCGGCCAGCACGCCGCCATCGCGCACCAGGCTGGCGGGTTCGGGTGCAATGGCCAGGCTGAGCTGCTGCGCCACTGGCGACTGCGCCGGAATTTGCCCGGCCAGTTGTGTCAGCAGCGGGCTGTCCAGCCGGGCCAGCAGCGGATGCAGCTCGGGCAGCGCCAGCAGGCTGTCGCGCAGGGCGGACAAGTCACGCGGGCGGGCGCTGCGCAGGGCAATGCGCGAGGCAATCCGCTCAATGTCGGCTACCGGGCGCAGCGCCGCCAGCAGGGCCTCGTAGGCGGGCTGCAGCGCGGCCACCGCGTCCAGCCGGGCGCGGATGCGGGCATGGTCGCGCAGCGGATGGTGCAGCCAGTGGCGCAACAACCGGCTGCCCAGGCTGGTGGCGCACTGGTCCAGCAGCGAGAACAAGGTGGGCGCGGCCTCGCCGCGTATGGTTTCGGTGAGCTCCAGATTGCGCCGGGTGGCGGCGTCCAGCTGCACATACTGGCTGCTGCTGTCCACGCGCAGGCTATCCAGATGCGGCAGTTGCGAGCCCTGGGTGGCACGGGCGTATTCCAGCAGGGCGCCCGCCGCGCCCAACGCCGGGCCCAGATCCTGCGCGCCAAACCCGGCCAGATCCTGCACGCCAAAATGCCGCGCCAGCCGCTCGGCGGCGCTATGGCGTTCAAACTGCCAGGGCGGCAAGCGTTTGAGCGGCACGCGCAGCCCATCCAGCACCGCCAGCCGGGCGTCGTCGGCCACCAGCACCTCGGCAGGCCGCAGCCGCTCCAGCTCGCTCAGACAATGCTCGGCGCGGGTTTCCTGCACCACAAATTCGCCACTGGCCAGCGACAGCCAGGCCAGGCCCAGTGTGCCTTGCTGAAACACCAGCGCCAGCAGGCGGTTGTCGGTTTTATCGTCCAGCAGCGCGGCGTCGGTCAGCGTGCCTGGCGTCACCACCCGCATCACCTTGCGCTCCACCGGCCCCTTGCTGGTGGCCGGATCGCCCACTTGCTCGCAAATGGCGGCAGATTCGCCCAGCTTGACCAGCTTGGCCAGGTATTGCTCCACCGCGTGATACGGAATGCCAGCCATGCGCACCGGCTGCCCGGCAGACTGTCCGCGTGCGGTCAGGGTGATGTCGAGCAAACGGGCGGCTTTTTCGGCATCGTCGTAGAACAGCTCGTAAAAATCGCCCATCCGGTAAAACAGCAGCTTGTCGGGATGCTGGCTTTTCAGCGCCAGGTATTGCTGCATCATCGGGGTGTGCGCGGCCTGCTCGCTGGCGCTGGAATTTTTTGTCATGGCAATCAATGGCTTGAATCCGGCATGCCGCCGGCAATGGCGGATTGTATGCGGGAATGCGGCCGCATGCCATAGCTGGCCGGGCGTTTTACCAGGTCAGCACAACGCCATTGCCTCGCCAGCGGCCCCATGCGCCCCCCAGCCCGCCTGACGCGGGTCATGCCCCCTGGGCAATCACCACCAGCACCCTGGCCGGCGCATCGCTCAGCCGGCGGATGCGGTGCGGCAGTTGTGCGCGAAAGTAGGCGCAATCGCCGCAGGCCAGCTGTTCGGTGCGTTCGGGAAAGGCGATTTCAATGTCGCCGCTGAGCACCCACACCAGTTCCTCACCCGGATGGCCGTGCAGTTGTGGGCCATCGGCAAATTCGGCAGGCGGCGTCAGCACAAAAGGCTGCATCTGCTTGTGGCTGATCTGGCTGGCCAGCAGTTCAATCACCCGGCCAGCCGGTTCGGCACTGCTCACTCGCAGTGCATCGCCGGCGCGGGTGATGCACAGCTGGCTGTCATCCGTGGGCGAGCCAAACAGCAGGGCGACGTCCACCGCCAGTGCCTGCGCCAGTTTCAGCGCGCTGCTGATGGAAGGGGTACACAGGCCACGCTCCACCTTGGACAGGTAACTTTTGGTCAGCCCGCTGCGTTGGGCCAGCTGTTCCAGACTCAGGCCATGCTGGTGCCGGAGCAGTTTGATGCGAACACTCATGCGATACCTCTTTACCCAGAAGACAAACAGTGTACTATATGACACATCGTGTCATTTCAACCCTGGAGCAACTCGCATGAAACAGCTGCTGGCCATTCGTCATGTGCATTTTGAGGACCTGGGTACCTTGCAGGACTATTTCAGCCAGCCTGGCTGGAACATCCGCTATCTGGATGCCGGGCTGGACCCGCTGGAAACCGTGGACCCGCTGGCGGCAGATTTGCTGGTGGTGCTGGGCGGGCCCATTGGCGCGTATCAGGAAGCGCTCTACCCGTTTCTGCACGCCGAGCTGGCGCTGATTCGCGCCCGGCTGGACGCTGGCCGGCCCGTGCTGGGCATTTGCCTGGGCGCGCAGCTGATTGCCCGCGCACTGGGGGCCAGGGTGTATCCCGGTCAGGCAGTGGAAATTGGCTGGCAGCCGCTCAGCCTGACTGACGCCGGGCGGGCATCGCCCGTGGCGGCACTGGATGGTGCCCACACCAGCATGCTGCACTGGCACGGCGACACCTTCGACTTGCCGGACGGCGCGCAACGGCTGGCGTCCACCCCGGCCTGCGCCAATCAGGTGTTCAGCTGGGGACGGCATTGTCTGGCGTTTCAGTGTCATCCGGAAGCCGACAGCCAGCGGCTGGAAGCCTGGCTGATTGGCCACGCCAGCGAACTGGCCCAGCACCGGATCGACCTGGCCGCGTTGCGCCAGGCCAGCGCCGCGCTGGGGCCGGCGTTGCGCCAGCAGGCGCAACAGTGTGTGGCGGACTGGTGGGCGCAGCAGTGACACGGCCAACGCTCAGCGCCACGCTGGGGCCGCTGCGGGTTGGCCAGACGCGGCCATTTGGCCCGCCGGGCCACACCAGCGCCATCGACAAACAGGCGGTGACGGGGCCGATCTACCTGGATACGCTGGGGCTGGCAGGCGACCAGCAGGCCGATCGCCGGGTACATGGCGGGCCAGACAAGGCGCTGCATTATTTTCCTGCCGAACATTACGCCACGCTGGCGGTGCATTGGCCGGCGCTGAGCTGGGCGGTGGGCGCGTTTGGCGAAAACCTGTCTGGCCACGGCCTGCGTGAAGCCGACGTGTGTGTGGGCGATGTGTTCAGCCTGGGCGCGTGCCAGGTGCAGTTGTCGCAGGGGCGGCAACCTTGCTGGAAGCTGAATGTGCGCTTTGGCCAGCCAGGCATGGCGCGCTGGGTGGAGCAATCGGGCTGCACCGGCTGGTATTTCCGCGTACTGACGCCGGGCTGGCTGCAGGGTGGGGAAACGCTACGCCTGCTGGCGCGCCCGCAGCCGCAGGCCAATCTGGCGCAGGTGATGCTGGCACTGCGCGGCGAACCGTTACCCCACGAAACGCTGGTGCAACTGGCCGCCCTGCCGGGATTGCCGGTGCGCTGGCAACAGCGCCTGCAAGCACGGCTGGCTGGTGCTGTGCCGCAGGATACCTGGGCGCGCTGGCACACGCCGTCGGACGGTTGATGCTCAGTAACTCACTCGGTAAAACGCCAGGCTGCCGAGCAGATTGGGCAGGAAGGTGATTTTCTGCTCGCCGTCCATCACCACCCGCTCGACCACGCGGATGCCATTCTTGGCACACAGCGCTTCAAAGTCGCCCAGCATGCACAAATGCAGGTTGGGGGTGTTGTGCCAGGCGTAGGGGATGGTTTCCGACACCGGCATGCGCCCAAGAAAAATCTGCCAGCGGTTTTGCCAGTAGCCAAAATTGGGAAAAGTGACAATCGCCTCACGGCCCACCCGCAGCATGTCGAGCAGGATTTGCTCGGTCTGCTTCATCGCCTGAATGGTCTGCGACAGCACCACCACGTCAAACGACTGGTCGGCAAAGCCGGCCAGGCCGGCTTCCAGGTCGCCCTGGATCACGTCCACGCCCTTTTCCACGCAGGCAATCACGTTGTTGACGTCAATTTCCACCCCGTAGCCGCTCACCCCGCGCAAGGCCAGGTGGGCCAGCAGCGCACCATCGCCGCAGCCCAGATCGAGCACGCGGGCATCCGGGGCAATTTCATCGGCAATCTGTTGCAGGTCACTGCGCAGGGTCATGCTCCCACCTCCCGGGCCACATTGTTCAGGTAGGCCCGCATCAGGCGGACATACGGTTCGTCGGTCATCAGAAAGGCGTCATGGCCGTGGGTGGATTCGATTTCGGCATACGACACCCGCCGCTTGGCATCGATCAGCGCCTTGACGATTTCTTTCGAGCGCGCCGGCGAAAAACGCCAGTCGGTGGTAAACGACGCCACCAGAAACTGCGCCTGCGCCCGCGTCAGTACGCTGGCCAAATCGCTGCCGTAGGCCTTGGCCGGGTCGAAATAGTCCAGCGCCTTGGTCATCAGCAGATAGGTATTGGCGTCAAAGTAATCGGCAAACTTGTCGCCCTGGTAACGCAGGTAGGATTCGATTTCAAATTCCACCTCGTAGCCGTAGCGGTATTCGCCGCTTTTGAGCATGCGGCCAAATTTTTCGCCCATGCCGTCGTCGCTCAGATAGGTGATATGGCCCAGCATGCGCGCCAGGCGCAGGCCGCGACGCGGCACGGTGTGGTGCGCGTAGTAATGGCCGCCATGAAAATCCGGGTCGGTGAGAATGGCCTGGCGGGCCACATCGTTAAAGGCAATGTTCTGCGCGGTCAGCTTGGGTGCCGAGGCAATCACCAGCGCATGCGCCACCCGCTCCGGGTAAGCCAGCGTCCAGTGCAGCGCCTGCATGCCGCCCAGGCTGCCGCCAATGATGGCGGCCCAGCGATCAATCCCCAGCCGGTCGGCCAGCCGCGCTTGCGCAGTGACCCAGTCGGGCACCGTCACCACCGGAAAATCCGCCCCCCAGGGCAGGCCGGTGGCTGGATTCAGGCTGGAAGGGCCTGTGCTGCCATGGCAGCCGCCCAGATTGTTCAGCCCCACCACAAAAAAGCGCGAGGTGTCGATTGGCTTGCCAGGGCCAACCATATTGTCCCACCAGCCGGGTGCCTTGTCGTCTGGCTGGTAGCGGCCTGCCACATGGTGGTGGCCAGACAGGGCATGACAGATCAGGATGGCGTTGCTGGCGCTGGCATTAAGCTGGCCATAGGTTTCAAACACCAGGTCGTAATGGTCGAGCACCGCGCCACTGGCCAGCGGCAACGGCGTGGCAAAGTGAGCGGTTTGCGGGCTGACAAGGCCGACGGAATGCGGATCAGGAGTCATCACATTATCATTCGGGTGCGGGTCTGAACCCAGTTATCGGATGCGCGCCCGACGGCAGGCGCACGGTCTGCGCCCGTGGGGCAAACGCAATAAGCTAAACGCATAATTGTACATCAGACAGGCCAGGCGTGCGTCAGCCGGTGGCGGACCATGCTGCCGCCCATGGCCGCTTGCCTCATGGCCGCTTTCCCGCTCAGGATGGCACGCTTGCTGGCAAGCCAGCAGAGCCGGATAATCCGCCGGCCCCCTGGATAAGGTCCATCATGCTCGGACGCCTGTTTAAATTTTTTGTGATTGCCTGTGTGCTGCTGGCGCTGGTGCGCCTGCTGTTTTCTCCCGGCCAGCGGCCCAGCCTGCGCGAATGGATGGTCACCCTGGCCCAGGCCCTGTTGATCAGCGCCGGGCTGTTTATGGTGCTGTACTGGCTGGGCATTCACTGACACAGCGCGCCAGTGCCCGCGTCAATCACGGCACGGCGTGCCGCCACAACAGCGCTCGGCCAGAAAGTCCACCAGCTGATACAAGGGCCGGGCATGGATGGCATAAATCACATACTTGCCGTGCTGGCGCGAATGCAGCAGCCCAGCATGGCTGAGTTCTTTCAGGTGAAACGACAGCGTGGTGGGTGAGATACCCAGCGCTTCGCCAATCTTGCCCACCGTCATCCCCTCCTCGCCGCGCTCCACCAGCAAACGGTAAATCGCCAGACGTGATTCCTGCGCCAGCGCAGCCAGCAGTTTGACGGCGGTAGCAGAATCCAGCGTTTCAGCGGATGAACAAGAAGACACAGCGCACTCCACAATCAAGAATCAAGGTAAAAACAGCCAGAAACCATTGGCAAAAAACACCATGCCCAGCGCCCCCAGCGGCAGGGCACAGAACCACAGCTCCCGGCGCTTGAACAGGCCAGCCACCGACGACAGCAAAATGGCAATCTGCAGGAAAATCACCGCCACCCCCATGGGCTGGCCATGGCGCTGGGCGTCATCGCGCTTGGCTTCCAGGTCGTGGGCGGCTTGCTGGATCTGCTCTTTTTCGCTGTCGTATTTTTTGATCTTGCTGCTGTACTCGTCCAGCTTGGCCTGATAGGCACTGCGCTTGCTGGCTGCCGCGTCTGCCGGCAGGGTGTCGAATTCCAGCTGCAAGCGTTCGCGCTGAATCTGGTACAGATTGGCCTTGATGCTCTTGGCCTGGTAGTAGGCCCATTGGTCGGAAGCCTGTGCCTGGCTAATCACGCTGCGGGTGGAATACCCCCCGCCCTTGAAGGTGGACAGCGTGGCGCACACAGCAAAAATCACCGTGGTCAGTGCCAGCCAGTTCAGCCAGGGGTCTTTTTTGTCTTCGGGTTTTTTCGCGTCAGCCATAGTGGGTCAGGGTCAGAATGTCAAAGCAGGAAACGCAGGATTCTACCCGCTTGCGCCGGGCTTGACAGCCTGTTGCGGTCAGGATGGGCCAGAAGCCGTTTGCCGCCGCCTCGCCATGCTATAAACATACCCCCCCGCACCGGGTAATGACAGAAAAATGCATGACGCGTATCATCCCGCGAACCCATTGATTTTGCTATTCAAGTGCCTCAGTCGCACAAGGAGTCTGGCATGTCCATCATGCAACGCTTGGTATTTTCCCTGATTGTCACCGTGATCACCCTGCTGTTGATTGCCGGCGGCGGTCTGCTCCAGCTGGGTCAGGCGCAGTCGCGCTTTGACTATGCGCTGGACAACACCCTGCCCAGCATGGAGCTGCTGGAACAAAGCAAGGCGGCGCTGGCCGAACAACGGGTGGTGTTGCACAAGGCCATGATGGAAAAAGACCCGGCCAAGCAGGCCACGCTGGAACAACACCTGGGCCAGGCCGGCACGGCGCTGGATAGCCTGCTCAGCCAGTATGAAAAAGACCTGCTGTCGGACGACACCGACCGCCAACTGCTGGGCGAAGCCCGCAAGGCGCTGGCCGCCTACCACGAGATGACCCGCCAGGCGCTCGGCCAGCTGAAATCCGGCCAGCTAGCGCTGGCCATGGACACCGTGGTGCATGGCCGGCAGGGTGTAGAAGCCAGCGCCGCATTGACCAAGATGATCAAGTACAACGTGGAACTGGCGCGCAAGCTGGGCGACAACGGCCAAGCGTCGTACAACACCGCCCGCTGGGTGATGGCCGGCGTGGTGGTGGTGGCGCTGTCGCTGAATCTGTGGCTGGCCATTTCGCTGCAAATGGCGGTACGCCAGGGGGTACACGGCATTCGCAATACCTCGCAACAGGTGGCCGAGTCGCTGGACTTTACCCAGCGCGCCAAGATTGCACGCATGGACGAAATGGGCGAAACCGGTACGGCGTTCAATAGCCTGCTCAACCGCTTGCAGGACAATCTGCGCAGCCTGAAACAAGGGGCCAATGAAGTGTCGCAGGCGGCCAGCCTGATTGCCGGCAGCGCCAACAAGCTATCCGACACCTCGCGTGCGCAAAGCGATGCCTCGTCGCAAGTGGCGGCGGCAGTGGAAGAAATGACCGTCAGCGTCAACCATGTGGCCGAGCGTGCCAACGAAACCCTGGCGCTGGCCACCCAGTCTGGCCAACTGGCCAAGGATGGTTCGCGGGTGATTGGCGAAACCATTCAGGACATCCGCGATATTTCCCAGGCGGTAGGCACCGTGGCCAGCAGCATTCATCAGCTCAGCGGGCATAGCGCCAAGGTGGGCGATGTGGTGCAGATGATTCGTGACGTGGCCGACCAGACCAATCTGCTGGCGCTCAATGCCGCGATTGAAGCCGCCCGCGCTGGCGAGCAGGGCCGGGGCTTTGCCGTGGTGGCCGACGAGGTGCGCAAGCTGGCAGAACGCACCACCAGCTCCACCCAGGAAATCACCCTGATTGTGGAAGCGATGACCTCGTGTTCACGCCAGGCATCGGAGTTCATTCAGTCTGCCGAGCAGCTGGCCACCACCGGGGTGGACCGCGCCGACCATGCCGATCACGCCATCCGCCAGATGGGCGAGGCCTCTGGCAATACCGTGTCGATGGTGAATGAAATCTCTGCCGCCATCCGCGAACAAGGCCAGGCCAGCAACAGCATTGCCGAACAGGTAGAACGCATTGCCCGCATGGCGCAGGACGCCAGCACCGCTGCCGGCGACGCCGCCCAGGCAGCCAATGTGCTGGAACAACAAGCCAGCCACCAGCGCGATACCCTCAGCCATTATTCGGTATAATTTCTTTCGTTCCGGACCATACGCGCCATGCAAAAGGCGCGGCCCGGCCCACGCCCCTACCCGCATCGGGGCGCTGTGTGTGCGACCGAAAGAGAGTTTCTGATGCTTACCGCGCTGGCCTTGTTTCTGGCCGCCTGCCTGGCCGGCGTGGTCAACGCCCTGGCCGGCGGCGGCCTGCTGTTCACTTTTCCGGCACTGGTGGCGGTGGGTGTGCCACCACTCTTGGCCAATGCCACCGCCAATATTGCCTCATGGCCGGGCTATGTGTCCGCCGCCGTGGCCATGCGCCGCGAGCTGGGCCAGCACCGCCGCTGGCTCAGGCTGCTGTTGATCACCGGCGTGACCGGTGGCATCACCGGCGCGGCACTGCTCAAGGTGATTTCACCGGGGTTTTTCAGCTATCTGGTGCCCTGGCTGCTGCTGCTGGCCACCCTGCTGTTCTGGCAGGGCAAGGCGCTGCTGGCCTGGCTGGGCCACGCGCCGCATCAGGTTAACCCCCCCCTTCTCCGCGCCGGCAGCTGGCTGATTGGCGTATACGGTGGATTTTTTGGTGGCGGCATGGGGGTGATGATGATGACCCTGTTCAGCCTGAGCGGCATTCCCTCGCTGCTGACGCAAAACGCGCTGAAAATCTTTCTGTCGCTGGTGCTCAACACCGCCTCGGTGATTGTGTTGCTGGCCACCGGCCTGGCGGCCTGGGAACACCTGCCCCCGCTGGCGCTGGGTTATTTACTCGGCGGTTACGCTGGGGGCCGGGTGATGAACCACATTCCGCAGCACTGGCTGCGCCGGGGCGTGGTGGGCTTTGGCCTGCTGATGAGCGGGGTGTTTTTCTGGCGCGCGTATGTGTGACGCCGGCTAAGGTTCACCATCGGGCACCGGACAGGCCATGGCGTGCGCCCTGTCCGCAGCCAGGCCGAAACCCGTATAATCGCGGCATATCCTGACCTGTTGAAGCCACCATGACTGCACTGCAAAACGATGTGTTCCTGCGCGCCCTGCTGCGTGAGCCGGTTCCTTACACCCCAATCTGGATGATGCGCCAGGCTGGGCGCTATCTGCCGGAATACTGTGAAACCCGCCGCCGCGCCGGCAACTTCATGGGCCTGTGTACCAATCCGGAACTGGCCACCGAAGTCACCCTGCAGCCGCTGGAGCGCTTTCCGCTGGATGCGGCCATCCTGTTTTCCGACATCCTCACCGTGCCCGACGCCATGGGCCTGGGCCTGTACTTTGCCGAAGGCGAAGGCCCGAAGTTCGAGCGCCCGCTGACCGACGAAGCATCGATTCTGGCGCTGGCCGCCCCCGACCCCACCGACCGCCTGCGCTATGTGCTCGACGCCGTGTCCAGCATCCGCAAGGCGCTGAATGGCCGGGTGCCGCTGATCGGGTTTTCCGGCAGCCCGTGGACGCTGGCCTGCTATATGGTGGAAGGCGGTTCGTCGTCAGACTTCCGCAAGGTCAAGGCGCTGATGTACGACCGCCCGGACCTGATGCACCACATCCTGAAAGTGACCACCCGCGCGGTGATCGACTACCTGAACGCGCAGATTGAAGCCGGCGCACAGGCGGTGATGGTGTTCGACACCTGGGGTGGCGCGCTGTCGCACGCCGCTTACGAAACCTTCTCGCTGGCGTATATGGCGGAAATCATCGCCAGCCTGCCGCGCGAACGCGAAGGCCGTCGGGTGCCGTCAATTGTGTTTACCAAGAACGGCGGCCAGTGGCTGGAAAAAATCGCCGCCATCGGCTGCGACGGCGTGGGGCTGGACTGGACCACCGACATTGCCCAGGCGCGGCAGCGAGTTGGCAGCAAGGTAGCCCTGCAGGGCAACTTCGACCCGAACGCGCTGTTTGCCAACCCGGCGGCGATTGAAGCCGAAGCCGCCCGGATTCTGGCCGCCTACGGCCATGGCAGCGGCCATGTGTTTAATCTGGGCCACGGGATTTCCCAGTTCACCCCGCCGGAAAACGCTGGCGTGCTGGTGGAAGCCGTGCACCGACTGTCGCGCAGCTATCACGCAGCATAAGCGGCCCATGTCTGGCCATCCGGCGGCACGCCAGCGTCAACAGCGGCGGGTACACGCCGTGCTGCGCCATATCGACGTCCACCTCGACCAGCCGCTGGACTTGCCGGCGCTGGCCGCCGTGGCGCATGTGTCGCCGTTTCATTTTCATCGGGTATTCCGCGCCTGGACCGGCGAGAATCTGGGCGACTACCTCAGCCGTCGCCGGCTGACGCTGGCGGCCAGCTGGTTATGCAACGAACCCGCGGCCTCGGTGCTGGCGCTGGCCCTGCGCGCCGGCTTTGCCTCTGGCGAGGCATTCAGCCGCGCCTTCAAGGCACGCTTTGGCCTCAGCCCCAGCCAGTGGCGACGCGCCAGCGCGGCCAGACGGCAGGAATTGCGCAATCTGAATCAGGCCGACAATGGCAAGGCACGGCAACATGGAGACTTCTTGACCGACCGGGAGTCACCCATGCACGTCACCCTTTGCCCACGCCCAGCCGTCACCGTGGCCTACCAGCGCCACACCGGCCCCTATGGCCAGCCCATCGCCGCCTTCTGGCGCGACCACTTTGTGCCCTGGCTGCACGCCCACCAATTGCTGCCCTACGCCAAATACGGCATCGGCTACGATAACCCGCAACTGACCGACCCGGCGCAATGCCGCTACGACGCCTGCGTGGCCTTGCCACCCGGCTATACCCCGCCAGCCGACATGCTGACCATGACCATTCCGGGCGGTGTGTATGCGGTATATGACTTTCGCGGCGGCGTGCCCGAGATAGCCCAAGCCTGGACCGCGCTGTTTGCCGACTGGCTGCCAAACAGCGGCTGGGGGCTGGATGCACGACCGTGCTTCGAGTTTTACCCGGAAGACGCCTTCTTTGACCCGGCAACGGGGGAATTTGGCTGCCAGATCTGCCTGCCGGTGTGTGAGCTGAACCGCTGAGGTGGTGGTGTTTGCCGAGGGGCGACGCAGGGCGAAATGCGGTGCATGGTGGCATTGGCCAGCGTTTTGCGGATCACTTTGCGCGGCAGGATAGCTGCCTGCACGCTTTGCCATTTTCCTTCGGCCAAGCGAAAGCCCTTGGGCAATTCATCGCTGGCATGCTTGGCTTCGATGTCGTGGCGTCATTCAGCGGCACGATGCTTCGGGTGCCTCTTTGAATCGAAAGCTCTGCTTCAAATCATTCATCCATGAGGGCTCAATCAATCCATCATGCTGAAGCCGCCCCACCACAATGCCGGGATGCACCCCGATTTGCCGGGCAAAGTCGGTGACCGCTGTTTTGCTTCTGAGGGTGGCCAATGCCGGAGTATATTGAGCAGGAATCAGCCAGTTTCCGGACCACGTATTGGCTTCATGCTCACGCGGGTCGTCGGTATGCGCGGTATTGGGATCATCCAGAAAAATAGACTTCTTCTCTTCCTTGCTGTTGGCGTGCAGCAGGAGATGCGCGGCTTCGTGAAAGAAGCTGAACCAGAATTTGTCGTTGGTTTTGCCATACAGTGAGAGCTGAATGAGTGGCCGTGTCGGGCTTAGCCAGCGCGCCACGCCACTGACATGAGCGCGAGGGATGGCCGGGACCAAGATAAGCAGCACGCCAGCTTCATGCAAGAGTTTGCGCATGTGTGGCTCACACACGTCGGGAGGTTCGCTGGTCAGGCCACGAATGGTGTGCAGCGCCTTTTCAAAACGGATCTTGTCGTACTTGGGGCCATCAAGCTTTTCAGCCTGCTGTTCACCCAGTCGCAGCCAGGCCGAAATGGCCCCTACATCACTCTGTTCGGCACGGCTACGGCGGAAAGCGACTTGCATGCCGCCGTAATGAGCACGCCACTCATCGGGTGTGGCGACACCAAAGAAGCGCAAGCAAGCCTCCACCAAGCCGGGTTTGTGCTTGTTGTCTAGGCGTAGTTTGGGAATGGCCTCGCATGCCATCAGTTCCTTGAGTGGCAATTCTTCCAGCCAGGGCACCCAGCCAGCATGGCGCTCGGCGGCTTCCAGACGGGCTTTGTGTTTCTGGTAATTGGCTTCGAGCGACAGCCAGAACTCCAGGGTGCTGCCCAGCACGCGCTCAAGGCGTTGAGCGGCATCCACGGAAAGGGGCACCTTGCCGTGGATGAGCTGGCTGATGTGCTTTTCGCTGTAACCCAAACGTTGAGCCAACTCCGCTTGCGTCCAACGCCGTTCTTCGGCGATGTCCAGAATGGATTCACCCGGGGGCAAGACCCAGTCTGGCGCAAAAGGCACACTCAGTTCAGTCATGGTAATCCCCTATATATTCAATGCTAACAATCGTGACCAGGGACCATTCGATACCGCCATCAGGGCGTGCAGGACAAGGGTCGTGAGCGGGGGCAAAAACCAGCCGCCAGCCGCCAGCAAGATCCAGAGCAAACTGGCCCAGCCGGTCGCCCTTGAGCGGATGGGGGTTGCCGGCCACCAGATCGGTGACACACGTCGCCGCCTCCAGCGCCACCAAGCGCACCTTTAATTTACGTGCAGAGGCCGCCCCGAGTTTCTTCTCGGCGACGGCCTGCTTTTCACACAGCTCGCGGAGCTTTTTGTCCTTGTATCGAACTTGCAAGGCCACCTCAGTCTATCAATCTTTACCTGATAGGTAAATTTTAGATTCAGTTCAGCCCCGTCGAGCCTGTCCACTCATGCATGATTTATCTGCTGCCAGAATGCAATTTTTTCAGCCTGCCTCCTTACAACAACCAGAAATCATCCCGGCGGCTATGATGGGCAATCACCTGCTGGAACTGGGCCGGGTCTTTGGTGAAGGTCAGCTCGCCGGCCTGCGGCAGGTATTTGTCGTACAGGCGCGAGGTCCAGAAACGCAGGGCGGCGGCGCGCAGCATCACTGGCCAGGCGGCCTTTTCTGCCTCGGTCAGCGGGCGCACCGACTGATAACCGGCCAGCAGGGCGCGGGCGCGGATCGGGTCGATATCGCCGTCGGGCAGGCTGCACCAGTCGTTCAGCGCAATCGCCAGGTCGTAGACCAGCACATCGTTGCAGGCATAGTAAAAATCGATAAAGCCGGCCACGGTTTCGCCGGCAAACAGCACATTGTCGCGGAACAGGTCGGCGTGGATCACCCCGCTGGGCAGGGTGTCAAAGCGGTGCTGGCTTTGAAAGGCAATTTCGGCATGCAGCAGCTCGGCGTCGGCCTTGGGCATGTGCGGGTACACCACCTGTGCGGTGGCGCTCCACCAGGCCGGGCCGCGCGGGTTGGCCATGCGTGCCGGGTAGGTGTCGCCGGCCAGATGCATGTCGGCCATCATTGCGCCCACGGCGCGGCAGTGCGCGGCCCCGGGTTCGGGTACGTCACCGCCGTTCAGGCACGACACCAGACACGCCGGCTTGCCGGCCAGCAGGCTGGCAAACCGGTCGCTGCGGTCGGCCATCGGTGCCGGGCAGGCCACGCCATGACGGGCCAGGTGGCTCATCAGGTTCAGGTAGTAGGGCAGTTCGTCCAGCGTCAGCGTTTCAAACAGGGTGAGCACATAGCGCCCCTGCGTGGTGGTGACAAAGTAATTGGTGTTGGTAATGCCGGCGGCAATGCCTTTCAGCTCCAGCAGATTGCCAAGGGTGTAGTGGGCCAGCCAGCTTTCCAGCTCGGCGGGCGTGACGGTGGTGTAAACCGACATGGGGCGTCTCGTGTGTTTCCGGGATGGGGGGCAAGGCCAGCCCGACCTGCGGTCGGGCTGGCGTCAGTCAGGGTCGTGCGCGGCTCAGAAGGTCAGCAGCACCCAGCGCGGAATCACCAGCTTGTCACCGTGGGTGTCAATGCGGTTCATCTTGCCGTTGCCTTCTTCGTCCACCAGATAGTAGGGCGCGCCCACCTTGGGGGTCACCTTGATGGCGTAGAGCTTGCCATTGAGCCGGTATTCTTCGATTTTTTGCCCGGTTTTCTGGATGATGCGCACTTCGGGTTCAGACTGGGCGGAAATATTGTCCTGAATCACTGGCGGCGGCGGCGCGTCCGCCGGGGCGGCATGGCTGGCGGCAACCGGCAGCAAAGTCAGGCAGAGAAGGGCAAGGGTGCGGCGCATAAGGGAGAATCTATTAAGAAGTCAAAACAGCAAGGGTTAAAGATTAAGAAGTTGTTTGTG
>ERZ724511.431-NODE-431-length-14495-cov-28.910249_pt1 | contig 14495 bp, 15 predicted proteins | sample MGYA00376044_ERZ724511 | MGnify/ENA primary metagenome ERZ724511 (study PRJEB28724, sample SAMN07190887) | wastewater metagenome | isolation source: effluent of sewage treatment plant in Hong Hong | place: USA: Christiansburg, Virginia | collected 2016-03-01 ...
AGGGCTTGCCGCCCTGACTCGATGACGACTTGAGTATTTTGACGTATGTCGTCCCTAGAATCAATATACTTCGGAATCTCTTATTATCAAGCACCCCAATCAATTCAAAACCTACCACCTAAAGCCCCTAGTATTCTAGTTGCTCCTCTTTATGTCGTCGCATAGCTATGCTAAAGTAAAGCCACCTAAACAGCAAAAACTATACACTCCCTATGATTGAATGTGAAAGCAAGATACTGGTCATGCAACGACTGCAAGATGCCGCTCGTTTTGACTACCACCTCTATTTTCAAGGTGAGTTTGGTCTTGAGAAATTGCCAGCCATCGCTAAAAAGTTTGCTCGTGAATACGATACTGAGTTGACCAAATCGCAGCGCAGTCGTCGTAAATTATCGGGTGAAGCGGTGACGCAGTTTTTAGTTTGGAAACCTGACAGTGGTGATACAGCCACGTTTTGGTTATTGACTACAGGCGGTAAAGGTCGGGTCATGGATCGAGAGACCTTTGTTGATCTTCGAGACAAAGCGCATCGCATCTCGCTGACAGGGTATGAGCTAGTCCATGATGGGGTGTCGTGGTCATGGCGTATGGAGAAGACCACCTACACCAATCATCAAAAACGATTAAGGAATGCGATTATCGCTAAAAATGAGGTTGCCCTTGAAATGGCCATTGCCTCGCTGTACGGCAGTCCAGGCTTTCGCTTGGTCCGCCGTCAGGTCGGCATGCTGAGCAAGTGGCTACGAGGGGAATGGACGCGATTACGCAAGGACAATGAGCCGATGCCTCCCCTGCCAACTTTTTTAGCTTATGTGCGCCGATTGCCCAATCCTGTGCCGAAAAAGAGAATCAAGAAAGGGGCTGAGGAGGTCAAGGCTTAGCGTACGATTTTTTCCGTTTTCTCCGATGATCTCTTTCTGAGTGGCTTTGATTCGCGCAGATGTCGCTTTTAGCAGCTATGTGGTAACTGTACCCTGTCACGATGTTTGTTGTTGATGTGCTGTCATAATGATAAAGTGAATGCAATGAATTCGTTTTTATGAGGTGATGCAATGGCGATGCTGACTGTGCGTAATTTGCCCGATGATGTGCATCGTGCGTTACGGGTACAAGCTGCTCAACATGGGCGCAGTACCGAAGCCTATGTGCGCGAGATTTTGGCTCTTGCGGTTAAGCCTGAAAAGCGCGTTCGTTTGGGGGATGCCCTTGCTGACTTGAGTCGTCAGGTTGGTTTGACGAATGAAGATTTTGAAATCTTTCAGCAAGTGAGAGATCAGACCCCTGCCGAACCAATGAGGTTTGAATGATTATTCTTGATACCAATGTGGTTTCTGAGGCGATGAAGCCTGAGCCTAATCCAGTCGTCCGCGCTTGGTTGAACGATCAGGCGGCTGAAACGCTGTACCTGTCCAGTGTGACCTTAGCCGAGTTATTGTTTGGCATTGCGGCTCTGCCGTCAGGTAAGCGCAAGGAGATGTTGGCACTGACGCTTGAGGGCTTGATGGGGCTGTTTAAGGATCGGGTACTTCCCTTCGATGTGGAGGCTGCGCGACACTATGCTGATTTAGCGGTCGTGGCTAAAGTCTCAGGGCGAGGGTTTCCAACGCCAGACGGTTATATTGCGGCCATTGCTGCGTCACGAGGATTTATTGTGGCATCACGCGACACCGCGCCTTATGAAGCGGCTAGAGTGACGGTGATTAATCCGTGGCAAGGAGTTTAGTAAAACATGAGCATGACTGAGTTTCGTGGACTGGCCACAAAGATTGAGCAGCATATGCAGCAGCTTGCCGCCAAAAACATCAATGAACCTCATCTCGTTATTCATCACATGATGGGATACGTAACCGATTTACACAAAATTTGGGTTGGTACATCGGATGAGCAACTGATGGCACTGTCCCATGAGTTTCCTAATTTTTATCGCTACGCTTTTATGATGGAAGAAGCTGCCGAAGCGGAGCGTCATAAAGCCTCGCGGTCTTATGATGGTATGGCTCGGTTTTCTGAACCGCATAAGGTCATGGCGACTCAATTACTGACAACAGCAGCAACACTTGAGCGTGGCTATCAAGCGTTTATTGGCTGTGGCAACCTTAAGTTTTTTCAGCCTCAGCTTGATGAGATAAACGGGCTTTATCGCCAATGGCTTGTTGATTTAGAAAAATTCAAGACATCACTAAGAGCGTTTGGTGCAGACCCCAAGATGTTGGCATACGTGAATGAGGCATTTGGTCACCTCGGCGAACGCCTCAAAAAACTGGCAGAGGTAAAATTGGGGTGACTGAATCGGGGGGAGCTTGAACTCCACCTGTCATAGTTTTACCTTTTCTGAGGCGGCCGCTTAGGTTGGGGCTAAGGTAAATTTACCTGTTTCGGCTTCGTTCTTTAATCGAGAACGTACGTCATCCCAACTTTCGCCAGCTTTTGCGTGTTTCTCTAAAAACTTTTTATCTTTGAGTAAGGTATTTAGGTCTTCTATGGGGGTTGGTTTGGCTTTTTTGGGTTTAGGCGTTATGTCTTTGGGTTGCTTCTTTTGTTTTAGGCTAAATGTAAAACCTATGATGACTCGCCCTGCTTTGTGTTGTTCGTAGCTGATAGTGATGTCGGTGTGTTCGTTGATTTGAGATACTGCCAAATCAAGAACACGCTTTTTGAAGTCGCTCATGCGAAAAAGTTCATTATTAGAAAGCCCAAGTTGTTGTCTGAAATGATCTAGTTCAAACATGGGCAATTTAGCGACTTCTCTCCATTGAATAAGGAGTTCATACAGTCGTACGGCATAAGCACTGGTAAGTGGCGCAGTTTGCTCTAAGTAATATCGGGTGAATTGTGATTCTAGTCGTGTAATTTCACTTACGACAGCTGGTGCTAAGATGATTTCTAGTTTGGCGGCATCATCAACATAAGCAACCTGAGATACCCATCGGCTTGTTATGCGCTTCTCTTTTTGAGTGTGTGCATCTATGGTGTAGAGTGTAAATTGCCTATCAAATAGTGTTCTTGAAGCCTCTTTTAATGCCCAATATGCTGCCTCAAGTGTGACATCAAATGTCTTCGCGTAGCGATTAGCCCAAATTATTAGAGGGGTATCTGTTGTAATTCCTGTTCCAGTCTCTCTGGCATCAACGACAGCCAGTTGCATAAGTCTAATCTCTACCAAACTTAAATTGCTGACGGCTTGTATAAGCTGATTACTTTTAACGACTAAATCACGATTAGTTTTCACGGCAACTCCTTTTTATTTAAAGCCATCTTACTTTATTGCGTTAAAAAGTCAATTATTAATTTGTCTTTAAATACAAAGGAAACGTCTTTTAATGCCAAAGGAAACGTCTTTTAATGCCAAAGGAAACGTCTTTTAATGCGATTTCCCTCCTTATTGTATTTAAAAGCTATTAAAAGCTTTAAAAGCACAGCGTCAAAAACTTTCTGTGGATAAGTGATAGTTTTAAAAAGGCAAAAATAGATAAAAAGCAAATGCTATGTCGCCCTATTGGGCGGCTATATTCCCCCCTCAATCCCCCCAGTGGGGGGACGGTCTGGCAGCGCAAGAACCAAGCAGCACATCAACAAAACAATTTTTTTAAAAGCAGTAATTAGGGGGCGAATCCCTTGTTTGAGTTTTTTTCTAGGCTTTCTCGCCTCATAGAACAATCGCTGATACAAGAGTGTTTAGGTTTAATCGCCCCACTAGGCTCTTAGCGTTCACTGATTGAGACGATAATAAAAAAACATAAGCCCATTCGTATAACGTCGGTTTAAATGAGGTTTTGAGCTAGACCACTAAATCGAACACTGTTTCTTAATGCGAAACACAAGCAATTTGGCAAAAATCGCGTTTTTGGTCGGAATTACGGTAAAAAATGAAAATGAAAAATTAGTCCGCGCTATAAATCAATTTAAACGCATTTTAAGGCGCATTAGATGCGTTAAAAATAATTTTATATAGGTTGGTGTGGGTTTGGTATTTTTAGGCCTTTTTGGCGCATTTTTGATGGGTTTGCGTCGAGTGGGTCTAATTGGCTTACATGGTTTAAGTTGAAACCTGAAATTGTGGCTCAGAAAACGGATTATAAAATACGTTAAAGATTTCGGTTGTATCTTGAAAAAATTTAAAACATTTGTGGTATTCGGTTACGCAGCATGATAATTTTGAGTATTTGAGTATTTGAGTATTTGAGTATTTGAGTATTTGAGTATAAGGGGGATTGTATTGAAAATCATAGCCTTGCTTAATGAAAAGGGCGGATCTGGGAAATCAACTTTAAGTATAAACTTGGCAAGTGCTTTACATCGCCGAGGGAAAAAGGTTGTTTTGGTGGATGCAGATCCTCAAGGAACTGCGCGTGATTGGCGTGAGTCGTCACCTGAAAATGCAGATTTGCCCTCAGTCGTGGCATTAGATAGACCTGAGCTGTTGTTGTCGTCTATCAAGTCATTAAATGCGGATTGGCTAATTATTGATACACCAGCCAAAGCCGAACGAATGAGTGCAAATGTGATTCGTATTGCCAATCTAGCGTTAATTCCTGTGCAACCTAGCGCAGCAGATATTTGGGCTTCTGCGGCGACTGTCAAATTGATTCAGTCAAAACTAGATGTGGGTGGTCATATTGATGTGGCATTTGTGGCTACACGAATTAGTAATCAAACTAAACTATCGAAAGAAATGTTGGGTGGTGAATGGAACGAATATGGTTTCCCATTGATGATTCAATCCATTGCAAATCGTGTGTCTTATGCCCAATCTTTGAGTGATGGCGTTTCGGTGTACGAAACGGCAGATCAATCAGCTAAGTTAGAAATTGACGCATTGTTGAATGAGTTGGAGGCTAAAAAATGGCTTTAAAGTCAAAAAAATTAGATACGGTACGTACTGATATTCCTGTTGATGTTGTGACGCAAGTTGATTTGGTGCGTATTAATTTGAATGTGCCAAAAACTACTCGCGCACTATGGAAGTCCGAGGCAGCAAAACAAGGTAAGTCTTTATCAGATATGATTGTGGAAGCAATGGAATTAAGTTTGAGTAAATGAGTAAATACTCAATTGAGTATTTACTCATTGTTGATATTTATAGTTAATTTATAAATTAAGGCTATAAAAAAGGACACTATGAGCATTATCGAATTAGAACGCACCTTATGGGCAATCGCCGATAAGCTCCGAGCCAACAAGGATATTGACGAACAGCATTTAGCTAAAAAAATAATAGAGAGGGTGTGGGTATGACTGCCTACATTCCTCCTTACCGAATCACCCCAGCCATACTTAACCGCGTCGCTGACATTAGCGAACGCCTAGGCCGTTGGTCGGCAAGCCATAACAACAGCTTATCGCCACACTTACGCCGTGATAACCGCATCAAAACCATTCAAGCCTCACTCGCCATCGAAAATAATACCCTCAGCCTAGAGCAAGTCACCGCCGTCCTCGATGGCAAACGGGTATTAGGATTACCCCACGAAATCCAAGAAGTGCGTAACGCCTTTATTGCCTACGAAAAACTCAACGACTGGCAAGCCCACAACATCAACCATCTACTCGCTGCCCATCACGCACTCATGGCAGGGATACTGGATGACGCAGGACAGTTTAGGTCGAGTGGTGTCGGTATTTATCGCGGCAAAGAATTAGTACACATGGCACCGCCAGCCAATCGTGTACCTGTGTTAATGCAGCAATTACTCGACTGGCTCAAAACCACCGACTTACACCCGTTAATCGCCAGTTGTATTTTTCATTATGAATTTGAGTTTATTCATCCCTTTGCTGACGGCAACGGACGTATGGGGCGACTCTGGCAAACCCTGATTTTAAGTCGATGGAATCCGATACTTGCTTATTTGCCTGTAGAAACGGTGATACGCCATCAACAACAGCACTATTACGCCGCATTACAACAAGCCGATAACGCCGCCGAAGCCACACCGTTTATTGGTTTTATGCTGGATGCGCTGCATACGGCAATGGTGGAAGTGGCCGAGAGTGATGAAAAAAGTTCGGAGAAAGATTCGGATAAAAGTTCGGAGAAGATTTTGCGGTTGTTGACAAAAACTCCAACACTCAGCGCAAAGCAACTGGCGCAACAGTTAGGACTTAGCTCAAGAGCAATTGAAAAGAATATTGCCCAACTAAAAGTAAATGGTCGATTAAGGCGTATTGGTGCGGCGAAGGGTGGGTATTGGGAGGTGGTAGTTATAAAAGATAACTAATACAAATAGTCAAATTAGGCGTACTCCAATTGGCGACTTGGCTTTGTTCCGCAGCATATCATCGTAACTTGCGCCTTTAATATGCCGTGTAGCATACCGCATCTCATCGTATTGCAGCTTACGGTTATCGGTAAGCTTATACACGTTGTTCGTAGGTACTTAAAAAAAGTAATGATTTCGCTTGAAAGATATTTAATACCTTATTATACTGCGATCATATGTTAATCACTGGCAAGGTTATGGTTATGAAAAATAGTATCCACGCAACAAAGCGTATGGCACAACGCGGCATTGATCGTGCAATGATTGAATTGGTGCTAAATCATGGCGTTCTCGACGGAGATAAATACATTCTTAATAAGAAAAATGCCTGTGCTTATCTCGAAGAAATTAGGCAGCAGATGCGGGTATTGATGCGCGTGATTGATAAAGGTGGGCTTGTTGTTATTCCTGAAGGAAATACGCTAATCACAACTTATAATTGTAATGGTTAATTATATGAACAACTCAGACCTTATTTTTAAGCTCATGGATGTCTTTAGACGCACACCAATGGCTCAAGAGGAACAATTAAAGTTGTCTATGCAACTTTTGGCATGGGCATATTTGTCTGAAAAGCAGACACTATCAGAAAATCTTAAAATTAAAAATTACGCCTCTTCAACTAATGAAGAGTTAGAGAATTTGTGGGAGTCGTTGGATTCAAAGATTGGTATTCCTGACACACTATTTTCAAGTATGAAACCATTTCGGCATATTAGTAATCGTGAGATTCAAGATGCTATCAATTTGATTCTTAATGCTGCATCTGCGGGTTTGATTAAAGAGCTAAATTTAACAGACATTGTGTGTGAGTTTGGCTCTTCTCGATTTTGTGGAGAGATTGCCATTCCTTCGGAGGTTGTTGATTATCTTGTAGCTCTTGCAGAGTTAGAAGAGAAAACGGCAATTTATCTTCCTTGGGATAAAAGTGGCCAGTTTATGGGAAGAGTCGCGACAAAGAATAGATCTATATATGTGGAAACAAAATCAAATGATCCGTATCCATTTATCATTCGGCTTTTTCATGAGGGTAAAATTGATATATCTATTGGTGATCCAATCAGAATGATAGATGGAAAGCTGCGAACTTTTGACACTGCCATTAGTTTTCCACCATTTGGAATAAAATATGATGAAAAAGATACTGCTAATGATTGGTTTAATCGTTTTCCTGAGAAAACAACCAATGGCACTATTTTATGGATACGTCATATTTTAGCGCAAACCAAAGGTCTTGCTGTTATTGCCGTACCTAATACCGTGCTTTTTAGTGCAGGCATGGAAAAAATGCTTCGCCAAGATTTACTAAGTAGTCGGAAGGTTAAGGCCGTGATTTCGCTACCTTCAAAACTGCTTTATAGCACTGGTATTTCGTTTAGTGTCTTAATTTTAAGCAATGAAATGCCTTGTCATAAGGTGCTTTTTATTGATGCAGCAACAACCGATTTCTTCAAGAAGTCTAATAAAGCTAGAGATACATTGTCTAATTTGGATGAGCTAATTGCCATTAGTACAGGGAAACAGTCATCAAAATATGGGCTTCAAGTTGCTGTTGAAGATATTTTGAATAATGACTCGCAACTACAGCCTAGTCATTATGTGATGTCTGAAAAGGACAATCAGCTTAATGCAAAGTTTTCAGGTATGCCTAAGCGGCGTTTAGATGATGTGGTGACCTTGGTTAGACCAATGAATACATTATCTGACTCTGACGAAGAACAGGGCATAGTTGCTTATGAAATTGGTGCTGCAAATATGCCTGAGTATGGTTGTATTAATACACATGGGCGAGAGGTCACTATATCTTCGGATGCCGTCAAAAAAAATCAGCACCAGTTTTTAAAGTCTGGAGACATTGTTCTGATTATCAAAGGTAGTGTTGGCAAATTGGGAATAGTTGGTAATGCCCCCCCTGCTGGCGAAGGTGGTTGGGTTGCTGGCCAATCTTTTATCGTGCTACGGCTTAATACCTCTTCTATTGATGCTCGTTGGCTTTTCGTATTTTTACGCTCAGAAATAGGCCAAGCCCTAATTTCAAAATTAGTATCTGGTGCAACGATTTCTTTGTTGAAGTTAAACGACTTACCAAAACTAGAAATTCCTGTTTCTGATCGGGAAACACAACAACAAATTATTGCGGATTTTGATCAAGAGGTTGCGCTACAAAGCCAAATTGATGAAATCCATAAGAAACAAACTGAACTAGCAAAAAAATACTGGTCTTTGGATTAGTGTTGATGGCTGTTTTTATCTAATTTCTTGAAAAGATAAAAACAGCTTAACTCTACCGATACCAGCAATACACAACCTTTAAAAAACGATGGTAAACCATGTTTGAACAAGCTTTTAGAAATATCGATGCCGCTCTGCGTAAAGAAGCAGGATGTACTACTGAACTTGACTATACCGAGCAAAGCTCTTGGTTGTTGTTTTTGAAATACCTTGATGAGCTAGAGCAGGACAAGGCCATTTCTGCTGCTTTTAGTAATAAAGCGTATGTTTACATTATTGACGAACCGTATCGCTGGGGTAGTTGGGCTGCACCCAAAGGCGAAGATGGCAAAATTGATTATGATAAAGCGATGACGGGTGATGACCTGCGTGACTTTGTAAATGATAAGTTATTTCCGTATTTGCATGGTTTTAAGCTCAAGGCTACTAGCCCAAATACGTTGGAATATAAAATCGGCGAAATTTTTGGTGAGATAAAAAACAAAATTCAAAGCGGTTATAACCTGCATGAAATTATCGAGCACATCGACGAATTAAAGTTTGGTTCACAGGCTGAAAAGCATGAGCTGTCTCACTTGTACGAAGCCAAAATTAAAAATATGGGCAATGCAGGGCGTAATGGCGGTGAGTATTACACACCACGACCATTGATTCGCGCCATGATTCAAGTAACCAATCCAAAGATTGGTGAGCGTATTTATGACGGGGCATGTGGTTCGGCTGGCTTCTTGTGTGAAGCTTATACTTACCTAACGACAGAAAATCCTAATCGCAGCACCGCAGATGACAAGGTGCTACAAGAGCGCACTTTTTACGGTAAAGAGAAAAAGTCGTTGGCTTATGTTATTGCCATTATGAACATGATTTTGCATGGCATAGAAGCTCCCAATATTTTGCATACCAATACGCTGTCCGAAAATATCATGGATATTCAAGACAAAGATCGTATGGAAGTCATTTTGGCGAATCCACCCTTCGGTGGTAAAGAGCGCGGTGAGGTGCAACAAAACTTTCCTGTTCGCACTGGGGAAACGGCATTTTTATTTTTGCAGCACTTTATCAAGATGCTTAAGGTTGGTGGACGGGCGGCTGTTGTTATCAAAAACACCTTTCTTTCTAATGGCGATAGTGCGGCAGTGAGTTTGCGTAAGTTGTTATTAGAAAGCTGTAATTTGCATACGGTGTTGGATTGCCCGAGCGGTACGTTTCAGGGGGCTGGTGTAAAAACGGTGGTGCTATTTTTTGAAAAGGGTACACCAACACGCAAAGTCTGGTTTTATCAACTGAATGCTGGCCGTAATATGGGTAAAACCAATCCATTAAATGATGCGGATTTGGCTGAGTTTGTGGAGTTACAGAAAACTTTTGCTGATTCGCCAAAAAGTTGGAGTCTGGATTCGGCCACTATTGATAATACTAGTTTTGATTTGTCGGTGAGGAATCCTGCTGGTGGGGAAATAGTGGTGCATCGAAGTCCACAGGATATTATGGAAGAAATTGCATTGTTAGATGTCGAGAGTGCGGCTGTCTTGGCAAGCATTCAGGAGTTATTGGCATGAAGGAAGAGTGGCAGTCTAAAAAGCTTGGCGAGATTTGTGATATTGAGCTGGGTAAAACTCCGTCGCGCTCAAACGCTTCATTTTGGGATGAGAAACGGCAGACAGGGAATGTTTGGCTTTCAATTGCAGATCTTTTAAACACTGACGGCAATTTTGTTCATGAAAGCAAAGAGTATCTCTCTGATAAAGGTGCAGCCATTTCTAAGATTGTCCGAAAAGGAACATTGATGGTAAGTTTCAAGCTTACATTAGGTCGATTAGCGTATGCTGGCTGTGATCTTTACACAAATGAGGCTATTGCAGCTCTTACCATCTTTGATGAACACTGTGTATCTAAAAAGTTTATCTTCTATTTTCTTCACTTTTTTGACTGGGATCAGGCTACCGAAGGTGACATAAAAATCAAAGGAAGAACGCTTAATAAAGCGAAGCTAAAAGAGATTCTTGTTCATTATCCATCACTACCAGAACAACAGCGCATCGTTGCCATTCTTGATGAAGCGTTTGAAAGCATTGCCATAGCTAAAGCTAACGCCGAAAAAAACCTTCAAAATGCTAAGGCGTTGTTTGACAGTTATTTGCAGGGGGTTTTTAGTCATGGTGGGGAGGGGTGGAGTATTAAGATTTTGGGTGATACTTCTATTCTGAAGATAATAGATGGTGATCGTGGTAGCAATTATCCAAATAAAGAAGATTTCTCGGATGATGGTTTTTGCCTTTTTCTGAATACAAAAAATGTACGGCCTGATGGATTTAACTTCGATAAGACGATGTTTGTCTCTGAGGAAAAAGATAAATCTTTACGAAAAGGTAAGTTGCAGCGTCAAGATGTGATACTTACAACACGTGGTACGATTGGAAATGTTGCTATTTTTGACGAGTCCGTTGAGTTTGAAAATATTCGTATTAACTCAGGTATGTTGATTTTTCGGGTAAATCCAGAAGAGCTTTTGCCATCTTTCCTTTATGAGGTTTTTCGCTCTGGGATTATGAAGGAGCAAATGACACGTTATGTATCTGGTGCTGCACAACCTCAATTGCCAATCAAAACGCTAATTAATTTTGAAATACCAATACCAAATTCATTAGCTGCACAGGGCAAGATTGTCGATGGTGTTAGAGCTATTAATCATGAAACCCAACGCCTAGAATCCATCTATCAACAAAAAATAACGGCACTCGACGAATTAAAAAAAGCCTTATTGCATCAAGCATTTAGTGGCCAACTATAACGTTAATAGCGGATATAAAACGACATGGAAATTACACGGCAAGCGTTAGTCACCTTTGATGAGATGAGATTGATAAACTCAGCAACTACTAAGGATTTCTTAGTAGTTAAAACAGAAGGAAAACGCCAAGTTAAACAAAGTTTTATGCTGATACAGGAAGTCTAGGATGTCATCTAAGCTCAACGAGGCTGAAACCCGTGCTTACCACATTGATCCTGCCCTCAAAGCCGCTGGTTGGGGGGTAGTAGAAGGTAGTCGTGTGCGTCACGAATACCCTATCACCTTGGGTCGGCTAGAGGGGCAAGGTCGGCGCGCTAAGCCACTTATTGCTGACTATATTTTGGAGTATCGTAATACTAAGCTTGCTGTACTTGAGGCTAAGGCATGGGATTTACCACTAACAGAGGGGGTGGCTCAAGCTAAAGACTATGCTGGTAAACTGGAGGTGCGTTTTACCTATTCCTCAAATGGTCAAGCAATCTATGGCATTGACATGCAAGAGGGAACAGAAAGTGAAGTGTCACGTTATCCCACTCCTGATGAGTTGTGGAATTTAACTTTTACCAAAAAAAATACGTGGCATGACCGTTTTGCTGCGATACCTTTTGAGGATAGAGGTGGTTATTTTCAGGGGCGATACTATCAAGACACGGCTATTGAACATGTACTAAAAGCTATCGCCAATCAGCAACAACGCATTTTACTAACGCTGGCGACAGGCACAGGAAAAACTTTTATTGCTTTTCAATTGGCATGGAAGCTGTTTCAAAGCCGTTGGAATCTAACTGACTGGAAAAAAGATAGTGAGCCAACACGCCGACCGCGCATTTTGTTTTTAGCCGACCGTAATATTTTAGCCAATCAAGCCTACAACGCATTTTCAGCGTTTCCAGAAGATGCGTTAGTCAGAATAGAACCTAAAGACATTCGCAAAAAAGGAAAAGTACCCAAAAACGGCAATCTGTTTTTTACCATTTTTCAGACTTTTATGAGTGGTACAGATGAGAATGGCCAGCCTGCTGCCTATTTTGGCGAATATCCGTCTGATTTTTTTGACCTTATTGTTATTGATGAGTGTCATCGTGGTGGAGCCAATGACGAAGGTAACTGGCGTGGCATTCTTGATTATTTTTCCCCAGCCGTACAGTTAGGATTAACAGCAACACCTAAGCGCAAAGATAACGTCGATACTTACGCTTATTTTGGTGAGCCTGTGTATATCTACTCGTTAAAAGAAGGCATTAATGATGGGTTTTTAACACCGTTTCGAGTCAAGCAAATCGTTACAACAATGGATGAGTACGTCTATGCTTCTGATGACACGGTTATTGAAGGAAAAATTGAAGCAGGAAAACAGTATGAAGAAAAAGATTTTAATACTGTCATTGTGATAGAGGAGCGTGAGGCGCATCGAGTAAAGCTGTTCATGGAACAGATCAACCAGAATGAAAAGACATTAGTATTTTGTGCCAACCAAAATCATGCGCTATTGGTTAGAGATATTATTAATCAAGTCAAAGTCAGCAAAGACCCTAACTATTGCCATCGCGTTACAGCAAATGATGGTGCATTAGGTGAGCAATATTTGCGTGATTTTCAAGATAATGAAAAAAGCATACCTACCATCCTAACGACTTCACAAAAGCTGTCCACTGGGGTGGATGCACGGAATGTTCGTAATATCGTATTGATGCGCCCTGTGAATTCTATGATCGAATTCAAACAAATCGTTGGGCGTGGTACACGACTATTTGATGGGAAAGATTATTTTACGCTCTATGATTTCGTTAAAGCACACCAACATTTTAATGATCCTGAGTGGGATGGTGAGCCGATAGAACCTGAAACGTGTGAAAAGTGTCATGCGTATCCATGTCGATGCGAAAAAACGACTCCCAAACCCTGTGCAAAATGCGGCCAGCAGCCCTGTGAATGTGAGAAAGAACCTTGCTCTACTTGCGGCGAGCTTCCTTGTATTTGCGGTAAAAAAGTGAAAGTAAAGCTGGCTGATGGTAAAGCTCGCAATATCCAACACATGATGTGTACCAATTTTCTAGACTCTGATGGCAAACCTATTTCTGCGGCACAATTTATGGAGTTGCTCTTTGGGAAACTACCCGAATTTTTTAAAGATGAAGCTGAGCTACGCACGTTATGGAGTGCGCCAGATACTAGAAAAAAACTACTAGAAGGATTGGCGGACAAAGGGTTTGGTTGGGATCAATTAGCCGAAATGCAGAAAATCATTAATGCTGAGAAGTGTGATTTGTTTGATGTTTTGGCTCATGTGGCGTATGCCATGCCTCCACTGACACGAGAGGAGCGCGCCCATCGAGCAAAGATTCTTATTAGTAAGCACTTTAATAGCAAACAACAATCATTTTTAGATTTTGTACTAGCTCATTATGTCAGTGATGGAGTGGGGGAATTGGACTACGATAAACTTCCGCCATTGCTGTTATTAAAGTACAAAAACTCGATGAAAGATGCTGTTGCTGATCTTGGTATGCCTGATCAAGTTAGAAAAGTGTTTTCTGGTTTTCAGGGATATTTGTATCAGGGATGAGTTTTAATAAATGATCAGGCAAGCCAAAGTATTGCCAGTGTATTAATTTACATATGGAAATGGAGATGTTTAATGTTAAAAAAAATAGAGTTAATACAAGGTATTGGGCTTTTTTATAATGCTAACGGAAAGCCACACACGTTTGATAAAGCTACCTTGATATATGCTGAGAATGGACGAGGTAAATCAACTCTCGCTAATATCCTTAGATCTGTTGCTACTAACAACCCCTCATTACTATCTGGTCGAACGACACTTGATGGTAGTCACGCGCCTAAATGCCTGCTTAACTTTGATAGCGGACACAAAGTTAAATATGAGGATGGGGTATGGAGTGAGAAAAGGCCAGAGCTTCTTGTTTTTGACGCAGACTTCATTGAGAAAAATGTACATTCTGGCGGAGAAGTGAATACACATCATCGCAAAAATTTACTTGAGTTTGCATTAGGAGAGCAAGCAGTTTTGGCTAGGAAGTTAGTAGATGTCGAAACTAAAGCGGCTAAGGCCGCAAGTGATGATGAAAGTGTTATTAAGAATAGTATTAGTAGGTATCACTCAGGAGTGTCATTTAAACAGTTTGAGGCGTTGCAACGTAAGCGTCCAGCGGACTCACCCCTTTTTCGCCATCGACCGCAAAGGCAACAAC
>ERZ724511.439-NODE-439-length-14393-cov-8.085507_pt1 | contig 14393 bp, 14 predicted proteins | sample MGYA00376044_ERZ724511 | MGnify/ENA primary metagenome ERZ724511 (study PRJEB28724, sample SAMN07190887) | wastewater metagenome | isolation source: effluent of sewage treatment plant in Hong Hong | place: USA: Christiansburg, Virginia | collected 2016-03-01 ...
GTAGAAAAAGCGTAACGACTGTAGGCAAAAAACAAGGTTATGCTTATTGAAAGAGTTATAGCATTTCCTTTAAAATCATCAAACCAACCATTAAGCATAGCACTTAAAAAATAAATTGTCATCAAAGCATAATTCAAATATTCTAAACGTAAGTATTGTTTTTTCATCACTAAAGAGAAATACATTCTTTGCGTTAATCCTAAACACAAAATCAAAAAATAACTTGCGTAATGAATTCCTTGAAACGATAAAATCGAATCAAAATACCAAACTAAGAAAAGCATCATACCACCAAAAATTAAGGTAATGGGATGCCATAAAGTTGGACAAAAACTAACAACAGCTTCTTTAAAATAAGCAAAAGTTGCATTGTTTCTCTGTAACAACTGGGATTTATTGACTGCCATAAACGCTTTAAAAGCCTCATAAAAATCAAGCGCTTCGTCTTGCATTTTAAGCTCTACAGCTGTAGCGATATGGTCAGTTAATTCCGAACGGACATCAACATAACGCACTTTTGAAACTTGTAAATAGTGGTCAATAAATTTTATTTGTTCTTGATTTAAAACTACCATAGCACACTAAAATTCTAATTTTGGATTCACTAAACTTTGCATATTTCGGATAAAATCTTCCAACTCTGCTAATCGATTAACGGTTTCTGTAGTTCCTTTTTCGGTGAGTTTATAATACTTTCTCAAGCGGTTGTCTACTCGTTCTATCTCTACATCAAGCAATCCTTCGGCTTCCAATTTGTGTAACGCTGGATACAAGGCACCCTCGGTAATGGTCAATTCCCCTTGCGTCAACGCCTTTACTTTCTGGGTAATTTCGTACCCATACATTTTGCCATTTTCTTCCAACAACTTCATAATAATGGTGTTGAGACTGCCTTTGTATAACTGTGAGTTTTTCATATTTTGAAGAATTAGAAAATCTGTTTTTGAATTTCAAATATACATAAGATTCTTATACATAACAAAATTAGGTATAAAAAATTCAATCGGTTGCGCTATCCAAGTTATGGTCTTTGTTATCTTTGTAAAAAAAATCAAATTATGCCTTCCTTTTTAAAACTCCTCATCAAAGAAGTAAAACGCGAAACCAAAGATGCCGTTTCCATACTTTTTAATGTCCCAGAAGAACTTACCTCTAATTATACTTTTACCGCAGGACAATACCTTAACTTGCGTTTAACCCTAGACAATCAAGAGATTCGTAGAGCCTATTCTATTTGTTCTGCTCCTGAAAGTGGCGAGTTGCGCATTGCTGTAAAAGCGGTAAAAAATGGACTGTTTTCTCAATTTGCCACTAGCCGATTAAAAGCGGGAGACGTACTCGAAGTAGGACAACCTGAGGGGAAATTCACCTTCACTCCTGATGCCGAGCGTCAAAGAAACTACGCCGCTTTTGTAGCAGGTAGCGGAATCACTCCTGTAATTTCTATCTTAAAATCGGTTTTGAAAAGCGAACCAAAAAGTTCTTTTGTCTTGGTTTACGGTAATAAAACTCCTGAAGAAACCATCTTTCATCAAGAATTACACGACTTGCAATTGCAATATGTAGGGCGCCTTTTCGTACATTATGTTTATAGCAAAGTACACGCTGGAGAAGGCTTTTTTGGACGAATTGACAAATCGGTTGTGAATGCCGTACTTACGCAAAAACACGCCGCTTTGAATTTTGACAAGTACTTTTTGTGCGGTCCAGAAGAAATGATTACAACCGTTTCTACTATCTTAAAAGAGAAAAATGTAAAAGAATCGGCTATTAAGTTTGAATTGTTTACTTCTTCTACGCAAGAAAAAACAATTTCTGCAGCTGTAGAGGGTCACACTACTATTACCGTATTGGTAGACGACGAAGAAACTACTTTCGAAATGTCGGCCAAACAAACCCTACTCGAAGCGACTCTTAAACAAGGTATCGATGCTCCTTATTCTTGTCAAGGCGGAATTTGCAGCAGCTGTTTATGTCGTATCACCGAAGGTACAGCCGAAATGAAGAAAAACTCTATTCTTTCTGATGATGAAATTGCCGAAGGTTTAATTCTGAGTTGTCAAGCTTATCCAACTTCAGCGACACTTCGTGTGGATTTTGATGATGTGTAAGCCCCCTAACCCCCAAAGGGGGAATGATTGAAATTAGCCTTTATGAAATCCATACGAGAAATTTTTAAAAACAAAGACTATCTTTTGGACAAGCCCGAAGTAGAAGAGCTTATGGACTATTGCGAGGCCTTGCAAGATGAAATTGTGGAATTTAAATTTAAAAAAACCAACAATGGATAATTTTGAAGAATATTTACGGCAAGGCGAACCAAACAAAGCAGAAAAAGCAAAAGTATGGAAAACCGCCATTGGCTTGCAACAAGTTGATGGGCTAAAACCGTCTGAATACCTCATAACCATTGCCAAGCAAAACATTGATGGCGATATTAGCATTGAGGAAGTAAAACAACGCATAGACAGTTACTACATACAGCATCCTGTAAAAAATGACTCCAATAATAACCAGGACAGAACGGAAGAAGCCGATAAAGTTTCAGCACGTATTGCAGAAATGCTAGGCGAAAAAACATTCACCTTTTCTCCTGCCGAATATCTTAGCATTCACCGCAGGTTGTTTCAAGGCATTTACAACTTCGCAGGGGAAATTCGGGATTATAATATTACAAAACAAGAATGGATTTTAGACGGAGAAACCGTTCTATACGCCAGTGCCGAGAGCATAAAAGCCACATTTGAATACGATTTTGAACAAGAAAAAAAGTTTAGTTTCAAGGGTTTAAGTCAGCCAGAAATTATAGCACATTTAGCCCAGTTTATTTCCTACTTATGGCAAATTCATCTTTTTGGCGAAGGTAACACCAGAACAACAGCCATTTTTCTAATAAAATACCTACGCAAATTAGGGTTTAGAGAAGCAAACAACGATTTGTTTGCCGAGCATTCCTGGTATTTTCGAAATGCGTTAGTGCGAGCCAATTACGAAGATATATCCAAAGGAATATACAAAACAGAAAAATACCTTATTCGCTTTCTTTCCAATTTACTTCTAAAAGAAAACCATTCACTAAAAAACCGAGAAATGCATGTTCATTACGTTGAACCTGTAAATGACACTGTAAAATTAGAAATTGACACTGTATTTGACACTGTATTTGATTTGATAAAGCAAAATAACAAAATAACAGCCACAGAAATCAGCGAACGTTTGAAAATAAGTTTAAGTACTACAAAACGAAAAATAAAAGAGCTTAAAGAACAAAAAAAAATAGAACGCAGCGGAAGCGACAAAACGGGTAATTGGAAAGTTATTGAACCATAAACGTAAATCCCAATAATTGAAATTAATTTTTGAAATAGAAATTACCTTTGTATATGAAATCCATACGAGAAATTTTTAAAAACAAAGACTATCTTTTGGACGAGCCAGAAGTAGAAGAGCTTATGGACTATTGCGAGGCCTTGCAAGATGAAATTGTGGAATTCAAATTTCAACAAGCCAAAAACAAAGAATTGGCGATGCTCGATATGCTTAAAGAAGTGCTAAAAGGTTGCAACGCTATCGAAAAAGAACAAATGGAACACGAGCGTTTTGGCTACGAAGCTCCGAATTATCAAGCCACAATTTCGAATTTGAAAAGGTATATCCTAGAACGCTGTCGAGACGAGAAGATTTATTTATGATGAAATTCCAAATTCATCAAATCACAATAAAAAAAATTCCAAATTCCAAACTAAATACTGTTGGAATTTGGAATTTTATTTTTTGGAATTTATTTAAAGTTTAGCCACAACCTCTTCTGGTAAAATCGTTCGCATAGCGTCTTCATAGCCTTCTACTTTTTTATTGCCATACACCGAAGTGGGTAACTTTGGAAACAAATTTCTATCCGCCACCAAGGCATTTTCTATGGGTTGATTAAAAGGCGAAAAACCAGCGTAAGGATGGGTTGCTCCCCAAAGCGTAATGACTTTTACGCCCAACATCGCAGCTATATGTGCATTGCCTGAATCCATAGACAACATCACGTCAAGGTTACTAATCAATTGTAGTTCTTGTGTAAACTTGATTTTTCCTGCTACATTGATTACATTATCAAATGGTTTTGCCAAGGTATCCAATAGCTCCGTTTCTTGTTGCCCTCCACCAAAAAGCAAAATAGTTTGCTCTGGATTCGCTGCTATTTTTGCAATGACTTCCTGCATTAAGTCCAAAGGATAAACTTTCGATTCATATTGTGCAAAAGGAGCAATTCCAATTAATTTTTGATTCGGATTCCCAATGATTTTCAAGATTTCATCGGACAAAACCGCTTTTTCAGGAAAGATAGGATGGGATAAATCTAAAGTAAAACCCAATTCTTCAAAAACTTGGCGATGTCTTTCGAACATCGTTGTCAAGGGTTTGAAAACCTTATTTTCAGGACGTGTTAGGGCTTTTTTGCCAGCTCTGCCTTTATCTACGGCTACCACTTGCTTACCAGATAATCTAAAAAGGGTACGCACGACCTGAGAACGAAGTACATTGTGTAAATCTACAAAAGCATCTATTTTAAGCGAATACAACTCACGAAAAAGGCGTACTAGTCCCAAAAATCCTTTGTGTTTTACTTTTTCGTCAAAAGCAAAAAAAGTAAGATTGGGAATGCCTTCAAAGAAAGGTTGAAAAAAAGGTCGAGAGACCATCGTGATTTTTACCTTGGGATATTGCTGAGCAAAGGCGCGAATTACGGGAACGGTCATCGCTACGTCTCCCATAGCCGAAAGTCGGATAATCGCGATATGTTGTATAGTACTAGACAATGAAGTAACTTTTATAAAAAAAAGGAAATAAGAATTTTAAGTGGTACTTAACGCTCTTACTTCCTTTAATGAAGAATTAATATACTGTTTATTTTTTATTCTGATATAAAACCGGGTTCAATTCATCGTCGTTGTACATTTTCATTTGTTTGTACACTTTCATGAACTTGTCACCGTTTTCGATATCTTGCAACAAATCATCGATGGCTGTAGACAAATCAGTTCTTTGTTCCAAAAGGATATTTAACTTGGTTTGACAATTGTCTCTGTGTTCTTGAGAAGCTTCAGCACGAGTGGCTTCTTCGTTCATATGATAAATTTTCAAAGCCAAAATTGATAAACGGTCAAATGCCCAAGCTGGACTTTCAGAATTGATTTTTGCAGAATCTTTTACCGCTACACCACTATATTTTTGAAGAAAATAGCTATCGATATATTCTACCATATCGGTACGTTCTTGATTCGATGCATCGATTTTTCTTTTTAAAGTCAACGCTGCTACTGGATCGATATTTGGATCACGGATGATGTCTTCATAATGCCATTGTACAGTATCTATCCAATTTTTCAAGTATAATAAATGCTCGAATTTTTCTTTTGGGTAAGGATTATTTATCGGTTGATCAACACTATCAAATTGATGATAATCTTTGATGCTTTGCTCGAATACGGAATACGCTAATTTTGAAAACATATCTTTTAAATTTTTAAAAGACAAAGATACTTTTTATACTTTTATAGTATTCAAAATTTTACAAAAATTAAATTTCAAATTCGCTTATCATGCAAATCCATAATTTATCGGAATCAAATAGTATTTTAAATCATTTTTTAGCACAAATCCGCGATGTTTCCATTCAAAATGACAGCCTTCGTTTTCGCAGAAATATTGAACGTATTGGCGAAATTATGGCCTATGAATTAAGCAAAGTAGTATCCTATGAAGACGTTTCCATTTCGACTCCACTGGGAACAAAAGCTACCACAAAAATCAAAGATCCCCTAGTAATTTGCTCCATACTTCGAGCTGGGTTAACCTTGCATCACGGTTTTTTGAACTACTTTGATGCTGCCGAAAATGGGTTTATTTCTGCCTATCGTCATCATCCGAATAATGATGATTACTTTGATATTTTAGTCGAATACCGAGCCGTAGCCGACATTGAAGGCAAAAACGTGCTTCTTGTTGACCCAATGCTAGCCACTGGACAATCTATTGTTGCAGTTTATAAAAAATTGGTTGAAAAGAAAACACCTGCCGCGCTTCACATTGCGGTGGTTATTGCTGCGCCAGAAGGAATCGCTTACTTAAAAGCACATTTGCCCAGCACTTGCCACCTTTGGATTGGAGCAATCGACGAGAAATTAAACGAAAAAAGCTATATTGTTCCTGGACTAGGAGATGCCGGCGATTTGGCTTACGGTCCTAAACTATAACTGAGAAAAGAAAGTAAAGAGACTGCAAACAATCAAAACTCCTAAAATTAATTCTTGTTTTAACTGCTGCTGAAAGACTTCTAGGGCATTGGTTCCCATAATGGCCAATGGCGCAAAAGCAAAAAGCAATACATCGTTATTTTTATCAGGTGAAATGAAAAAAACAACTATCGCAATTATAAAAAATGCAATCAGCTTTTTGTAAGAGCTATGCAACAACTGAGGTTTACTCGCATAGGATAATAACATAATTATTAGAAAAAAAAGAGCCGTTGTCATAAAAATCGAGAAGGCCCAATTTTGATAGTTATTTGTAAAATAATTTAATGCAGGATCTACATACAACTTATTTAACCAAAATTCTTCTACTGTAGTATTTTCAAAAGTAAGGAAAACCAAAAAACCAATCGCTACCGCCAATAATGCTATGAAAGGTAAAAACCAATTTCTATAATCGCTAGATACGTGAAAAAGCACCGATATAAATACCAACGCAATGAACAAAATACACCATGGTTGAAAAATTGAGGCAATCAAAATCCATAAAGCGGCATCAAAAATTTTCTCCTTCGAGGCTTTTAAGGATTGTAAAGAAAGTAATCGTCTAAGAGCTAAAAGCAAAAAAACATTAGCCGCAACAATTTTCAAATTATCAAACAATGAAGGGAAGAAAAGCAAGTACAACAAAAAGAAGAAAACCGTGTAGGTACTGTCTTTGCTGAGTCCATTCTTTTTGCAAATAAAATTAACAACAAAAAGTGTTCCTACCAAAAGCAGAAAAATAAACACCTTTTGTGCTATCAACAACATAGATTTGAACCAAGCCAAATCTTGAAATTGATACAATAAAAAGAAAAACAACATTAAAATTACTACTAACGAATAATTTAATGGTGTAGATTTTTTAAAAACACTTGTAATCATAAGGATATTTTATACTTTTGTGACTGTAAATATAATACTTGTTTAAAAAGGAATTGCGCAAGTGACTAAAGATTCTTCATTTTTTTGATTGCTTTGACTCTTTCGCTACTCTTATAAACCCAACACACCATTAATTTTATAAATTATGAAAGCATTTTTCGAAGCAATACAATTCTTGTTTGAAGACATTTTATTAAAACCACTAGATTTGTTACGTGAATTTGAACTTATTTCTTGGTTTGGTGCCAATTTCATCAACTGGATTTTTATGATTATTTGTGCTGCTGCCATTGTATATTGGATCAAACAATTACAAATTTTTGACGAAGCAGGAACTGAAAACCAAGACACGACTGCACACTCTTTCTTAAAATAGTTTATTTCTATTTTACGGCTAAAATAAAAAAAGCCCAGTAGTTACTGTTTTACTACTGGGCTTTTCTATGGAGACTTTTACACTAAGTCAAATCCTATATCTTTTCTATAATTCATTTTCTCGAATTGAATTTTAGATACATTGTCATAAGATTGCTGCAAAGCTTCTTGAAAATTATTTCCGTAAGAAGTAATAGCCATCACTCGTCCACCATTAGTAACAACAGCTCCTTTGTCTAATTTAGTACCCGCGTGGAAAACAATAGAGTTTTCTACGTTTTCTAAACCTGAAATTACTTTCCCTTTCTCGAAATCTTCTGGATAACCTCCTGAAACTATCATTACGGTAGTAGCGCTTCTTTCATCAACTTCTAAATTGAATTCGTCTAGTTTTTCATTGGCTACTGCCAAAAACAACTCCACTATATCCGATTTCAAACGTGGTACCACTACTTCTGTTTCTGGGTCACCCATACGAACATTATACTCAATTACAATAGGTTCGTTATTCACGTTAATCAAACCAATGAATACAAAACCTTTGTACGGAATGCCATCTTTTTGCAAACCAGCAATAGTAGGTTGAACAATTCGTGTTTCGATTTTTTCCATCAAAACAGCATCTACATAAGGCACTGGAGAAACCGCTCCCATTCCGCCAGTATTCAATCCGGTGTCTCCTTCGCCAATGCGTTTGTAATCTTTGGCTGTAGGCAAAATTTTGTAGCTTTTACCATCGGTTAGCACAAAACAACTCAATTCAATTCCGTCCAAAAATTCCTCGATAACGACTTTTGAACTCGCAGCGCCAAATTTTTGGCCTACCAACATATTGCGTAATTCGGTTTGGGCTTCGGCTAAATCCTGAATGATTAAAACACCTTTTCCAGCAGCTAATCCATCGGCTTTAAGAACGTATGGCGGTTGTAGTGTTGCTAAAAATTCGCACCCTTTTTCAACTGTTTCGGCTGTAAAACTATCGTAAGCTGCAGTAGGAACTTGGTGCTTCATCATGAATTCTTTGGCAAATTCCTTACTTCCTTCAAGTTGCGCTCCCAATTTTGATGGACCAATAACAGGGATGTGTTTTAAATCTGCATCATTCAAAAAGAAATCATACACGCCTTTTACTAATGGGTCTTCTGGTCCTACGACTACCATCTCTATGTTTTCTTTTATCACCACGGCTTTGATGGCTTCAAAATCTGTAGCGCTAAAATCTAAATTGGTTGCTATCGTTGCTGTTCCTGCATTTCCAGGCGCTACAAATAGCGTGTCACAAAGTGGACTTTGAGTCATTTTCCAAGCAAAAGCGTGTTCTCTTCCACCTGAACCTAATAGTAAAATATTCATGTTGTAGTTGTTTATTGTGTTGATTTTTCTCCTATTGAAGAAGTGGTGCAAAAATAATTGCTTTTGAACGTAAAAAATAATTTAATTGTAAAAAGTTCGTGTATATCTACCGATGCCCACTTAGATAGTTTATTTTTGATAAAATTTTATGCAATGTTTCGTCTTTTTAATTTAACCCTTCGACTTAATGGTTTCCCAATTCGTGAAGCAGAATTGGAATTGGATACCATTTTTAAATTATCCGATGCCGAACACCAGGCCTTTTTAGCCAAAAAAAAGAGCGAAATTGTGACGTATCATTTAGAGAACAATGCTTTTTATAAAACATTGGTTGGCAAAACAAGCATTGAAAACTGGAACGATTTACCTGTTTTGAACAAACATAATCTTCAAAAACCATTGGCGGAACGTTTGTCGAAAGGTTATACAACCAAAAATGTTTATCTCAATAAAACCTCCGGCTCAAGTGGAACTCCTTTTGTTTTTGCCAAAGACAAATACGCCCATGCGCTAACTTGGGCATCGAATATCGCCCGATTTGGTTGGCACGGTATCGATTTTAACAGCTCCTATCAGGCCAGATTTTACGGCATTCCGATGGATTTTTTGGGCTATAGAAAAGAACGATTGAAAGACTTTTTAAGTCATCGCTATCGCTTTCCTATTTTTGATTTGTCGGATAGAATTTTAAATGGTTTTTTGAAAGAATTTGAGACCAAAAAATTTGATTACATCAATGGTTATACTTCTTCGATAGTATTGTTTGCCAAATTTTTACAGCAAAAAAACAAGGTGCTCAAAACGATTTGTCCTACACTGAAGGTTTGTGTTGTCACTTCAGAAATGCTTTTCCCAGAAGACAAGATACTCTTAGAAAAACAATTTGGCGTTCCGGTGGTTAATGAATACGGCGCGTCTGAGTTGGATTTGATTGCCTTTGAAAATCGAGATGGAGAATGGCAAGTCAACGCTGAAACTTTATTTGTAGAAATTTTGGACGAGAACAATCAAGCAGTTCCTAATGGTACTCCTGGGCGAATTGTGATTACTTCTCTCTTCAATAAAGCGCATCCTTTTATTCGCTATGACTTGGGTGACATTGGAATTTTGGATGAAAAAAGCACTGCAAAAAAACCTGTTCTCAAACAACTAATTGGTCGAACCAATGATGTGGCGCAACTACCTAGTGGAAAAAAATCACCGGGGCTGACTTTTTACTACGTAACCAAGAGTATCATTGAAGATGACGGTACTATCAAAGAATTTATCATCAAACAAACCCAAATCGATACGTTTGAAATTGAATATGTAAGTCAAACCGAATTGACCGCAGCACAAATTCAAAAAATAGAAAGTGCTATTGCCTTGTATTTAGAAAGTGGATTGCAATTTAGTTTCATTCGAAAAGAAAAACTCGAACGAAGTCATCGTGGCAAATTGAAGCAGTTTACTTCATTTTTAAAAAGTAAATAAAATCGTATATTAGTGTTTTCAAAAGAGAACATATGACTATCAATTCGCTACTTTCGGAAGAAACTATTGCTAACAAAATATACTTTATCCGTAACCAAAAAGTGATGCTGGATCGTGATTTGGCTGCACTTTATGGCATCGAAACTAAAGTATTAAATCAAGCCGTTAAACGTAATATGTCACGTTTCCCTGAAGATTTTATGTTTCAACTTACTGAAATTGAATTCCAAAACTTGAAGTCACAAATTGTGACTTCAAGTTGGGGAGGAAGCAGAAAGTTACCATCGGCTTTCACCGAACACGGCGTTTTAATGTTATCGAGTGTATTAAAAAGCGACAAAGCCATTCAGGTAAATATTCAAATTATGCGCATTTTTACCAAAGTACGACAAATGCTTTTGGACACCACAGAATTAAAAATCGACATCCTCCAGATTCAGAAAAAATTAGAAAATCACGACAAAAATATTGAGTTGGTTTTTTCGTATTTGGATGAGTTGACTGAGAAAAAAGAAAATGAGCCACCCAGACCAACTATTGGGTATAAAAAATAATCCACTTTAGACTTTCAATCCAAGTGTATTGAAATACAGAAATTTTAAGAGGTTATATTCAAAAAAAATTATCGCGAATTCGCAAATTATTCCAATTATGAATAGTTTAAAATTTTCGGTAATAAAATGGTTAGAAGTTAAATACACTCAAAGTGGATAGTTTTAAACTCTACTAAAGACCAAAATCGTTCTTTGATTGCCAACAAATAGGCTAAATCTCTCCTTTTAGCCCCGGGAGGAGCGGCATCCTTTGTTTTTTTTCTTTAAAAAAACAAAGATATAGCGGATCACGGGACGATGCTAGCTGATAAAACCCATTGTTTCTGCTTCTAAACAGTAACTACATTTTTGATATACCTTGGTTTTATAAGTAACTGTGTGAACAAGAAGCCGAGCATAATGAATAAAGCCGCCACAAAATTATACCGATGAAATTGGCGATAAACGGCAAAGTTGTGTTGCAATAAGGCGACCTTTGAAGCCGAAAGCGAATTGTTGCGAATGCGGTAATAGGCCAAACTTTCGGGGACGGGTTTGGCGCTTTTCAATTTCTTGAGAATGGTAAGCCAAAGCATCCAATCTTGACGTTTTCGAATGGAAGAAATGGCGATTTTTCCGAAAAAATCTGCATCGTAAATACCTGTTAAGTTGCCCACATAGTTGCAAAAAAACAATTGACGATAGGATAGATTTCTCGGAGCTTCGACTAGTTTATGCAATGGATTTCCTGCTTCGTCTATGCATTCGTAAAAAGAAAAAGTAAACGGCTGTTGTTGTTCTTGCATAAATTGAAGTTGACGCTCCAATTTATTGGGTTTCCATACATCATCGGCGTCTAAAAAAGCGATGTAGTTGCCTTGGCAATGATAGAGGGCGTTGTTGCGCGTAACACCTGTTCCGGAGTTGATTGGATTTTTGAAAATCCGAATGCGGTGGTCGGTTTGAGCGATATTTTGAGCGATGGCGAGCGTTATATCTGTTGAGCCATCGTCTACCAAAATTACTTCCCAATTGGGATACGTTTGTTGTTGCACCGAAGCAAGCGTATCAGCAATAAAATCGGCTGAATTGTAGGTTGGAATGATGATAGAAACTAGTTTTTCCATATTAATACGCTTTATCTTCGCCTTTGACCGTGTTGAAAATCGTCATAAAAATGATTTTGATGTCCAACAAAATCGACCAGTTTTCCATATAAAAAATATCATATTTCACTCGATTAATGATATCCGTTTCTTTTTCTACTTCACCACGATATCCTTTGGTTTGTGCCAAACCTGTAATGCCTGGTTTTACAAAATGGCGTACCATAAACTTATTGACGCGTTGTGCATACATTTCGGTATGGCTCACCATATGTGGTCTTGGTCCTACAACCGACATTTGTCCCAAAAAAACATTAATAAATTGCGGCAACTCATCGATGCTGGTTTTTCGCAAAAATCGTCCTACTCGAGTAATTCTTGGGTCATTTTTAGAAACTTGTTCCAAGTGGGCCGCTGGGTTCAAATTCATAGAACGGAACTTGTAACAATCAAATTCGTGATAGTTGAGTCCGTTTCTTTTTTGTACAAAAAACAAGGGGCCTTTAGTCTCTAGTTTGATGATAATTGCTAAAATTGGGGTGAGCCAAGACAGAATCCCAATGATAACCAGCAATGAAAATACTAGATCAAAAGCTCTTTTAATTCCTTTATTCAATGCGCTATCCAAAACAATGGTTCGTAGCGAAATTACTGGAATGTAATCGTAATAATCGAAGGTAAAGTTGCGAGAAAGGATTTGTTTTTCGTTGGGAATAAACTTCAAGGTCTTCAAATTATTATCGGCAAAATCAACCAAATCAGATATTTGTTTCTGGCTCAAGTCGTCCATCGCGCAGTACATCTCGTCGATTTTATGGGTTAAAACATACTCGCAACTCTCTATAATATGATCTTTACGATGGTGTTCTAAGTCGAATACTTTTTCTAACACATAACCATAATCTGGATTTTCGGTAAAAAAATGCTGCAATGGTGCAATGTTTTTTGCACTACCTAAAAGGACCACTTTTCTAAAATTACCTCCAAAAAGTACTCTGAATTTTTGCAGAAAAAAATAAATCGCCAACTTAAAAAACAATACCACCGCAATGATAATTGAACTAAAAAAGAGCGTCTTTTGAATACTTGCACTAGGGTTATTGATAAAAATTACGGCTAACGAAAACAAGGAAAATAGCATCCATTGCTTGAATGCGCAGTTCAAAATAGCAATAACTTTAGTATACCGATAGACTTCATAAAATCCTAAGGTCGATGCAATAACCAACCAAGCCATAATTAAGGCAATAGGATTATACGACAGCAATGGTAAATCAGTACAATAAATAGCCGCTACTAAAATAATTCCACAGTCCAAAACATAGGAAAAGGGTCGAATGTATCCTGAATATCTACCGGTTTTGGTCTTCACTGATGATGAGTATGAGGCTTTGGAATTAAAAAATATATTTCGAAAAATCCTTGTGTTCTTCCTTAGATAACTCTTCTTTGGATAGCGATTTGAAATAATCATAGGTAATTTTCATCCCTTCTGCACGATTCACTTTGGCTTCCCAACCCAATAATTCTTTGGCTTTGGTAGTATCTGGTTGACGCTGCAAAGGATCATTTATTGGCAATGGATGGTACACCACTTTTTGAGAAGTGCCCGTTAGTTTGATGATTTCCTCGGCAAAATCTTTAATCGTAATTTCATCTGGATTTCCAATATTTACAGGATATACATAATCTGAATGCAACAATCTAAAAATGCCTTCTACTTGATCGTCTACATAACAAAACGAACGCGTTTGCATCCCATCGCCAAAAATAGTTAAGTCTTCGCCTCGAATGGCTTGTCCAATAAATGCTGGAATTACACGCCCGTCATTGAGACGCATTCTTGGTCCGTAAGTATTGAAAATACGAACAATTCTAGTTTCAACTCCGTGAAAAGTATGGTACGCCATCGTAATCGATTCCTGAAAACGTTTCGCCTCATCATACACACCACGAGGACCAATAGTATTGACATTCCCATAATATTCCTCCGTTTGTGGATGTACTAAAGGATCTCCGTATACCTCTGAAGTAGACGCAATAAGAATTCGGGCTTTTTTAACTCTCGCCAAACCCAATAAATTATGAGTGCCTAATGAACCCACTTTTAGGGTTTGAATTGGAATTTTTAAATAATCAATAGGACTGGCTGGTGAAGCAAAATGCAAAATATAATCTAACTTACCAGGAATATGTACAAACTTGGTAATATCGTGGTGGTAAAATTCAAAATGTTCTAATTTAAATAAATGCTCGATATTTTTTAAATCTCCAGTAATCAAGTTATCCATCCCAATTACATGATATCCTTCCTTAATAAAACGGTCACACAAATGCGATCCTAAAAATCCTGCGGCTCCAGTGATAAGTATTCTTTTCAT
>ERZ724511.446-NODE-446-length-14275-cov-4.386357_pt1 | contig 14275 bp, 17 predicted proteins | sample MGYA00376044_ERZ724511 | MGnify/ENA primary metagenome ERZ724511 (study PRJEB28724, sample SAMN07190887) | wastewater metagenome | isolation source: effluent of sewage treatment plant in Hong Hong | place: USA: Christiansburg, Virginia | collected 2016-03-01 ...
TCGAGCGGTTCTGGTCCGTCTATCCAAAAAAGGTTGGAAAGCCCTCTGCCGGGAAAAACTTTGCCAAGGCCGTCAAGGCTGGGGCTGACCCGGAGGCCATCATCGCCGGGGCTGAACGATATGCGGCCTATCTCGGCAACGGCCGCACGGGTGAATTCAGGCCAATTCCCAAGCATCCGCAGGGCTGGCTCACCGACGAGCGGTGGAAAGACACACTCATCGCCCTTGAGCCGGAAGCGCCAGCCCGAAACTACGGCGGGCACCGGCGGTCGCAGCCATGGGGTGAAATCGTTCGATGACATTTCACAACGTCGAAGCTGAACAGGCCGTTCTGGGCGCACTGATGCTGAACAACCGGGTATTCGACCTGGTGGGCGACATTCTGACGCCGGAAGCGTTCGGCGATCCGGTGCATGGTCGGATATGGCAGGCATCAGCGGAGAGAATCCGCAAAGGGCATCTGGTTTCGCCAGTGACCTTGAAGCTGCAATTTGACGCGGACGCAGGTTTGAAAGAGCTTGGTGGCGCTGGCTACCTCGCCAAGATTGCAGTCAATGGCGCGCTGCCGGTCACGGCGCGGGATTATGCCAAGCAGATCATTGAGGCATCGTGCCGCAGAATGCTTCAAACGAGCGCGCTACAGGCCGATGCCATGCTTTCTGAGGGTCGGGATAGCCAAGAGGTCAAGTTGGCCCTGCTACACGCGCTCCAGTCGATCCCAGAGGGTTCTGCGGGGGAGAGTTCCTACTCGCTCGCCAAGGCAATGAGTGAAGCCGCCGAACAAGCGGTAAAGGCGTATCAGGGTCAAACCTCGTTCCTCAAGACTGGCGTGACGGTTCTGGACAAGATCATTCGTGGTTTGGCGCCGGGGGATTTGTGCCTGGTGTGCGGTGCAACATCGATGGGGAAGACTTCTCTGGCGCTGGAAATAGCTTCCAACGTTGCCTATCGCGGTGAGGGTGTGGCGTTTGTATCGCTGGAAATGACGCGGCAGGAACTGGCGACCCGGATGGCCTCGGCCAGAGCGCGGGTGCCATACACAGATTTGCGCGATCCATCCAACATGCCAGAGGCAGATTTCCGCAAATGGATCGAGGCGACGGCGGAAGTTGCAAAGGGGGCAATGCGTATCATTCCCAAAAGCGTGAGGGATATTCCGGCGATTCACGCGGCTGTCAAGCATGCCGGTCTGGATTTCAAGGGCGGCAAGCCGTCTCTGGTGATCGTGGACTATGCGCAGCTGGTGCGTGGCGCTGGCAAGGACCGCTATGAAAAAATGACCGAAGTATCCATTGGCCTGAAGCAAATGGCGGGAATGCTGGAAGTCCCGATTATCGCCCTCTGCCAATTGTCGCGCGATATCGGCAAGCGCGACGACAAACGACCCCAACTATCTGACATAAAAGAGACGGGCCAGTTTGAAAACGACGCGGATCAGGTCGTATTTTGCCACCGGGAAGGCTACTGGCTGCAACGCCAAGGGCCGAAACTCGGTAAAAACGGCGAAATCACCGATCAGGCGCGCACCGAATGGCAGGCTGATATAGCTGCGGTGCAGAATGTCATGGAATTGATCGTGCGCAAAAACCGGCATGGCAGGCTGGCGACGGCAGAGGTCGGATTTCACGACGCCACCAACCGGTTCTGGGATTTGAGCGGCCACGGATTCGACGCGTCGCCGTCGTTTGATCTGGACTGAGGCGGCTAGGCGGTGTGATCCGCCAGCGTGATCAGCAGCGCCATAGCGCCTGCTGCGCCACCCGGCAGGCCGTCCGCATCATCGGCGGACAGATTGGCGCAAGCGCGTGGATCGCTGGTGTCGATATGGGCGGTTGCCGCGTCGGCCGCATTGTAGGTGTATCTATTGCAAGGGGAAAATGCACGGGTGGCGGAAACATCGATATTTGCAAACCTCAGCACTCCAAAACCAATAGTTTGCAAACCATTGCAACCTGTGAAAATATCCCGCCCATGCGGGCACAGGACTGGATCAGGCAGGCAGAGCAGGCAGGCTGGCGGGTCACGAGTGTGTCTGGTCGCGCGCTGGTGCTAAAATGCGCCGCACAGGGCTGCGCCGGTCATTTATCCCTACCGCTCGATAATCTCGGACCCACTCCCCCAGCCTGCATCCTGCCCCACGCTGGCCAATACTCCCAAAAACTCATGGACGACTATCAGAGCCTGATAGCCGAGCTAGTCCGGCGTCGGCGATCAATCGGACTCGATCAAATCGACCTCAATGCCGCCATAGGTCTGGCGGACGGCCACCTGAGCAAATTGGAGGCGCTGCACCGCATCGCCAGCCCACCGACCCTGATACTATGGGCGCAGTCCCTGGGTCTCGCCCTCACCACAGCCCCCATACCGCTACCACGCGCCACAATAGCTGCAATAGATCGTCGCAAGGATCGCCCCTATGCCGCCAGCCAAGTCCGCCACAAAATCGCCCCTTGATCTCGCAAAGCGGCCAGAGGCCCGCGCGATCCGCGCAAAAGGTGGCCAAAGGACGCGTATGTCGTCGCAGCTAAAGATAGCCATAGAGGCTATGGCCTATGAGGGCCTGTCCCTCCCCCTCGCCGCAGAGCGCGCAAACATGGCAATCAGCAGCCTAAAACGAGCAATGCGCCAACCCCATGTAAAACAAGCACAAAATCAACTTATCATGGATATCCGTAATAACGCCGGACAATCCGCTTATCTGCGCAACGTCAGGCTCTCCCAAGTCGCAGGCAGTGAGGCAGTTAGAGCAGACCTCAATAAGTGGATTGCCGGAGTTGACAACATCGCCGCGATCAAACGCGTCGAGGGCCGCATCGCCCACACCCACGCATTCGCGGGATTCGCGTTCGGCGATGACGACGCTGTTGACGTCACGCCACCAGATAGCCCATCTGGTGACGATGACGACTAACTATCTGGAAAGGCTATCGAAAAATAAAATCTTGCATCGACACAGCGTTTCAAGGCGATGCAATGTGGCTATGGCAGGGGGCATTGGTCCTCTCGCAGGCGATGGGTCACCCCCACCCCCTTTGACTTCCCGACGCTGCGAACCCGGCCCGGAAAACGCGCGATCTGTGGAAGGCATCCATGCCCCTCCCCTCTCGCTTTCCCTGACTTCTCTTTGTTCGCCGGAATTTTTTCTGGGTTTTTTGGTTTGTAATACGTTGTGCATTGCGAGTGTGATGCATGGCGTGGTTTTGTAATACAAATGCGGTTTTTGTGTATTACAACGGCTATTTGTAATACGTTTTTTTGGGGTTTGTAATACATGTCTGGCGGCGATCTAATACATGGGCCTATGACGCTTGTCAGTCTGCGGCTTCCGGCTGAGTTGGTTTTGGCGATTGACGGTCGGGGTGGGGTTCGTGGCAGATCGGCCTTTATCCGGGAAGCGCTTGAGGCGTCGCTATCTTCTGTTCCGGCTGTGTCTGATGGCGATGCGTTGTTGGCGGTTCTGCGGGATCGTGGGCTTACGGCCCGGCAGGCGGCGGCGGTGTTGGGTTGGTCTGTGCTTCGGGTTCAGAAGGTTTCGGGAAAATTGGGCGCTTCTGGCTTGGTTCATTTTCCGCAAGGTATGGGGGTCATGGAAGCAAAATGAAGCGTCGTGTTCGAGAGCATTGGGATTATGAGGTTCATCCTTCGACCAATTCCAGCATTTTCCAGAAGGCATGGTCCGTTCGTCCTCGGATTGGTTCGCGGGCGGTGCGTAGCTATGACACGCAAGCTGAGGCGATAGCCTTTGCGTTGACGAAGGGCGTTGTTCGGGTTTACGGCGCTGATGGCAAGGTTGAAGGTATTATTGGTGGGTAAGACCTTCCGGTATATTCCTGACGGCCGGGTGCTGACGGATTTCTTTTGGGACCGATCACCCGTTTCAATCATTCAGGGGCCGATAGGTTCCGGCACCTCCACGGCGTGTTGTTTTAAGCTGTGGAAGATTTCCATGGAACAGAAACCGGATGAGAACGGTGTTCGGCGTTCCCGGTTTCTGTTGGTCAGGAACACCTACAATGATTTGAAGGAAACCACGCTGAAGACGTGGCGCTTCTGGTTTGAGGAAATTGCGCAGGGCCGGTTTGGCGAAGTCAAAATGACCAACCCGCCAAACCATCATGTGAAATACCAGCTTCCAGACGGATCGACGGTCGATGCGGAATTTATCTTTCTTGCCCTCGACCAGGAAGAGGACGTGCGCAAGCTGGTGTCGCTTGAGGTGACGGGAATTTGGTTCAACGAAGCCCAATTCACTGAAAAGTCGATCTTCAATACCGCGCACTCACGCGCCATGCAGGGCCGCTATCCGCCGAAGATTTCTGGCGGGCCAAGCTGGAAAGGCGTGATCTGTGATCTGAACGCCCCACCAGAAGGTCACTGGATTCCCTACATGCGTGGCGATGTTCCTATCCCTGATGAATGGGATGACGAGGACCGCCGCGAGTTCATTTGCCCCTCCGACTGGAAGATAAGCTTTGTGCAGCCTTCCGGCCTTCTTGAGGTTGTCGAGAACGGCAGGGTTGTTGGCTATGAGGAAAATCCGGCGGCTGAAAATAAAAAGTGGCTGTCTGAAAGCTATCTCGCGCTGATCAAGGGCAAGCCGAAGTCGTGGATTGATACTTATGTGATGAACCGGGTCGGGATTTATCGTGCCGGACGCCCGGTCTTTGAAAGCTTCCGCCCGGAAATCCACGTCTCAAAAACAAGGATTGCCTATCAGGAAGAATGGCCGCTGATTGTCGGGCTGGATTTTGCCCGCAACCCTGCCGCCGTAATGTGTCAGCTTATCCGGGGCGCCATGTATGCCCTTGATGAGTTCGGCATGGAAAACGTCGCGGCCGGAACGTTTGCGCCCCTTGTGAAGCAGCGTATTCAGCGGAAGTTCCCCACCGCTTTTCAAAATGGGATTCAGTTCTGGGGCGACCCTACTGGCGGATCAATGGGGCAGGCCACCGATCAAACCCCCTTCACGATCTTCCGGTCAAACGGCATGACCGTCATTCCTGCGCCGGGCAACAACGTGCGAACCGTGCGCATTGAAGCGGTCCAAAGCCTTCTCGACAAGATGGTGGATGGTGGCCCCGCCTGCCTCATTGATCCAGATTGCCGGGTTCTGAAAACCGGCATGGGCGGCGGCTATCACTATGCCAAACTCAAAGGCCAGAATCGTCACCACGAAGAACCCAAGAAAGACCGCTATTCGGACTATTGCGATGCTTTCCAATATGCCTGCCTCGGGGCAGGTCTTGGGTTTTCCGCCCTCGCCGCAGGTGGGGCAAAGCCCGAAAAGATCAGGTTTCCCAAAAAACAGTTCACGTTGCGGCGATGAGTTACCCCACTAATCCAGGCATGATCTGGCATGTGATCTTTCATCCCGGCCCGTCGTGGTGGTCGCGGGAATTTCGGCATGTTTCACTCGCCGGATACTCCAACGATACATGGCTGCACCTTGATCTTGGCAATCATGGCGTGACCGCGGCGCCGATCTTCGCCTTTGAGGAAGTGCAGGACTATCTGACCCTGCTTTTGGCGCATTATACCGTTCTGCGCTTCGGACCTCCCCTTTCAGAGCGTCGGCACCTTCTCAGGCCAATGACCTGCGTAACCTTCGTAAAGCATGCGCTTGGGATAAGATCGGGTGCATTGCGACCTGATGGGTTGTTTCGCGATCTTGTGCAAAATTACGATGCACAGGTGCTGAATGAAAGCCGCAAAGCCCCCAGCGGAAACACCGGAACAGAAGCAACAGCGCATCCGGGCTGAAAGCGACAATCTGCGCGCCATGCAGGACGGCCTGCAATCCAGAACCACTATGTTCAGGCGGCTTCAGTCTCCCAGAATTTCCATAGCGACGGGGCTTTCAAGTGCCGCCGTTCCACTGGTGAGATAGTCTATGGCCGATGATGATTTCAAGAACAGGTTCTCTGCGGCTCGCGCACATCGCCGCGATGTGATCGAAGAGCGGGGTCGTGAGGTCTACAAATTCTGCTTCAATGGGCGCGAGGCGGAATGGGATGATCGCGTAAAGAACAATATGGATGGCGAGGAAATATTCTCGGACTTCCCCGCCACCGTCGCCGAAGAGTTCTACGGCGAATTGTTCTCGACCATGACCCCTGAAAACTCGCCGTGGGTCGCTTATGAGGCAGGTAATGCCATCGATTCAAATCAGGCGGATGATGCTGAATCCCAGCTTGTCCAGTTTGAAGGCATCATGGCCAAGTCGATCAGAGGCTCAAATTATTATGACGAAGGCCAGATAGCGTTTCAGGACGCTGTTGTTGGAACCGTTGCCATGTGGGTTGAACGGCCTACATTGACAGCGCCAATTCTCTGCCGGTCCCTGCCGATTTCGAAGGTGTTCCTGCGTCTCGGCCCGCGCGGGGTCGAAGATCGGTTCTACCGCGAGAAATACTTCTACATTGATCTTCCGGCGCTGTTTCCCCATGCCGATTTTCCAAAGGAAATCGCCGACAAGATCAAGGCGTCCAAAGGCTCTGCAACGGTTGTGTGGGGCTTTTGGCGCGATTACGCTGACCCGTCAAATCCTCAGTGGGTTCAGGCCATCCGCGTCGATGACAAGGCCATAGGTCTGGACAAGACGCTTGGTGAAGATGGGGCCTGCCCGATGCTGGTTGGCCGGTTCAACCCCGTCGCAGGTTCTGCTTGGGGCAGGGGGCCGGGTATTCGGATGTTGCCCACGCTGCGGGTGCTGAACGAAATCACGCGCATGAACCTTGAAGGCATGGATCGCACTCTTGATCCGGCCTACATCTACCAGCACGATGGCATCCTCGATCTTTCCGATGGGATCGAAAGCGGCATCGGTTATCCCGCCATGCCCGGAACCCAAAACCCGATCACGCCAATCGGCCTCAACGGTGCGATGGACTATGGGTTTTTCTCGGAAGAACGTCTTCAGGAAATCATCCGTGATGGGTTCTACCGGGACACAACGCAGCGCGGCAAAACCCCGCCCACGGCCTCTCAATATGTCGGGGAAGAACAAAAACAGGTGCGCCGCATGGCCCGGCCAGCGGCAAAGCTGTGGCGGGAAATTGGCGTCGGCCTGCTGAAGCGGGTCGAATTCCTCGAACGCGAAGCCGGGGGAATGCTGGAAGGCGTCAAGTTCCCGCTGATCGACAATGGCAAGGTCATTGCCCGGCCAATATCGCCCTTGGAGCGCGCCCAAGCCCGAGAGGATGTTCTCGTGGCGCAATCCATCATCGGCATGGTGGCGCAAACGGTCGGGCCGCAGCAATCGTCAGTGGTGATCGACACAAACAAGACCTTCGGCAACGTCAAGGCCACGCTCAAGGATCGGATCGTGGAATTCCGTTCTGACGCCGACATTCAGAAAATGATGCAGGCGATGCAGCCCCAACAGCCACAGGTGCCAGGTGCGTAAGCCACGGGATAAATTCTTGGCGGACATGCGCCGTGAGGCTCCGACCGATTCAATGCTCGGCGTCTATCTTCGCTGGATGCGGGGCGAAGACCCGATATTGGCCGCCACCCTTGAGGCAGACGTGATTGAAGTCTTTTCCGACGAGGCAGGTCTTAGAGTTATGAAATTGCTGGAAAAATCAGTTCTATTTGCGGGCATTCCAAACGGTGCGCCAGACGGTGCATTGCGAGAAGCCAACGCAGTGCGGAATTTTGTGCTGGAAATCAGAAGGATCGTTTCGCATGGCTGAAGACGGAAATGACCAGACAATCGACCTTGCGTCGTTTGTTCCCGAGTCCTTCAAGGGCGAAGATGGGTCATATGACACGACGAAGTTCCGCGCCCAATTCGATGAACTGTTGTCGTTCAAGTTACAAGCAGATGAGCGCGTTGCTGCGCTCCCGAAAGAGGCCAGTGCTTATGCCTGGGCGCTGCCTGAAGGTCATGTCTTCCCCGAAGGCTTCGATGTTGAGGCGATGAAAACCAAGGATGAGCAGGGCAACGAGGTTGCTTTTGATGCGGCAAAGATGCTCGACCAGACAGACCCTGACGTGGCCGAAATTCAGGGCATTCTGCTCAAGGCCGGGGTTGATCCCGCATTGATGGGCCAGCTTGCGTCAGTCTGGGTCAATCGCGACCTGCGCGGCGTCATGGATGCTCAGAAAACAGTTGCCAATGAAATGGCTGCGCTCGGAAACGAGGCTCAGGCCAAGTCGCGGATTGATACTGTCAATCGTGCGCTGTCCGCCCGGATGCCAAAGGCGCAATCAGATGCTGTTTTGAACAGTCTCACCAGTGCCGACGCCGTGCGCGGCATTGAAGCGCTGCTCAAGTCAACCACCGCCACCACTGCCACCGCACCGCAAAAGGTGGATACGTCGAATATGAACCCCGAAGAAAAAATTCTTCTCGGTTTGCAACAACGCGAACTACGCCGCGCTTAACAGGAGGCCCAAATGGCTGACGAACTAATCAATCTGGTCGAGTTTGCCAAAGGGCTTTCGGACCCACTTTCAAGCGGAATGATCGAGCAATTCGCCGGTGAAAGCGACGTGTTGCGGGCGCTTCAGTTCAAGACCGTTTCCAAAGGTCTGAACGTATTTGACCGAGAAACATCGCTGCCCGCCGTGAAATTTCGCGCGCTGAACGTCGAGCCGGAAATCAGCTATGGTTCTGAAGAACAGTTCCAGGATGCCTGCTATCCGATCAGCGGTTTGATTGAATTCGACCGGATCAAGCTGAAGCGCTACGGCGAACGCAAGCGCATGACCTATATGAAAGGTCAGATGTCGTCTGGTTCGCGGCTCTGGACGGACACATTCATCAAGGGCGACAACGCGTCTGACCCAACCACGTTTTCCGGCTGTCAGGCTCGCCTGAAAGCAACTGGCGCGACGGCGGCGGATGTGAACGGCACCAAGGACGACAGCCGCCTTGTGGTGAATAACCAGGCATCTGGCGGCGGGGCATTGTCCCTGTCTATGTTTGATCGCGCCATTCGGCTGGTCAACAAGCCGTCGCATATCCTGATGAACCGGAACATGCACACCCGCTTTACCGCCGCCGCTCGGGATCAAAACGTGTCCGGCCATCTGATCCACACCGAAATGGAGCAGGGGCATCTGATCACCCGCTACAACGGCGTTCCGATCCTTGTCGGTTATGAAGTTTCCAAGGGGTCAAGCTTCCTGCCCTTCAATGAAGTGGCGTGGGGCGGCGGGGCGGCGGTCACGTCCTCGATCTACGTTGTCTCGTTCCGGGAAGATGGGGTTTGCGGCATTCAGACCAGTGCGCCCGAGTTCATCCCGGTCGATACGGATCGGGGCGTGTTCCGCCGTGATCTGTTCGAATGGGACTGCGGAATTACCATCGAAGATTTCTACTCGGCGTTGCGCCTGTCTTCGATCACCGATGCGCCGATTGTGGCATAAGGAGGACAGGACATGCCGAACAAGTTTTACCCCTTCGACAAGCGGCTTGAGCATCGGGCGATTGGCTCTGCCGCTCTGACCGCCACCACCACCCTCGCAACGATCTCGCAGCGCGTGGCGATGCGAACCGCCTATCTGACGCGGATCATGCTGGAAAGCATCGACGTTTCGTCTGGCAACGAACTTTACACCTTCGTTGTCGAGGTTTCGAACGACAGCTTTACCACCGTGGAAGTTGCGGGAATGCTGACCCTTGGCCACTCATCGGTTCGGCAGAGCGGGGCCGCAAGCAACGTCGCCGGTCAGCTTTATGAAATGATGTGGGAAAGCGAAGTCGCCGGTGTCGTTTACAAAGACGCGCGGATTAGGGTGATTGCCGCTGGCACCACGCCATCCATCGCACCGGCGACCTACTCCACAATCATGGATTGCTGATATGAAGTATGTGAATATCAAACCCGTCGAGCGCCCGAAGGACTTCTCCAAGGTCGGATTTCTGGTGAAGGATTGGGAACAGGCCTCAAAGATTGGCGAAATGGAAGTGCCCTACATCACGGCTATCGAAGCCGTGCGCCATTCGAAGGGTATGTATCAGATCCTCGCCGACGAAAGCGCGCCGCCCATTGAAGTCAAGGTTGGCGGTCTGACACTCGACCAGATGGACGGCGCGCAACTGAAGCTGATGGCGGTTCATCTTGGCGTGACGATGCGCAAGACCAACATGAAGCTTTCGCAGCTTCGCGCGCTCGTGAAGGCCAAGTTGGACGCGGTGGAGATTATTGACGACAGCGCCGACGTTGAAGGTGACGACGACGAAAAACCGCCCGAGCAGGAATGATGGCAAAAAAGAGGTTAATCGCCTCTTTGCTGTCCTCGAAAGGCCCCCTTAACCGGGGGCCTTTCTCATTTGTGCATTGCGGCAAAATGGTCGTGAAAGCGATTGTCAGCCATGGCAGTCAGATCAAAAACCACCATCTTCAACGCCGCACTTCTTCGCACGGGCAATGATCCTGCGACAGAGGGCGAGGGCAGCGCCCTTTGGATGGCGCTGGAAGCCAATTATGATGAAATCGTGCGCGCCTGCTTTGAGGAAGGCGATGGGGTCTTTCCGTTTGGAAGGGCGCGGCGGGATTTGACCTCGCGGGTGGATGGAACGTTTGGCTTTGACGATGCCTATGCCATCCCATTTGATGCCATCCACGGCATTGAGGTTTTCCTTGATGGTAAATCCTGCGCCGATCTTCTTGAGCCTTGGGAAATCGACGGGATAAATAATCTGCTTCTTGTCAGTGCTGGCGGGCGAAGGGTGGAATTTGAGTTTGTAGCGGGCGGTCAGGAACATACCTGGTCTGCACAATTCGCCTTGGGCATTCAAAGACATCTTGAGGCGGTAATCAAAGATTGCCTTGAGGAAACCGGCGAGAGCGAAGCCAAAACGCAAGCCGCTGATTTCCATATGATGAAGGCCAGTATCCAAGGTTCGAAATCCCGTTCGGCCCGCAATGTCTGGAAGCGCGGTGGCGGACGTTTGATCCGGGCGCGGCGCGGTGGCTTCTGATGGCGCAGCGCAAGGAAACCATCTGGCAGGTTGATTTCAGCCTTGGTTCGGTTCGCCCGGAAGCGGTGGAGCGTGACGATATTGCGCTGGTGGAAAAGTCGTTGCGCGAAGCGACCAACACCGCAACGCTTTCCACCGGACAGGTGGAAGGGCGTCCAGGCCTCGCTTATCTGAACGATGTAACGGCCTCGATCGGGCGCGAGGTTGATCTTGGGGCGGGTCGGATTTTTGATCTGCACATCGTTCCAAATGGAGTAATTCTTTACGATGCGTCTGGCGCGGTGGTTTTTTCAGATCTTTCCCGCCCATGGACCGGGCTTTCTGGTGTGTGGGGCAGTTTCGTTTTTGCTGATTTGAAGTTCTGGGTTATTTCCGACCCCGATACCTCTTCGGTTCTGATTGGATCACAACATACGCCAATCCAGGGGCTGAGCGTTGCGGGCGGGACGTGGGCCTATGGGTCATTCCTGTTCGCGACCGGGCTTGCTGGCGAGAAATTGCAACCTTACTGGGAATATGATGCGGGCATTCTCATATCGCCGTCCGCCCGCACCGGGGCCATAACCGTCACGGCTTCTGCGCCCCTCTGGACCGCAGCGCATATTGGCATGTCGATCCGGTATCTGAGCCGCGAAATTACTCTGACAGGGTTTGTTTCCTCGACGGTGATGAACGGAACGGTGATCGAAGAACTTCCGCCCACCTACAGGATCACGGTGGCCAGCGCGTCCGGCTACAAGCTTGGCGATGCTGTGGAACATAAGATTCTTGGCGGTCAGGGCATTGTGACCGGAATTTCCGGCACAAACATTACCGTGCTGGCAACTTCATCCTATGACGGCTTTGATGCGGTGGCGACGCCAAAACTTGTTGGCCCAAATGCAGCGCAAGTGATCAGTGCTGTGGTTCAGATTGCGCCAGCCGCGACTTTTCTCTGGGATATGCAGATGCTTTCCAAAGTGCATGGCTACCCCGGATGCGCAGCAAAACATAAGGGTCGAACGTTCCTTGGTGCCTTTCCGGGCGCACCTTTGGCCTTCGCCAGTTCAGGTGTTGCGGATATTTCCGACTTCTCTATGGGGGTCAACGATGATGATGGTTTCGCCGAAAGCCTCTCCGCTGATCGCGGCGGTGCGTTGAAGTTTATCGTTTCCGCTGAGGACCTTTTGTTCTTCACCAGCAAGGGAATTTACTATCAACAAACCCGGTCAGGCGAGCCGATAACGCCAAAAACCATCAACCCTACTGGATTTTCAAGCCTTGGATGCGCGGATGTAGAGCCTGCCGTTGTCGAAGATGGGTGCATTTTTGCGGATGCGGTCGGCGGGCAGATATTTGCGGCGCTGCTTGGCGGTGATGTATACCGCTCGTGGCGCGCTGTGCCGATGGCAAAATACCACAACCATGTGCCAGCAAACCCGGTTCGCATTTCTGCAACCTCAAGTGGCTCTGAAACGCCGGAACAGTTTGTCTATGTTCTGCGCGGCGACGGCAATCTGGCTGTGTGCCAATGGGACCGTGACGAAACTGCAATTTCATGGCGGGTCTGGAATACGGTCGGAACCTTCCAGTCGGTCTATCAGTGCTTTGGTTCGGTGCTGGCGATTGTTGACAGGATGATTTCCGGCGTGGCGCGACGAACCAGAGAGCGTTTCACCCTTGATGCGGTCATGGATTGCTCCGCGTGGGTGCAGCGCACGGATGCGTTTCCACAAGGGCAGGCAGGTCTTGTGGTGAATGGTTGGACAGGGGCCTTTGCAACCCACCTCACAGGCCATACGGCGACCGTCTACATGGCAGGTTGGGATTTGGGCGACAATCCAGTGGGCGCGGCGGGAAAGCCTCTGGACGGGGCTGGAAATGTGCTGCCGTATCCAGACTATGATGGAATGGTGCAAGTAGGGTTGCCGTTCCAGATTGCGATTGTTCCTTGGGCGCGAAGGTCCAGTCGGACGCAATCCGGCACCAGAGAAGTAAAGCGCCTGATCCAGATGTTTATCACGGTGCAGGCCACGGGGGTTTTCTCGGTAGATGGCATAGCGCATGGCGGGTATCGGGCTGGCGAAAATCTTAGCATTCCGCCGCTACCGAGAGACACGCAAATCAAGGTGCCGATCCTTGGGCGCGTAGCCTATGAAACCGTCAATATTGTGCGCCAAAGGCCCGGAATGTTCCGTCTTCTGAAGCTTGGCTATAGGGTGGTGATCTGATGGCTCAGGCATTGATGGCATTTCAGGTTGTCGGGGCCGTAGCCGGTGGACTATCGAAGCGGGCAGAGGCTATGGATGCGTCGGCGCGCGCAACAAGCGAAGCGCGGCTAGCGGAAACACAGGCACTTCAGCGTGATACTGCTGCACGGGAAGACCTTTCGCGGTTCCTCGGAACGGTGCGCTCGGCACGGGCGGCAAATGGCCTGAGTTCACATTCACAGAATGCCTTGCTGCTGGATGCCGAGGCGCGCGATGTGTCTGACAATGAGCGCCTTCGCCAACGCGCCGATGATCGGCAGCGCGCAACCAACTTTCGTGCGGCGGCAAAGTCTTATCGGCGCGTTGGCAATCTGTCGTTGGTCACGGGGCTGGCGTCGGCGGGGGCGTCTATTGCTCAATTCCAGGCAGGCATGGCGGAGGGTGTCTGATGGCACGCATTCCAGAAATAACAAGAAACAACCCGCTTTCCCAAGTCGCTGCCGGAAACCCTGCGCCGTCTGCTGGTGCCGGGTGGGAGGCGTTGGCCAAATTAGCCAAGATTGGCGAAGACTTCGTTCATCCCGCTGCGGTGAAAGAGGCGGCGGATCAGGGATCAAAGGATGTTTACCGGGATGCCGACGGCACCCTGAAGGTCAAGGAGGCGAACGTTCTTGGCGGCGAAATGGCGGATGTTCACAATTCCGCCGCCTATGCCAAATATCTCGCGCAACGCAAGATCGACATGTCGCAATCCTTCACCGAAATGGCCCGAACGTATGAATTCGACCCCGCAGGCTTCAAGCAGGCGGCGGATGGCTATATCAAGATCATGCGGGAAGATGAGACGGTTCCCACGGCCTTGCGGGACGAATTGCTTATTTACGCGCAGGCCCAGGCCAGTCAGCGGTTCAACGGCCTTTATGATCGCCAGACGGAAAAGACCTATCGCGAGGCGGATCGCAACACCTCGACGTTGCGCGCCATGATGGCCGATGACTATATAAACCTCGTGCTTGGCGGCGATCACAAAGCTGCCGATGCGAAAATGAAGGAAATCGAAGATCTTTCGACCTTCCGGGCCAGCGCTGGATATATTTCTGAAACCCCGGCTGAGACGGCTTCATATCTGCGCGGCGTTCGGGGTGCCGCAAAG
>ERZ724511.468-NODE-468-length-13876-cov-7.644599_pt1 | contig 13876 bp, 9 predicted proteins | sample MGYA00376044_ERZ724511 | MGnify/ENA primary metagenome ERZ724511 (study PRJEB28724, sample SAMN07190887) | wastewater metagenome | isolation source: effluent of sewage treatment plant in Hong Hong | place: USA: Christiansburg, Virginia | collected 2016-03-01 ...
TAATGGTTTGCCCATTGCGCAGCCATTGGTAGCTGAAAGTTCCTAAACCATCTGCATCGGCGAGCGTGCTGGTATTGATGGATAGCTCAGACCCTTGAAGGGCGTTACCCACAATCGACACCGTACCAGTCGGTGGGGTGTTGGTGGGCGGAATGGTGGTGAAGTTATAGCTTGTTGTGCCAGCATACGCATTACCTTGTGTATCCGTCACGGTTCCCGATGCGAGTTCTACTTTATAAACGGTATTTTTGGATAAATTGGCGCTGGGGTTAATAGTAAGGACACTGCCAGAAATACTCAAATTCGTGCTATCCGCCGCATTATAAGTTTCAATGGTTGCCCCGGCATTGGTTTTCAGTGTGATTACACCTGTACCACGTTGAATCGTTTCATTGAAAGTAATAACGATATTGCTGTCAATGGCAACTTGGGTGGCTTCATCGGCAGGGCTAAATTGCGTTGCTTGCGGGGGCGTTGTATCGGACGGGTTTATGATAGAAGGGCCACTGGTAGAATTGACACCCAAAGTACCCCGTAAACCATCTTTTCCATATAACCAATTCAATGTCAAAATATCATACGATTGGAATTCTGATTTAACGCTACCCGCTGCGGTATACGACATCACCGTATTATTGGTATTGTCTTCGCTCGTAGGAAGTTTGGTGGTTCCCTCAAACGGATGTCCCAAACCCATTGCATGACCCATCTCATGCAATAATACAAAATAACCCTCTGAGCCGAAAGTGGGGGTGGAATTTATATTCAAAAATTCTACATTATCCAAATAAACATAGGCTTCTGCATTGCATGAAGCAAGTTCATTCGTTGTGGGATTAGCACTATATCCTTCCGTTGTTTGACATAATCCAGCAGTGGATGTGCCAGCAATATTAATATTGGCAAAATGGAAGTCAGCCGATGCACTATCTGGTTTTTCCTCAAAAGTAATTCCAGTAATGGATGCGATATGACTAATAATACTGATAGCAGCATTTTTTTGTGTGGTATCAAATGCCGTTGTAGAACCAGAGAATGATGCTCCAGATGGAGAGGCTTCATCTTTAGTTATATGAAAAGTATAATAAAGCGTGGTACGCTCGGGTAATATGTAATTCCAATCTATTGTAATGTGTAAAAGTGAATTGACACGAGAATCAGTGGAATAGCGAAGGGTTGAAACATCCAATGTTGTTGGCATAAATAACCTTTAATAAAAACGCATTTAATTCTTGAATACCAAACATCTAATAACACGCCCACCCCAGCGCAAGCTGGTGGGGGTGATTTTTGCAGCGGGTGACGTGGGCGCAACCCGTGTCGCCGAACATATGGTCTAAATGATCTTCGGAATCGAGTTGAAAGACCAGTTCCATCGTTTCACCGCATTCGGGGCATTGGGGGTATTCCACGCCCTGCACCCAGTAAGGCCAGCCACCCAATTTGTCGCCAGTTTGAGGGTAGCTGGGGTCTTCGGATAATTCGCAGCCTAAATCGCTGGCTTCTTCGGGGTTGGGATAATCGTCGACCGCTTCCCAGCCGGTGATCGCTTGGTTGCCGATGCGTGAGGTTTGTTCATCGTCTGGCAATACATCCGGCAAAAGGCGCAGGATGTGGCTTTTAGAAAACGGTTCCCAATCGTCACACGCGGTGCAGTACCAGACCTGCAACACCCCTTGATGCCGGTGAAAATCGGGCGGCAAATCAGCGGGCAGATGGGTGCTATTCAGGTGCAGGAACAAATCCATCGGGCTTTGGCATTGCGGGCATTCCAGCGGCTGGGGCGTGGTGCGGGGCGTATGGTCGTCGGTGACGGGTTTCCAAGCGGTTTTGCGATGGGCGGCGAGTTGGGGGAGTGATTGCGGTAAGGTCATAGTGTCACCCATGATAATCACGCTTCCTGCCTTTTGAAAGGGTCGTTAATGCCCAATGCACCAATTATTACTGTTACCCCGCAGTCGCACCACTTCACGCAGCCTTTGATACTGCAAAGTGGCGCGGTACTGTCGGAATATTCTTTGAGTTTTGAAACTTATGGCACGCTCAACGCCACGCGCAGCAATGCGGTGTTGATTTGCCACGCTTTGAACGCCTCCCACCACGTTGCTGGCGTTTATGAAAATACGCCGAAATCCGAGGGCTGGTGGGACAACATGATTGGCCCGAATAAACCCGTCGATACGAATCGTTTTTTTGTGATTGGCGTGAACAATCTCGGCTCGTGCTTCGGTTCGACAGGGCCGATGCACATCAACCCCGCGACACAGCAAGTGTATGGCGCGGATTTTCCGGTGGTGACGGTGGAAGATTGGGTCAATGCCCAAGCCCGTTTGCTGGATGTGCTGGGTATTGAAACGCTCGCCGCCGTGATGGGGGGCAGTTTGGGGGGGATGCAAACGCTGAGTTGGACGCTGCAATTTCCCAATCGGGTACGCCATGCGGTGGTGATTGCCAGCGCCCCGAACCTCAACGCTGAAAATATCGCGTTTAACGAAGTCGCCCGCCGCGCCATCACCACCGACCCCGATTTTCATGGCGGGCATTTTTACCAGCACGGCGTAAAACCCAAACGCGGATTGCGCATCGCCCGCATGATTGGGCATATCACGTATTTAAGCGATGATGTGATGAATGAAAAATTCGGTCGCCAATTGCGCAATGCGGTGAAAACCAATCCTGAAGGATATAAGTATTCGACGCAAGATGTGGAATTTCAAATAGAAAGTTATTTGCGTTACCAAGGCGATAAATTCGCTGAATACTTTGATGCCAATACCTATTTATTGATAACCCGTGCTTTGGATTATTTTGACCCCGCACGCGCCTTTGGTGGTGATTTAAGCAAAGCCTTTGCACGCGCCACTTGCAAATTCTTATTGGTGAGTTTTACGACCGACTGGCGATTTAGCCCACAGCGCAGCCGCGAACTCGTCCGCGCCCTGCTCGATAACCAGCGCGATGTGAGTTACGCCGAAATCGACGCACCGCACGGACACGATGCCTTCTTGCTGGAAGATGCACGCTATATGGCGATTGTCCGCTCTTACTTCGATAGCATTGAATCTGCTTTAACCGTACCGTTGGAGGCATCCGTATGAGCGATTTTTCCACCTTAAACGCCTTGGCAGAATTAGTGCCAAAGGGTTCGCGCGTGTTGGATTTAGGCTGCGGCGACGGTGCGATGCTCGCCCATTTGTGCGAACTTCGGGGCTGCACGGGCTACGGCGTAGAAATCGACGATGCCAACGTCCATGCCTGCGTGCAACGGGGCGTAAACGTCATTCAGTTGAATTTAGACGAGGGTTTGGCGATGTTTGGCGACCAATCGTTTGATGTGGTGCTGCAAATCGACACCCTGCAACATCTGCGCAATGCCGAGGTGATGCTGCGTGAAACCGTGCGCGTGGGGCGATTGGGGATTGTGGCGTTTCCGAACTTTGCACACTGGCCGAACCGCCTAAGCATCCTCAAAGGCCGAATGCCCGTCACCCGCCGCCTGCCCTACCAGTGGTACGACACGCCCAATATCCGCGTCGGCACGCACGCCGATCTAGCACGTTTGGCCGCACGCAACGGCCTCAAAGTGAAAGATAGCTTCGGCCTGCAAAGCGGTGCAATGGTGCGATTTTTACCGAATTTATTGGCAGGAACTTCGGTTTATCAATTAACGCGGTGATGCAATGCGGGGGGGCAATGTCCCCTTTCATCAATTATCCTACTGTCCAACCATCCATCCATTAACCACCCCTGAAAGTGCATCATGTCTGAAAACTGGAAATTTGAAACCCAATCCGTTCACGCGGGTTACAGCCCCGACCCCACGACCAAAGCCTGCGCCGTGCCGATTTACCAAACCGTTGCCTATGCGTTTGATAACGCCCAGCATGGCGCGGATTTGTTCGATTTGAAAGTAGCGGGCAACATCTACACCCGCATCATGAATCCGACGCAAGACGTGCTGGAAAAGCGCGTTGCAGCTTTGGAAGGCGGTATTGCGGCGCTAGCGCTGGCTTCGGGGCAAACGGCGGTGACCTACGCGATTCAAACGATTGCTGAAGCGGGCGATAACATCATCGCCACCACCGCGCTTTACGGCGGCACGTACAACCTGCTGGCGCACACGCTGCCGCAATTTGGCATTACCACCCGTTTTGCCGATGCGCGCGATTTGGCAAGCTGGGAAGCGCTGTTTGACGAGCGCACCAAAGCCGTTTTCATCGAATCCTTGAGCAACCCGCAAGGCGCGGTGAGCGATATTGCCGCCATCGCTGAAATCGCCCATCGCCACGGCGTGCCGCTGATTGTGGATAACACGGTTGCCACGCCGTGGTTGCTGCGTCCGTTTGAACATGGCGCGGATATTGTGGTGCATTCGCTGACCAAATACCTCGGTGGTCACGGCACGAGCTTGGGCGGCGCGATTGTCGATAGCGGCAAATTCCCGTGGGCGGAACACAAGCAAAAATTCAAGCGCCTGAACGAACCCGATGCCAGCTACCACGGCGTGGTGTATACCGAGGCGCTGGGTGCAGCGGCGTATATCGGACGGGCGCGGGTTGTGCCGCTGCGGAACTTGGGCGCGGCAATTTCGCCATTCAACGCCTTTTTGATTTTGCAGGGCATTGAAACGCTTTCGCTGCGCATGGAACGCATCAACGACAACGCCTTAAAAGTCGCGCAATTCCTGCAAAACCATCCGAACGTCAGCTGGGTGAGCTACGCCGCGCTGCCGAATCACCCCGACCACGCTTTGGCACAAAAATACTTGGGCGGCAAGGCTTCGGGCTTGCTGACCTTTGGCGTGAAAGCCGCAGCCGGCGAAGGGCATGATGCTATACGTGCAGCAGGCGCGAAGTTCTTGGATGGCTTGAAACTCTTTACGCGCTTGGTCAATATCGGCGATGCCAAATCCTTGGCAACCCATCCCGCATCGACCACGCACCGCCAGTTATCACCCGCCGAACTCGAAAAAGCCGGAGTCCCCGAAGATGCTGTGCGCCTTTCCATCGGCATTGAGCATATCGATGATTTGTTGGCGGATTTGGAACAAGCGTTGGCGTAATTACCTTGGTGGCTGTTATCCACGCATGGCATCGTGACCCATAAAAAAACCCCACAAGGGTCTTTCGACTTCTTGTGGGGTTTTTGGTCGCCCGCAGTTTAACGCCCGTAAGCTGTCTCTCCGTGGGAGGAAATATCCAAACCTTCGCGTTCGGCTTCTTCTGTTACACGCAGACCAATGGTCTTATCAACGATGAAGTAGGCGGCATACGACACCACACCCGACCACACCACAGTAACCAGAACCGCTTTTGTTTGTGTCCACACTTGGGCTGCGATAGAGTAATCGGCTTGGGTAATAGCAGTTGCTGTTACCCAGTCGGCTACATAGCCGGGGCCACCCAGTGCGGGGGAGTTGAACACACCCGTCAAGATAGCACCCAAGATACCGCACACACCGTGTACGCCGAAGACATCCAAGCTGTCGTCTGCACCCAGCATTTTCTTCAGGCCAGTCACGCCCCACAATCCGGCAAAACCGGAAATGAGACCGATAGCTAACGCACCACCGATGCCGACGTTGCCAGCTGCTGGTGTAATCGCTACCAAACCAGCCACCGCACCGGATGCAGCACCCAGCATCGAAGCCTTGCCTTTGTGAATCGCTTCACCAATCGACCAGCCCAACACCGCCGCCGCTGTCGCACCGAAGGTATTGATGAAGGCCAACGCTGCAAAACCGTTGGCTTCCAGCGCGGAACCGGCATTGAAACCAAACCAGCCCACCCACAGCAAGGATGCACCAACCATCGTCAATGTCAGGCTGTGAGGAGCCATGGATTCACGGCCATAACCGATACGTTTGCCGATGAAGTAAGCTCCGACCAAGCCTGCAACCGCTGCATTGATGTGTACCACCGTACCACCCGCAAAGTCCAATGCACCCCACTGCCAGATCATGCCGGCACTTGCATTGAGCTTCTCGACCAAATCGGCCGAGGTGTAAGCATCAGGGCCAGCCCAGAACCAAACCATGTGGGCGATAGGCAAGTAGCTGAAGGTGAACCAAAGCACCATGAATGCCAGCACGCCAGCGAACTTGGCACGTTCTGCAAACGCACCCACAATCAGCGCACCCGTAATACCCGCAAAAGTCGCTTGGAAGGCGGCAAACACGATTTCAGGAATCACCACGCCTTTGCTGAAGGTAGCAGCGTTGCTAAAGGTTCCGGCTGCGTTGTCCCAGATGCCTTTCATGAACAGGCGATCCAGTCCACCGATGAAGGAATTACCTTCCGTGAACGCCAAGCTGTAGCCGTAAACAAACCACAACACCACGATCATGGAGAAGGTCACCATCACCTGCATCAGCACCGACAGCATATTCTTGCTACGAACCAAACCGCCGTAGAACAATGCCAGTCCGGGAATGGTCATCAAAATCACCAACAAGGTCGATACCATCATCCACGCGGTATCACCCTTATTCGGAACCAAAGCCGGTGCAGCCGATGCCACCGCAGCAGCGGGTTCAGCGGTTTGTGCCAAAGCAGCTGCGCCAGTTGCCAACAACCCTAGCGCAATAGGCGCTAATTGAAGTAGTTTTTTCACAATGCATCCTCGCCAGCTTCACCCGTGCGGATGCGAACCACTTGTTCCACATTCGTCACGAAAATTTTGCCATCGCCAATTTTTCCGGTACGGGCTGCACCTTCAATCGCTTCGATAACGCGACTGACTCGATCATCGGCTACAGCGGCTTCGATCTTCACTTTGGGCAGAAAATCAACCACATACTCTGCGCCGCGATACAGCTCGGTGTGACCCTTTTGGCGACCAAAGCCTTTGACCTCCGTGACCGTAATGCCTTGAACCCCCATCTCGGATAGAGCTTCACGCACCTGATCGAGTTTGAAGGGTTTAATAATTGCAGTGACAAGTTTCATTTTGGGTATCTCTCTCGGTATCTTGGTGCTTAGAATGCGTATTTCACGCCAACGCTCAAACCGCTCTTGCCCAGATTGTCGTAACCGGGAGCTTTGTAGAACGCATCCGTGGCGTTGGAACCATAAGCCGTAACAGAACCTGTGATGCCTTTGCCGAAATCTTTGGTCAGTGTCAAAGAGTAATCGGTATAGTCACCGATGTCGTTAACGCGGTTAGGAATGGTTTGACGACCAACGTGGGGAATCAAAGTCAAACCAGAACCCAAGTCGATACTGGCCGACAAATCCCAGTAACGGCTGCCTTTACTGTCTGGGTTCGCAATGAAATCACTGGTACTTTGGTTGTACTTCAGAGTGAACATGCCATAGGTCAAACCTGCATACACTTCATTGGTATTGGCGTTCACGAGTACCTTGTCAGCGGTGTTGCCGGGGTATTGGTAAGTGATGAAACCAACATCGTAGCCCAAATCTTTGGTGATAGAACCTTTGTAACCGAAGTACACATCGACTTCAGCAGAACCATCGGTTGCACCGACATAGTCCTTAATCCAGTTGACATTGGAAGCCCAAGCACCGACATAAGCACCGCTAGCGTGGGCATAATCAACACCGGCTTGAACAGCTGGCTTGAACGACGTTTGCGAAACGCTACGGAAACGATAATCGCTCACCACACCGACATTGAAGCTCAGTGAAGAAGTTGCTTCTTGTGCAGCAGCAACAGTAGCGAGCAAAGTACCAGCTACAGCGATGAGGGATTTGGCGATTGGGTTCATACGAAGTCACTCCTAAAACTAAACTAAAGGTAAGATGGATACGTTCAATAAAGCACAATGCGTGCCAGCTTCAATCAAGGTGTAATTCTCACGACGCACTGAACTTGTGCGTGTTCTCAGGTGGTTCGGTAGGTTGCGCACCAATTTAGGAAATTGGAGAAAGATTGCGATATGGGTTTATCTTTGGTTCAAAGTCGGGCGCTGCAAGGCCTGCAAGCCGTGAAAGTGACGGTAGAGGTTCACATGGCCAATGGCCTGCCCAGTTTCACGCTGGTAGGCTTGGCGGATATTGAAGTGAAAGAAGCACGGGAGCGGGTGCGCTGTGCGATTCAAAATGCGGGATTGGACTTTCCGCACAACCAACGAATCACCGTGAATTTAGCGCCCGCTGATTTACCCAAAGATTCAGGTCGGTTGGATTTGCCGATTGCATTGGGTATCTTGGCAGCCAGTGGGCAGATTGATGGTTCCCGATTAACGGGTTATGAATTTGCCGGAGAACTGTCCCTCACCGGCGCGTTGCACCCGATTCGCGGTGCGTTGGCGATGGCAATGGCGCTGCAATCCAGCCCCGACCCCACCATCCGCGCCACCCGTTTGGTACTCCCCCCCGTGAACGCCGAAGAAGCGGCACTCGTTCCCGATTGCGAAGTCTATCGCGCCGAGCATTTAATGGATGTCGTGCGCCAGTTCCAACCCACCCCCGATATGGTGGATGAGAGTTTGGATGGCTGGAGTCGCATCATCAGTCAGCCCATTATTTTGGATACGGCGTTGCCGGACATGGCGGATGTCAAAGGGCAAGCCGGAGCCAAGCGTGCTATGGAAATCGCAGCAGCAGGTGGGCATAGCGTCTTGTTGAGCGGCCCTCCGGGTTCGGGAAAGTCGATGCTGGCACAGCGTTTTGCGACGCTATTACCCCCCATGTCACGTACTGAGGCGCTGGAAAGTGCCGCCATTGGCAGTTTGGGCGGACGTTTTCGTATGGAAAACTGGGGCATTCGCCCGACCTGCAATCCGCACCACTCTGCCAGTGCCGTGGCATTGGTCGGTGGGGGCACGCCGCCGCGTCCGGGTGAAATTTCTATGGCACATCACGGCGTACTGTTCTTGGATGAGATGCCCGAATTTCCCCGTGCCGCGATAGAAGCACTGCGCGAACCCTTGGAAACCGGAATGATTACCATCGTCCGCGCCGCCAGTCGTGCTGAGTTTCCGGCGCGTTTTCAGTTGATTGGTGCGATGAATCCATGTCCCTGTGGATACTTGGGTTCGGTGGTGCATCGTTGCCGCTGTACACCCGACCAAGTACGGCGTTACCAATCGAAACTCAGCGGGCCATTGATGGATCGGATTGATTTGCATGTGGAAGTGCCGTATCTACCGCCCGAAGAATTGATCGGAACACCCGCCGGAGAAAGTAGCGCCAGCATTCGGGAGCGGTGTTTCGCCGCGCGGGAACGTGCCATGCAGCGCCAAGGGTGTAGCAATATGGCATTGCAGGGCAAGGCGATCGATGAACACATTGTGCTGGATACGTCCGCCTTGAAATTTTTGAATGTTGCCGCCGCGCGTATGGGACTCTCGGCCCGCAGCACGCACCGCATCATGAAAGTAGCGCGTACCGTTGCCGATTTAGCAAATGCCGAGAAAGTCCAGATCACCCATTTAGCCGAGGCGATGCAGTATCGCCGGACGTAACACCATGCCCCTTTCTTGGAACGACATCAAATCCCGCGCCCTCGCTTTTAGCCGTATATGGGAGAGTGCAAGCCGCGAAGACTCTGAAGCCAAACCGTTTTGGATCGACTTTTTCCATATCTTTGGGATTACCAATAAGCGCGTAGCAACGTTTGAACACGCGGTTAAAAAGCTTCCGGGGGCCAGTGCTAAAACGGATGGTTTTGTGGATTTGTTTTGGCCGGGTATGCTGCTGGTTGAACACAAATCGCGTGGCAAAGATTTAAACCGCGCGATGGATCAGGCGATGGGTTATCTGGGTGGTATTGCCGAGCGCGAGCTACCGCAAATTATTATCGTGTGCGATTTTGCGCACTTTCGCGTGCGGCAACTGGCTACGGGCGAAGTGGCGGAGTTCACGCTGGCTGAGTTGCATCAAAACATCAAACTGTTTGGATTCATGGCGGGTTACAAGGTGCAAGAAATCAAGCCCCAAGACCCCGTCAATGTCCATGCGGCACAGAAAATGGGCAAGCTGCACGATGCCTTGAAAGCCAGTGGCTATACCGGACATCCGCTTGAAGTGCTGCTGGTGCGCGTGCTATTTTGTTTATTTGCCGATGACACGGGTATTTTTCAGCCAGCACAGGCATTTCGCAGTTTCATTGAAGATCGTACTTCGGAAGATGGTTCTGATTTAGGCGCACGGCTGGCGCAGATATTTCAAGTTCTCAACACGGTTGAAAGTCGGCGTAGCACGGTGCTGGATGAGCAGATTGCCGCCTTCCCCTACGTGAATGGCAAACTGTTTGAAGAACCTTTGCCGATGGCAGACTTCAACCGCGCTATGCGTGAAGCTTTGCTGGATGCCTGCGCATTAGATTGGTCACGGATTAGTCCCGCGATTTTTGGTAGCTTGTTTCAAAGCATCATGGATGAAAAAGCCCGTCGCAATTTGGGGGCGCACTATACATCCGAAGAAAATATCCAAAAGCTCATTAAGCCCTTGTTTTTAGATGCGCTGTGGGAAGAGTTTCACAAGGTCAAAGGTAATCGCAATAGGCTTTTTGAATTTCATCAAAAGCTGCGGACGCTCACATTTTTGGATCCGGCTTGTGGTTGCGGCAATTTTTTGGTTATCAGTTACCGTGAATTGCGCTTGCTGGAATTGGAAATTTTGCGTACCAGCCAAAGCCATAAGGGTCACAGTGGGCAACAGACATTGGATGTGAGTCAGCTCATTAGCGTCAATGTCGATCAGTTTTATGGCATTGAAATTGAAGAGTTCCCCGCCCAAATCGCCCAAGTTGCCCTGTGGCTGGTGGATCACCAAATGAATCTGCGTGTCAGCGAAGAATTTGGACTCTACTTTGCCCGCATCCCACTCCACAGCACGCCCCACATCGTGCATGGCAACGCACTAACGCTGGATTGGAGCCATGTGCTACCCGTAGAGCAATGCAGTTATGTACTGGGGAATCCGCCGTTTATCGGAGCCAAGTTCATGGGCGATGTGCAGCGTACCAACACCCGGGTCGTGTTTGCGGGAATAGAGAACGCGGGGTTGTTGGATTTTGTAGCCGCTTGGTATGTGAAAGCAGCCCGTTACATTGGCAGCTATGCGCCCCTCCATGCGCCTATTTCTTCGCCGATACGTTGCGCTTTTGTGTCTACCAACAGTATCACCCAAGGCGAGCAAGTCGGCGTACTGTGGAGCTGGATGCTTGCGCAGGGGGTACACATCCAGTTTGCCCACCGTACCTTTAGCTGGAGCAATGAAGCACAAGGTAAAGCGGCTGTGCATTGCGTTATCGTAGGCTTTGGCTTGCAAGACTGCACGAATAAAGTGATTTACGAGTACAGAGACATCAAGGGCGAAGGGTATCCTGTTCCGGTGAATAATATCAATCCCTACTTGGTGAATGCCCCCAATGTAGTGCTACCCCGACGACATCAACCGATTTGCAATGTACCCCACATTGGTATCGGCAATAAACCCATAGATGACGGAAATTACCTTTTTACCACCGCAGAGCGCGATGCGTTCATTGCCCAAGAACCTGCTAGCGCCCCATGGTTTCGTCGTTGGTTGGGTGCGGATGAATTCTTGAATGGATATGAGCGTTGGTGCTTGTGGCTGGGCGATTGCCCACCTGCCCAATTACGCTCTATGCCACAGGCCTTGAAACGGGTACAGGCGGTGAAAACGTTTCGCCTGTCTAGTAAAAGCATTCCCACGCAGAAGCTGGCACAAACACCAACACGGTTTCATGTGGAAAATATGCCCGATACGACTTACCTTGTATTACCCGAAACCTCTTCCGAACGTCGTGCTTTTATTCCAATAGGCTTTGAAAAACCTGATACCTTGTGTAGCAATGCGGTGAAGATTGCAACGGGTGCAAAGCTCTTTCACTTTGGCATTCTCTCCAGCACCATGCACAACGCTTGGGTGCGCTTTACCTGCGGTCGATTAGAAAGCCGATACCGCTATTCAGCCAGTATTGTTTACAACAATTTCCCTTGGCCAGAATTGCCCACAGAGCGCATAAAATCTGCACAAGCAGCTATCAAAAACGCAGCACAAGGGGTATTAAATGCCCGTGCCAAGTTTCAGCAAGGCGATGCTCCGGCTAGTTTGGCTGATTTGTACGATCCGCTCACCATGCCCCCAGCGCTTTTGAAAGCCCACCAAAAACTGGATTCTGCCGTAGATGCCGCCTATGCCCTTTGCGGGGGCAAAAAAACATGGCTGAACGATGCCGAACGTGTCGCATTTTTGTTGGGTCTGTACCAACAGATTACGAGTTTTCTACCCGTAGAGAAGGTGGTCAAAAAACGGCAGGCGATGCAGTATCGCCCGTCGTAACCACCGTTTATCGTTAGCCCATTTTGGCAGTAACCCACGCCCGCACACTGCCCAGTGCCGATGGCAGCTTTGCAGGTTCTGTGCCACCTGCCATTGCCATATCCGCTTTACCACCGCCTTTGCCACCGACTTGTCCGGCGATAAAGTTCACCAGTTCGCCCGCTTTGACTTTACCCGTCGTGTCGGGCGTAACGCCGACCGCAAGCTGAACCTTGGATTGCACCTTATCCACCACCGCCAGCACGATGACGGCAGTTTTGAGCTTATCTTTCAGCTTGTCCATCGTTTCACGCAGGGTTTTGGCATCCGCGCCTTCGAGTTCGGCTACCAGCAGTTTCACGCCGTGGATGTCGATAGCGTTCGACAACATGCCGTCACCTTGGGCGGATGCCAGTTTGCCTTTGAGCGCGGCAATCTCTTTTTCCAGCCCTTTGATGTCGTTCACCATTTGCACGAGACGGTCGCCCAGCTCGGAAACGGGTGCTTTCACGGTAGCCGCAGCGGTTTCGACTTGCGCTTCAAGGCTTTGGAAATACGCCACGGCGTTTGATCCGGTAATCGCTTCAATCCGGCGAATGCCCGCCGCCACGCCACTTTCCGCGACGATTTTGAATACGCCGATGTCGCCCGTGCGCTGAACGTGCGTACCGCCGCAGAGTTCGCGGCTGCTACCGATGTCCAGCACGCGCACGGTTTCGCCATACTTTTCACCGAAGAGCATCATGGCTCCGGTTTGTTGGGCGGATTCAATGTCCATCACCCGCGCTTGGGTGGCGTGGTTTTCCAAAATTTCAGCATTCACGCGGGCTTCAATCGCGCGGATTTGCGCATCGTTCACGGGCGCGTTGTGGGCGAAGTCGAAACGGGTGCGTTCGGCATTCACCAGCGAACCTTTTTGCTGAACGTGATCGCCCAACACCTCACGCAGCGCTTTGTGCATCAAATGCGTGGCGCTATGGTTGCGCACGGTGGCAGCGCGTTGGAAGGCATCGACTTGCGCCGAAACCGCATCGCCAACCCGCAACGCACCGCTGACCAGCGTGCCGTGGTGCGCGAACACATCTGCCTTGATTTTTTGCGTATCCGCCACTTCAAAGAATCCGGCAATACCACCCGCGCCAGCGATAGAACCGCAATCACCGACCTGACCACCGCTCTCGGCATAGAACGGCGTGGTTTCCAAAACGACCACGCCATTTTCACCGGCTTTTAGGCCTGCAACGCTGACTCCATCGGCATAGAGTGCTGCGATTTTTGTCGTATTAGCGGTCAATTCATCGTAGCCGATGAAGGTGTTTCCGGCTCCGGTGTATTCCAGTGCGCGATCCATTTTGAATTTTCCGGCAGCACGGCCTTTGGCTTTTTGCGCTTCCATCGCGGCGTGGAATCCGGCTTCGTCCACTTCGACATTGCGCTCGCGGCACACGTCAGCGGATAAATCCAGCGGGAAACCGTAGGTATCGTGCAACTTGAATGCGACATCGCCGGACAACACGTTGGCATCACCTGCCAATGCGGAATCCAAAATCTCCATCCCCGTAGCGAGGGTTTCAAAGAAGCGTTCTTCTTCCACGCGCAAAATCTCGGTGATGCGGTCGGAA
>ERZ724511.521-NODE-521-length-13174-cov-55.176614_pt1 | contig 13174 bp, 28 predicted proteins | sample MGYA00376044_ERZ724511 | MGnify/ENA primary metagenome ERZ724511 (study PRJEB28724, sample SAMN07190887) | wastewater metagenome | isolation source: effluent of sewage treatment plant in Hong Hong | place: USA: Christiansburg, Virginia | collected 2016-03-01 ...
CGCGAATGACCCCCGAGGCTTGGAGCCCAGGGAGGACCCGTTAATATTCCATGGCATCAAGGCGCATCTCCTTGATTGCGGATTACCTTGGTGTATTTAATCCACGACCAACCGAGATCGGCGATGATGTAGCCTGGCTTCGATAGCACATCGTCGAACAATCCATGCAGGCCGAAGCGCTCGATGGCTGCAGACGCATTAGCAAGGCCACGGGCAGACCACAGCATCAAGCGATACCCTTCGGCCTTGCGCGTCCTGAGATAGTCGACAAGCCTTTCATTAACGCGCCCTTCATGGTGCAGCGTGCCATCCACATCAACAGCAATTACTTTCGGCGGCGGATAGCATTGGCTCACTTGGCCGTCCTCAGCGCATCAGCCAGCGCGACGTCGAACTGGCGCTGCCACTCACGAGCAACTACCGCCTTTGCCTTGCCTGCAAAGTCGAAGCGCGAGCGGTACTGTGCCGGCTTCTGCGGGAATACGACAAGCGGGATCAACGCGCCATTGACGACCTTGTAGATACCGCGCGGGAATACCTTTCCTTTGTGGTCAGTCGGGTCGCCATAAAACAGATCAACCTTGGCGCTTACCTTGACCCGCTTCGATGTCGCATTCTTCAGCCCGCGTTCCTTCCTGGCAACCGCAACAAGCTGACCGATCACGCCCTTCGGTATATTGCCGAACTCATTCAGCTTGATCGCCGTCGGCAGTTTGAGCCCAGCCGGACCAGTGTTGCGCACCCCTCCTTCAATTTGATAAGCCATGTAATTCGCTTGCGCCGCCATGAACCCCACGGTCGTTTCGAGATTGGCTTTGTTGGCGTACTTGAGGACGCGCACGCCGCGCTTCGTGAATGGCGTCGGTTTGTCGATAGCCTTCTCGATCTCGGCCGGCATGGCATCGGCAACCTTCTTTCCGGTCGCGTTGAGCGCCTTGCTCGCGGCGAACGACACCTGCTTGCCCATACCTTCCAGCCTGGCCTTGACGACATCTATCCCATTTATGTCCACGCTGATCTTCATTTCCCGCCCCAATCCGCGCACTTGCTGGCCGCCACTTTGTACAGCTTGCACGCCCGCTGCTGGTGCTTGCCTTCCGGCGATACCAGCCGCATGAACAGATGACGACATCCGTCGCAGGGCTTGGCACGTGCCTGGTCGTGGCCATTCACGCCTGGCGCATCAGCGCTTACCTTGCCCAGCACATGCCCAGCCTCGCTGGCATAGCTAACCGAGAAGTTCGACCGGCCGAAGGCCGCAGCGAACTGATCGACTACGGCTGCCACAGTCGGCAGGTTTTCTCTTAGTTGTGATTTACGGTCAGACATAGGCCACCAATGGGTTCGGGTTGGTTTTTTGGGGGGGCTTTTTTCTCTCTTCCTTCGGAAGAGAAAAAAGCCCCCCCAAACCCCCCAAGGTTTTCAGTTTTTACCGTTCCCATCGTCAAACCGTCGCAAACCCGCATGGCGCAAGCCTTTCCGCGTTTCGTTCCGCTTCCGTTCCGCCTCGTTCCACCCACAGCGGAACAAGCTGGAACAACCATTGTTTTTCACTTACCACTTACCACTTACCACCCCACAAGCGCCGCCAAAAAGTCCCCGGATCGGTGTCTGTCGACTCTCCGCCGGTTATGCGTGCAGCGCCCTACCTGATGCGTTCCGCCTCATTTTTTCCCGTTGGTGTCAGCACATAATGGCCACGGTATTTCTTCACCAACTGGTCGTCCTTGAGGCGGCCCATGACCCGACTGACCTTTGATTTCGCCTTATCACCTGGCCACCCACAGTGGCTCGCTAACGAGGGATAGGATTCGTCGGGGAAATGCAACAGCGCGTGCAGCAGGCGGTCTTCTTCCTGGCTGCGCTGGCGCCGGATGTTGTCGGCGCGATCCTCGGTAATATGGACCGCAACGACTGCCGGCACGTTGACGCCGTGTTCGTTGATCGACATGCCGATAAACTCGAACGGGATCGGCTCGAAGTCCGGCCCGCGCTTCTTGCGGTGCCAGTGCAGCGTTGCCGATTCACCCTCTGCCCACACGGTCAGATTCACGTCGATTTCGTTCAGGAACGCCCCGCCGCCACGCGGCAATAAGGCGTCCTTGTCTGCATTCTTTGTCGGATGGCAGTTGGCGATGATCGCCGGATGCCCCGGAAGCTCGGAGAGCGCCCGCAGGTGCCACGCATGGTTGCGCGCCTGCAGGTTGTCGTCCTCGTTATCGCCGCTGAAGTAGCTGACCGAAGTATCGACCAGCACCAGGGCGTACTCGCCACCGGCCGCCCGGCCTTCCGCAACGATCTGCTCGACATGGTTGGCAATCGCCAGCGGCAACGGAACCACGTTGATCAGCCCGGCCACATCGCCGCGCTCAAGGCCCATGTGCGAGATCGTCGCCTGCAGGCGCGTGCGAAAGCCGTCCGGGTTCTCACCGCACAGGATCATCACCTTCCCCTGCTGTATCTCCTTGCCGGCGAACTTCCGGCCCGTCGCCACGAATACCGCCAGCGCCAGGCTGACTGCAGTTTTCCCGTGGTTGGTGACGGCCGTCAGCGCGCAGAGCGTCCCGCGCTGCACGATGCCTTCCACTACATAAACCGGCGGCGTCGAATCCGCCAGCCAATCCGCCGCATCGACCAGTAAAGGCTGGTCAGTGCGCTTTTTATCACTTTCGGCAGAGGCCACCGTTCCACGCGAAACCCGCTCCGGCACAGGGTGTTCCGCCGATTGCGCAGCGCTTGGCGGAACGGTGGAACGGACGTTTTCCCGCACATAATCGGCCAGAATCCGCCCTGATATGCCCTCATTCACCGCATCGGCGATGTCCCAGCCGTCCGGCTTGGCCCCCGGCGGGGGTAATTTCACATTCCAGACACGGCAATCGAGCGCCAGCAGGGTTTCGCGGATGCGCGCCATCGTCGCCACGCCCGGCTGGTCTTCCTCCGGCAACAGCGGCTTGCTCGCCTGCTCGACCCCGGCGGCGCGTTCGGCGGGCGTCAATGGCACCCGCTTCGCATCCGCATCGGCCCAGGTCATCACCTTGCGCCAGGCCAGCGGCGACCAGTCGACCTTGCCGTCCGCCTTGCCGCCGCCCGGCCAGCTCACCACCACCAGCTCCGGCAGTTCGGCCGCGCCCGCATCGGCGCATTTCTCGCCCTCGACCACCAACACGGTGGCGGACGGATTCGCCGCCAGCCGGTCCAGCCCATACAGCGGCCTCGGCTCGGCAAACGCCATCCAGCGCCATTCCTCGGCGCCGGTCTCGGTATTCCTGCCCCAGACCACGGGCAGCACTTCCTTTCCGCCGTCCGAGGTCTTGAAGCGCATCACCACGCCCAGCAGCTCGCCGGATGCGCCGCGGTACGTCCAGGTGCGCTCCGGCAGCCCGCGCTTGATGTGGGCCTTCGGATGATCCGGCGCGCCCGCTGGAACGCACGGCATCGCCACCCAGGGCGACCGCTGCACGGCCCGCGCCGGCGCCGGAACGGGTGCCGCATTCGCACTCGCTGGAAGATCGCCGCCGAGCTGCTTCACCGCCTCGATGAACGACAGCCCCTGGTGTTCCTGCAGGAACTTGATCGCATCGCCATTCGCCCCGCAGCCGAAGCAATGGTAAATCTGCTTGGCGCGATTCACCTTGAACGACGGCGACGCCTCGGAATGGAACGGGCAGCACGCCACATACTCCGCGCCCTGTTTGGTCAACGGCAGATAGCCGTCGATCAGCTCGACAATATCGACCCGCGCCAACAAGGCAGCCGTATCGATCTTGTCACTCATCGCCGACCCTGCTGAAGACGCCAAGCGCCCAATAGATCAGGACGGCATAGGCAAAGGCGAGAAGGCCAGTGGCGACCGGGCAGCGCAGGGCCAGGTCAATCATCGTGCTTGCCCCGCAATGTTTTACACGCTTCTGCGTGACTGCAAGCCACCAGATAGCGATGATGGTGTCCGAAGAGGTACAGCTCGGCCGCCACGCGCCATATCTCGCTTGGCTTGCGGTCCTCGTACATCGCCACATCGTTGATCGCGTTCTTGAGTTCTTCGGAGACCCGGATGGTCACTTCGCAAATCTTCTTATCCGTCATGCCGCCTCAACCAAAAAAAGCCCGGCACTGGCACGAGGCCAGGCCGGGGCGAAAATTCCCGACCGAAGCCGGGAGGAGGGAGACACGGTTGGATGGCAGCATGTCAGGCAGCCTTCTGTTCAGTTTCCGCGCCGAACACATCAGGGCGCAGCAGCTTGAGATACATCAGGCGCGCCTCGGGAATGCCGTTTTCACGCCATTGCGACACCGCGCCTTTCGTGACATTGCACAGGCCGGCCACCACAACGGTGCCACCCAGCGCATCGATCACTTCGCTTGATTTCTGATCCATGTCGCAAGTATAGACTTCTATACAAACAAAATGCAACACCTTAAACACCGAAATGTTTAGCTTTATGGACATGAGAAAAACGCTTTCGCAGCGCGGTCGCGTCAATCAATGGATCAACGAGCAAAACCCCGAAGCAATGATGTCGCCGCGTTACGCCTACCCGATATCCGAGCGCTACGGTTATGAGCCGCGCTGGTTGATGACCGGCGCTGGCCCCGAACTCACCCTCGCCGCGCTCAATCACCGCGCGGCCGAACTCATCAACAACTATGCGCGCTGCGACGAACGCGGCAAGGAAACCATCCTTCTGGTTGCCGAGCGCGAGGCCAACTACAACAAGGACGCCTGATGGAAACCGGCGCTGGACTTCTCTTTCTCGCCCTTGGCCTGTTCTTCTACTTCCTGCCCGCGCTCAACGGCTGGGAGCGCAAGCACCGCAGCGCGGCGGCCATCTTCGCCGCCAACCTGTTTCTCGGCTGGACCATCCTCGGGTGGATTTTCTGCCTGATCTGGTCTTACAGCGGCAACCGCCGCCTGCCCGAGCCGGGCGCCCCGACGCCGGAAACCCATGTCAAATGCCCGGAATGCCGAGAGCTGGTGCTGCACGACGCCCGCAAATGCAAGCACTGTGGCTGTGCACTGATTCCGCAATAACCCACTGCTGAGCCGGTCGACCGCCTGCGGGCGGTTTTTTTTTCGTGTGCGTTGTATAGACCTCTTGACAGTCATTTGTTTAGGGTTCTATACTTCAATCAACGCACCACCGGAGCCACCCAGATGACCACCAAACAACTCACCATCACCCTCCCCGAACTCGCCGCCGGCGAGCGCTATCTCTGCGGCGTCGTCGACGAAAACGGCGCTGTCACCCACACCATACTACTCCCCGGAGACGCCGATCCGGCGCCCTGGGAAGTACAAATGGCCTGGACCAAGTCCATCGGCGGCGACCTCCTCAGCCGAACCGAGCAAGCCATCGCCTTCGCCAGCATGCCGGAAGAGTTCAAGCGTGATTGGTACTGGTCAAACCAGCAGCACGCCTCAGTTTCAGGCTACGCCTGGTTTCAGGGCTTCGGCTACGGCTACCAGGACTACAGCCCCATGGACTACGAGCTCCGTGCTCGTGCCGTCCGCAGATTGGTCATTCAGTAATTCATCAATTTTCAACATCGCCATGCCGAGCCAGACGCCTCTGCCCGCCCTGATCGAATCCCGTCGCCTTGCCAGTGCCAACGGCTGCTACGTCATCGAAAAAGGCGCCCGCTACCTCGTCTACCGCAAGACCCCGGCCCGCCCGGTGTTTCTAGGCTACCGCAGCACCCCGGAAGCGCTTCGCGCCTTCGTTGTTCGCCTTATAAAAAACTGATCCAGGGAGACACCATGAGTAACTGGAAACGCACTTTCAAAATGGATGTAGTCAATGTCGACGGCCACAAGGCATGCGCACAGGTATGGTCTGCCATCACAGACGCATCTAATGCCATCGCAAGCCTTGACATTAGCGTCGATACAGACCACGGCCATGCCTCAATCCGCATGGCTTTGACGCCGCAGCAGATGCACGACCTCGCATTCAATCTGAACGTCCACGCGAACCGGCTCAAGGAACTCGAAGCCGAAGCCGCTGCGCTCACCCAGGAGGCCGCATGAAAACCGCCCTCAAATCCGCGTCGACCGCACTGCGTCGCCTTTTTTGGCTCTACCAGATTCGCAGCCTAGAAATCACCATTCACGGCCAGAGCGAATGCCTCGATCTGGTGGTCGACCGCCTGCTCGAAGCGCGCATCATCGCTGCCCGTCACCACACCCGCCGCGAGCTGGCCAAGGCCCGCGCCGAATACAACGCGCTGCTGCCGGTCGGCCAGCGCCGCATCTGGAAAATGGCCTGATCATGACCCGCAACCCATCCCTCCGCCCGCAGCGCATGCTGCAGCAAGCCGATGCACTCAAGGCCAGCATCCTGCGCATCAGCGTATCGGTAGCCGCCGGATTCAGCCTCGTTGTTCTCATCTCGCGCTGGTTTCATTGACATGGCCTGGGAAATCTACCCGGTCACCGTGCTGGCCACCATCCTTCTAATTCTTATCCTTCGGGAAATTTATGACTACTTCGACTAAAGACGAGCTGACCAAGATACAGCGCGGCATCAACTACATCGCAAAACACCCCAACGTGCGGACGCCGGAGCTCGCCAAAGCGCTCGACGCCGACCCCAAGAACGTCCAGGCCATCCTATGGGAAGCCATCAAGACGGGACTTATTCTCACCTGCAAGGTTGAACGCCCCGGCCAGCCGCCGATTGCCGAATTCCGCCTGTCCAGCGCCGCCAATGAAGCCACGCCGCCAAACTGGAAAGAATTCTCCATCGGCCGCCGAAAGGCGGACGCGCAGAAAAAAGAATGCTCCGTGACCACCCAAGCCGGGAGTGGGGACATAACCCCGGCCGCCGCCGTACCGCCCACCTCCCTTGCAATGCGCACTCCGGGCGGGGACGCGGCCGTTGTCGAGCCACCGACGCTGGACGAAAAGCCAGCCAAGGTGTGCTCCGACGAGATCGGCCTCGAAGAGATATTCCAGTTCGACCTGAAACCGCTCGGCGATCCGGACGATGACATCGATGAAATCTCCCTGCCAAAATCGCTCGCGCCGGTATTCGGCGTCAGCAGCGACGGACAGCTCACCATCCATCGCCGGCACAGCAGCGGCCTGGTGCTCACGGCAGACGAAACAAGGTCGCTCTATCAGTTTCTGGGCGACAGCGTCCGCATCTGGGGGGCCGCGCTATGACCGACCTCGAAGCGCTTGAAGCCAAAGTCCGCAGCCTGGAAAACGAAACCCGCCAGATGCGCGCAACCCTGCGCGACAAATACGCCGCATCTGCCCTAGACGGCCTGCTGGCCTATGGCTGGGGCCCTGAAGAACTCGTCGCCGAAAAAGCATTCAAGATCGCCGACCTCATGCTGGAGGCACGCCAGAAATGAGCATCACCGTCCATAACTGCCCGTTCTGCGACCACGACGACGTCGAGATCGGCGAAGTCAGCATCAGCGAATACGCCGTCGAGTGCAACGAGTGTCGCTGCATTGGACCAATCGAAGGCGACATCATGGGCGCCATCGCCGCCTGGAACCGAGCACCGCGCCACCACAAGGAATCCGCCGCATGAACCTGCCCCTGCACCGCGACCTCACCCGCTGCCTTGCCCACCCGCCCGGCCATTACGAACTTGGCCGCGCCGCCCCGAAGGAATACTGCCTGCTGCGCGACACCTGCGCCCGCCACCGCACCATCACCCTCGACGACGGCTTTGGCTTCTACGCCGTCACCACGCGTGCGTGCAACCCGTACGATTTTGACATGCACATCGAGGTAGAGGAATGAGCCTCCACCTCGCCCTCGAACAAATCCAGCGCCCATCATGGTGGTCTGAAAACGAGCCGCCAGAATACAAATACATGCGCCACGGCAAGGCCAGCGGGCCGGCCAAGAAAGCCAACGTCCTCGCCCACATCCGCGCCAACGGCCGGCGCAGCGATGCCGCGCTGCTCTGCAAGCTCACCGGCTACACCATCCAGTCAATTCGCTACGTCACCGGAAAGCTGATCGAAGACGGACTGATACGGCGCGTGCCGCGCAGCGACACCCGTGTGCTTTGGGAGGCGGTGAAATGACCACACTTGTTGAACGACTGCCTTCTAACGCAGAGCTAAGGGGCCGGCCGCTTGCGGACGGTCCCGCTTGAGCGCCTGGTTAGGCGCGGAAACGGAGAAACCATGACACCGGAACAGCATGAAGCATTGTGTGAACACCTGATGGACTCGATGCAGTCGCCGGCGGACTGCGACCACACCTTGCGCAGAACTACGCAATGGCTTTCCGAAGCCAGCACCCGCGACGCGCCTGCCGCGCTTGCCTGGCTGAAGAAGAAAGGCGGGTATTGCGACTGCGAAGTGTTGATGAACACCATGTCGATGGATGAAGCGCCTAACGCTGAAATTGTGCGGCTGGACGCCGCAGGCGGACAGTCCGAACGAATGGAGAGTTAGAAGTGACGCCTGAACAATTGCGAATGGCACGCGCTGCGCTGCGCCTCTCAAGCCGAGAGCTTGGAAAAGAGTCTGGACTGTCGCATACCACGATTGCCAACTTTGAGCGTGGGGATGAAGAGGCGATGTCGGTAGCAACCTGCAAGCGCCTGAAAGAGTGGTTTCGCTCGCGTCGTGTTTTCTTTGGCCCGAAGCACGGGGTTTGCCTAGATTCTGATGTTTTTGCCAGCGAACGCTGGTATTCGACGGCGCTTTTCAAACTGCTTGATGAGGCTGAGATACACCCATCCTCGACGGAACTGATAGCGGCCGGGAAACGTGCCATGACTTCTAACGCCTGAATTCACCGGGGCTGCGCGGATTCATCGCGCAGCGTCCGGTGGAATGACGGGTTAGCCGGCTACCCGCTACGAAGCCCGGCAACATGTAAGAAAGGCTTACAAGATGACCACGACAGTAACCATCGCCGCCCACCTCTCGACAGAAAAGGAAGTGCGCGTGAAGATCACCGGAACCGGCGGCCCGGACGAAGTTTTCACGCTGCAAGACGGAGAGAAGGCCGAGCGCTACGTCTATGACGGACGCGAAATCAGCGTGCAGGAAGTGCCGAAGATTCCGGCACAACCGCCCTGCGACAACGCCCACGTTGCCGAAGGCTGCGAGAAGTTTTCGTAAAGGACGCGCCCGCCATGTACGCACGAACGAACGCGAGGGTCTTCTTTCTGCTTCCGGCCATCGCTGTGGGTGCGGACATCGACGGGCGCTACTTTCTCGAAGTGGCGTGGCTGTGCTGGGCGGTCGGCATCGGTGACGCGCCATGACGGCTAACGCCACAGGTAACGGGCCCGAGGCAAGCGCAACTTGCCGAAGGTCCGCGTTGACTGAAATGTTGGGCGGCAATTTTAAGGAGAAAGACATGAACGGACGAATACTCACTTGTGTTTATTGCGGGCACGAATACCCGCAGGACACCCCAGCAGATGGAAGCCAAGTGCTGACCGAACACATACGGGTTTGCGAGAAGCACCCGATGCGGAAAGCGGAGGGCGACATTGCCACGCTGCGAGCCGCTCTAGTGGGGTTGATCGGAGCCGACGGCGAACAGGAACTGCGGCAGATTGAAGCAACGATGCGCCTGTTGCCGGCACCCGAAGCTGACAAGGCGGTTTCGATAAACGCGATTCATGCGCTGCTGGCGACTTTGCCGCCCAACGCCACAGGTAACGGGCCGAGGCAAGCGCAACTTGCCGAAGGTCCGCGTTGACCGCCGTGTTGGGCGGCATTTTCAAGGAGCAGACATGGAACACAAGAACATTGACTTCGTGCGGCGGATTGATTTCGACCGGCTGGACATGGTGGTGAGTGAGCGAATCGGCGCGCTGAAACTCTACGCGCAGAACATCGACAAGGCCACGGAAGGGCCCGAGATTCACGACGCGATTTGCCGCGACCTGATTCTGCCGGGCGTCGGCCTTCTGACGCAGTTTATCGAATCCGTGAAGCTGGACGAGGTTGAGCAATGAGCATGCACGATCTTTTCGGCGGGGTCGATGACCCGGTGACGGAAGCCTGCCGCATGTTGGCTGAGCACGATCTGGTTGTTGTTCCTGGCAGCGTGATGCGCGAGTGCATGAACGTTCTGCACATTCTGGCCTGCGACACGGAGAGCGTCGAGGAAGGGCTGGAGTTGCAAGCGCTGATCCACCACATTGAAGCGGCATGGGCGCACGGCATGCCGCCCAACGCACCAGCTAACGCGCCGGCCAGCACTGGCGATTGAACAAGGACGGACGTTGCGGCCGGTCGCGTTGAGCGATGGGTTCGGCGGCTGGTTGAACGGAGGAAGAATGATGGGCAACGAAAAAGCACAGGACGACGGCGGGCTGACAGCGCTGGTGATGCAGTGCGCGTTTGCAGTGATAGCAGGCCAAAAAACGGTAACGATCTCAACGACCGGGAAACGACCATCTGGTTTTCCGCGCTGCGAGCTATTGAGCGTAGGAACTGACGGCTCGCACAATTACGCGGTATGCCCAATAAAGGCGATGGCGTGGATTCACTCACGGACAACAAGAAAGACGCCGAACGCCTGAGATAACCGGAAGCCCGTCAGGGCTTTCCGGTTGATTGAAAAGTTAGAAGTGCTGCGGTCAACCGAAGAAAAGGACGAAAAATGAAACTGAAAAACTTTATTGAAGGCTTGCTGACGCTGCAACCGTACTACAAGGACGGGGACGGCTACGAGATTGGCGCAGAGCATGACCAGTTCTACGCCTACAAGACGGAGCGCCCACTGACTCCAGAAGACGTGCAGAAGATGCGCGACCTCGGATGGTTCCAGCCTGAGCAGAACGAAGGCGCTGAATACGACCACGAAGAAGGATGGAGCGCATTCACTTGATGCCTTCTAACGCACTAGCTAACGCGCCGGCCAGCGCTGGCGATTGAACAAGGACGGACGTTCGGCCGGTCGCGTTGAGCGATGGGTTCGGCGTCATTTTGAAGGGGAATACCATGAATGATGTAGTGATAAAGCGAGAACTCGCAGAGGCAACGCAGCGGATTGTGAAAAGCCGCGACCCGAACATGCCCGCCGTGGCCGGCGTGCTGAATGCGCTGGGGAATCTGCTCTCGGAATGGACCGGCGAAACGGTCCGCGTGCAAGTAACCGCCGAAGGCCAGACGGAAGCGATTGACATGACAAAGCCGAGGATGCAATGAGCCGCGCAGATCTGACGCCGAACGCTGGAAGTAACGGGCCGAGCCGCGACAGCGGCGAAGGTCCGCGTTGACTGAATTGTTGGGCGGCTGACGCCCGGAAAGGAGTTGAAATGGCATTGGTTACAGAAAAAAGTAGAAAGAAAGAAGACCAAGAAGCTTTCGAGCGGTTGCTAGATAGCCTGCCTAAAAGCTACGGCGATGGATTGGCAAGCCAGGATAAAAAACAGAAAGTTCTTGGCGTTAAAGGTGTGCATCACAAGCGCAATAAGGGGCGCAGACGATGACGCCCAACGCAAAAGGTCAGCGGGGCGCCGCTTGCGGCGCATCCGCTGCACCGACGGGTTGTGCGTCAAACGGTAACTACAACGAAAGGACAGACAAATGAGCATGTGTATCTACCACGGCAATTGTGCCGATGGCTTTGGGGCCGCGTGGGTTGTTCGCAAGGCGCTCGGCGAGATTGACTTTCACGGCGCGAAGTACCAGGAGCCGCCGCCCGACGTGACCGGCAAAGACGTGGTGATGGTGGATTTCAGCTACAAGCGCCCGGTGCTGCTGGAGATGGCAGAGAAGGCCAACAGCATCTTGATCCTCGACCACCACAAGACGGCAGTGGAAGACTTGATCGACCTGCCGGCGAACGTGACGGCCAAGTTCGACATGGGCCGCAGCGGCGCCATGCTGACGTGGGAGCACTTCTTTCCCGGCGAGGCCCCGCCGCCGCTCCTGCTGCACATCGAGGACCGCGACCTGTGGCGCTTCGCGCTGCATAACACGCGCCAGATTCAGGCGAATGTCTTTTCCTTTCCCTATGACTTCCAGGTGTGGGACACGCTCATGGCGGCGGCGCCGGCAGCACTGGCGGCCGAGGGCGAAGCGATCGAGCGCAAGCACTTCAAGGACATTCGGGAACTGCTCGGCGTGACGACGCGGGAAATGGTCATCGGCGGGCACCGCGTGCCGGTGGCGAACCTGCCCTACACGATGAGCAGCGACGCCGGGCACGAGATGGCAAAGGGCCGCCCGTTTGCTGCCTGCTATTGGGACACGCCCGAGGGCCGGGTTTTCAGCCTGCGCTCGAACGACGAAGGCGTCGATGTCTCCGAGGTGGCGAAGCAGTACGGTGGCGGCGGGCACCGAAATGCGAGCGGCTTCAAGGTGAGCTTCGCGGCGGCGGCAGCGTTCGAGGTTTGACGCACAACGCCGCCTTAACGCGACGCCCGTAAGGGCGGTCGCCGTTGAAGGCACAGTTATGCGGTGTACTAAATTGCAACGACATTAGTAGGAGATTGACATGAAATTGAGCGACCTGCTGCAAAGCGTAACCCAAAACACAGCAAGCATTGACGGCGTGCGGTGGTATCCGGTGCGGCCGATGACGGCAGAAAACACTTTTTTATTGCCCCGTGCCAAAGCAGCTTGGCGCGTTCTTGCTGGAAAAAGCGACGCCATCGAATGGGACTACCCAACGAAGAGCGAGCCGCATAACGCATAGCTAAGGGGCCGCGCTTCAGCGCGGTCCCGCTTGAGCGCCGGGTTCGGCGCTGCATTTGGAGAAAAAAGATGATTTCAGCAACTGCAAAAATTCAAGAAATGAGCGGGCCGATAGACAGAACGGCAGCCATTGGAATGAATGCGAAAAGCAGCAAACCACGAACATTTACGGAATGCCCGACGCTATACCCAGCAACTTGGATCGACCTCCAAAAACGCCTCCACATTTTTGTGGAAGATATTACCGGGTGGAGAACCATCAACGGCATGACCGCAGTTGGCCTGATTGAGATGGACAACATCCCAGAGCGATCACTGTGGGCCGTTCGCTGTTCATGCGGTAGATACGAAGTACGGCAATACAAGGACATCAGACGGAAGTGCAGGAAAGGAAAGCCTGATTTTTGTGACTACTGCTTCAAGAAGTGGCTTGATGAGCATGGACCTGGCGCGACCTTTGATGAAACGTTCAAGGCGCCGAACGCAAAGTAGACATCAAACCCGCCGCCTATCCTGCCGGAAGGCGACAAACACG
>ERZ724511.537-NODE-537-length-12935-cov-5.995264_pt1 | contig 12935 bp, 16 predicted proteins | sample MGYA00376044_ERZ724511 | MGnify/ENA primary metagenome ERZ724511 (study PRJEB28724, sample SAMN07190887) | wastewater metagenome | isolation source: effluent of sewage treatment plant in Hong Hong | place: USA: Christiansburg, Virginia | collected 2016-03-01 ...
TTCCGCCGCATAGCCACAAATCGACAATTCCGGCGTAAGCACCAACCGCGCCCCGTCCGCGTAGGCTTGGCGTGCGGCGGTAATGATTTTTTGGGCATTGCCCGCAATATCGCCCACCGTGAAGTTAATCTGGGCAACGGCGATAGAAAGCGCAGGGGAATGAGCCGAGGAAGGGGAAGAAATAGGATGTGTCGTATTCATATAAATAGGCATCATACTAAAATGAAACCATGATTGAACCTATCGAATCCCCTACGCCTAACGTTCCCAATTCTGCTATAAAGGCCGATGTACCTTTTATGCGTACCATCAAAAGTTACATCAAACGCGCCGGACGCACGACCACTGGGCAGACCAAAGCGCTCGCTGAATTGGGACCACAATTCCTGATTCCATACCAGCCCCAAATGCTTTCTGCGGCAGAATTGGCGGCACTCTTTTCGCAAAAAAACGATACCAAAATCGTTTTGGAAATCGGCTTCGGCATGGGCGATGCCACCGCGCATATCGCCAAGGTGTTGCCCGATGTGAATTTTTTATGCTGCGAAGTGCATGAACCCGGTGTGGGCGCGTTGCTGAAACGGGTGGGTGAGGAAAATATCCAAAACATCCGCATTTGCGCCCATGATGCGGTGGAGGTGATGGAAAACATGCTGCCCGAACAAGGGCTAGACGGCATCCACATTTTCTTCCCCGACCCGTGGCATAAAACCAAGCACAATAAACGCCGCTTGATTCAAACGCCGTTTGTCGCCAAACTGGTGAAACGCTTGAAACCCAACGGCTATTTGCATTGCGCCACCGATTGGGAACCCTACGCCCAACAGATTTTGGAAGTATTAAGCGCCGAGCCTCTGCTGTGCAACCCCGCGCTCACACAACATCCCGAATTAAAAGGCTACGCCCCCAAACCCGACTATCGCCCGCTGACCAAGTTTGAAAAGCGCGGTCTGCGTTTAGGGCATGGGGTGTGGGATTTGGTGTTTCAGCGGCACCCCGCCTGAGCCGTTTCCTGCGTCCAATAGCTGGGTAAACCAGCGGTAAATGTGCTGACATCGGTGGCAAAGAAGCCCGCGAATTTGCGTTGGCGGGCGATGGTGGCGGCTTCTTGCATCTGCGCTTGGGTTGCCTTTAACGCCATGATCCAGCTTTGGGATGCAAATTCGTCCAACCACGCGGGCAAACTGTTGGCGGTGTAGTTCGACCAAGGGGCTTCGTACACCACGATTTCTACATTCGGCACAATCGAGAAATAGGCTTTATCCGGTGCTGCGCCCGGGTTCAGCATAAAACGGCGGCTGGAATTTTTGGCATACGCGGTTTGCAGCACGGTGCGGTAATACGGCAAATCGGCGGCGAGGGCGGAAACTTCATCCAAGAAATAATCTTCCACCCCGTAGAGCTTGCTCCATGCTTCCATATCCGCTAACACGGCACTGCTGCTGCGTGTTCCGTAGCTGGTGTAAACGTAGCCTTTTACGCGGTGTCCGGCGGCGCGTGCGGCTTGAATGGTGGCCACAAATTGTGAATCAACCGCCGTTCCGGGGCCAGTATTCACATTGGCGATGGCGATGAGCGGCGTGGTATTTTTGGTGAGCGTCGTCCACGCGGCTTTGGTTGCATAAAAATACGCCGGAACGACCATTTGCGTGCAGACTTGGTTCACGGTTGCCGATGTTCCGCCACAATTCGCGGCACGGGCAGCGGGTAAAAGGCTGGCGGTCGTTCCCAATGTACGAAGCTGGTATCCCAACGGGCCACCAATGGCAACGACATTGCCTTCACCCACCCCAAATAAAACTCCGGTATTGGGATACGCGCGGAAAGAATAGGCCGTGCCCAAGGCTTGCGTTGTTTGGTGCGCAGGGGATAGCACGCTGGGGACGAGCGATTCTGCCCAGTCCATCAGGCAATTCACATCGTTGGTATAGGCTTGCGCTCCCACCGCACCAAGGCAACCAGTCAGCGCCACAGCAAGGCGGCGAAAGGTGTGGCGGAGGGGTTTACGAGGCATGGATAATCTCCCAATCAGTTTTTGTAATCATGCCACATCCTTTGTCATCTGCCCGTCCCGTTCCGCCCGCCCGTAATGGTGTTAGCCCCAGTTGTATCGTTACACCATCCCAGAATATCGGGCGTTGGCAGACGCTTTTAGCGTTTTTAACGGCACGCTTTCCCCATGTCGATGCCGCCGTTTGGCACAAACGCTTACAAGAAAATGGGATTGAAGATGCGGTCAATGCACCGTTTCAAACAGGGCAACGCATCTACTATTTTCGGGAAGTGGCGCAGGAAGAACGCATTCCTTTTGAGGCCGCAATTTTGTGGCAGAACGACCATTTGCTGGTGGTCGATAAGCCGCATTTTCTGCCCGTTATTCCATCCGGCAAATACGTGCAAGAAACGCTTTTGGTGCGGCTTAAAAAAGCGTTGGGGTTAGAAACGCTCTCCCCCATTCACCGCATTGACCGCGATACGGCAGGGCTGGTGCTGTTTTCCAAACAAGTGGCCACGCGGGGGATATATCAACAGCTTTTTCGGGCGCGGGAGGTGGAAAAAACGTATGAATGTATCGCACCGTGGAACCCCGATTTAACCTTCCCACTGACGCGCCATACCCGCATCACCGCCGATCACCATTTCATGCAGCAAACGGAAGTGGAGGGGGAGCCGAATGCGCTCACCACCATCGCATTGCTGGATGTGGTGGGGGATTTAGCGCACTATCAACTCCAACCCGTGACAGGGCAACGCCATCAGCTACGGGTTCACATGAACGCGCTGGGCTTGCCGATTGTGAACGACGGAATTTATCCAATCCTCACACCCGAAGGCAGTATCCGCTACGCCCATCCCTTACAACTGTTAGCGAAAACACTGGCGTTTACCGATCCCCTCACACGGAAATGGTTACATTTTGAGAGTCGGCAAACCCTGCAAATAAAGCCACCTCTCGGGCTTGATGCTACGATGTAGCATTGTTTTTAGCATTCTTTTATCCATTATTCGGACGGACACTTTTCATGCAGATTTCAATTCGGGAATTAAAAGCAAACCCCGCACCCGCTATTGCACTGGCACGGCATGGGCAGCGGGTGCAGATTACTTCACACCACAAAGTCGTGGCCGAACTGGTGGCTCCAACCGTATTGGTAGAAGACAGTGGCATCCCCGCATCGGATGAAGAAATGATGCAACGCCTGCTCAATACGGGGTTAATCGCCCAACCCGCTAGCCAGCGTTTTCAACTGGGTCAAACCGTGCAGTTTGAACCCGAAGCCAATGCCCAGACCATGAGCGATTGGGTGATGGAACTGCGGGGTCTGCGGTGATTTTGTTTTGCGATACGTCTGCGCTGGTCAAGCTCTACACCCAAGAGCGCCACAGCGATTGGATGCGGGAGCAGGCGAACCGCGCCAGCCACTGCATCGTCAGCCAAATCGCGTGGGTGGAGTTGTGTGCTGCGTTGGGGTTAAAAGAACGCATGGGGCAGGTTCAGGCACTGGTTGCCAAAACTGCGCTCGCCCGTTTGCGGGCTGAATGGGGAATGTTTCAACAATTCGCGCTGGATGGTGGTTTGCTACACACGGCAGGGGAACTGGCTTTACGTTTTGGGTTACGGGCGTATGATAGCGTTCAGCTCGCCAGCGCACAGCGTGCGCACTGGCATCTGGGTAACAATATGGCATTTTGTTGCTTTGACAAATCGTTGAACGATGCCGCACAAGCACTGGGCATTCCCGTTTTAACCGTCAGAGATTGACCCAGCAAAAATTGACCAAGGATCGACATTCATGACAGAATTTTTTCCCCTGCTGGCGATTGGGGCGGCGTATTTAATAGGCTCTCTTTCCTTCGCAGTGATTGTGAGCCATGCAATGGGATTGCACGACCCCCGCACCTACGGTAGTAAAAATCCGGGTGCGACCAATGTTTTACGCTCAGGTAGCAAGAAAGCCGCCGTCATTACGCTGCTATTGGATGCCCTGAAAGGTTTTTTTCCAGTGATACTGATTCAACAATGGGGCGCACATTGGGGTTTAGGTCACGATACAGCGGCCTTGGCGGGTATGGCAGCGTTTTTAGGGCATTTATTTCCGGTATTCTTTCGCTTTCAGGGGGGGAAGGGCGTGGCGACTGCGTTAGGTGTGTTGCTCGCTTTGCATTGGATGCTGGGTCTCCTCGTCTTGTTGACATGGGGGTTGATGGCGTGGCGTTTTCGTTATTCGTCGCTGGCATCGCTGACCGCTGCGATCATGGCTCCCATTTACTATGTGTTGCTTGACGGTACTTTGTGGAGAATCAACAAAAGTGCCGTTCTATGCACTGCCGTCATGGCTATTTTTTTGATTTGGCGACATGCGGAAAACATCAATCGGTTGCTGAAAGGCACTGAGTCACGAATCAAATAATTGTCTCTACTGCTTTTTTTGCCTTCATTTTGTACCATGCGTACCTTCATCAAACCCGCCCCCATTTTGCTAGCGTTTACTTTAGCGCTGGCTTCTCAGTATGCCCATGCGTGGAAATCTCCACAGAAAGCCGTTGATGAATTTCTGAAGTTTGAACTCGAAGGGGGGCGTATGCAGTGGCCCTATCCGGGTGAAAAGTACCTCATTAGCCCCCCCGCGAATGAAACCACTGGGAAGAAAACCATTGCGTTGGTGAAAGACTACAAAATCATCTCTTTCGTCTGCCAAGGTAAATTCTGCGAAGTCCATGTGCGATTTTCGTTTATCCCAAATAAAACCACCAAAAGCGGAGCGCAACCCTTGGAAGTACATGCCGAGGGCGATAGCAAAATGGTGACCTACCGCGTGCATCGTCTGGAGAATTCGTGGTTGATTGAAAACAATCTGGATACGCCAATGGTTTATGAAGATGCGCTCAAACGCACCACACAGCCCAACAGCCCACAAACTGCACAACCCAGTGCGTCATCCACGAACAAACCGCCCATTGTCCCGACTTCAGGTCGCGGGAAATAACTGCAAAATCTGAAAATGCCGAATCCGCACCCGCACCAACGAAGCGGGCAATGCGGATTGGATAACCGGTAAATCCTTGGTGGCGTGCAGCCGTGGTTGCGCTAGGGTTTCGCCTTCGGGGGTGCTGATAATCACCACGTCAGGGTGGCTATTGGGGCCAGTGCGCCGTATCACCACCGCCAATTCTTGGCTCGTCAACTGCACATAGGTTCCGGGGGGGTAGACCCCAACCGCCCGCACCAACACAAAACCAATGGTGTTGCGGATCGCGCGTATGGATTCCACCGCACTGCGCCCCGGACGGTAGCTGCGTGGGCTAATCATGGCGGCATAGCGATCCACCGCATTCAAAATCGAGAGCAATAAATCGTTAGGCAGGTCTTGGTGGTGCTTTTCCACCAAATGCAGCCACATCGGGTCTTCAACCCCCATCACCCGCAGCATCGCCGCCGACCGGCTGGCATGGTGGCTGATGATTCTGGATTGTTCCGGCGTGGGGTTTTCCACCTGCACCGCGAGGGTATCTTGCTGGGTGGTCATGCTCACATTCATCGTCAAGGCGGCGTGAATGAGTGCGATGCGATCGGCGGGTTTCATGCCCAGTTGCTCGGCAGTCAAATGCGCCAATACCGAACAAATCAGCGCGTGTCCCGTGCTATAGCCTACCGCCGAATTGCCTGCAAGCTGAAAGAGGATGTAGAGACCGACATCCGTATCTTGTGCTAACAGCCCCTCCATCCAGACAGCATATTGCTGCACACGTTGTACGAAGTGACTGGTTTTTTCGGGATGGGTGAGAATAATGCCCAGCCCCGATTCCAAATCAGCCCACAGTGCCTGCAAATGTTCGTAATCGGTTTCGCTTGCAATTTTCACGGTTTCAATAACGCTTTCAATAACGCTTTTCCAGCACCATATCGTCCTTGGTACGGGTCATATTGAAGTGGTTGAGGAAGCTATTGCCGAGTAACACCATCGGCATATCACCTTCTCCCACCACACCGTCTACATCGTTGATCACAATATCGCCGATGCTAACGGTGAGTTTGACCTGCCATGCAGATACTACCCCATTGGCCGAACTCATCATGCCCCGCTTGCCCGAACGAAAATCCAGCCCAATCCGATTGGCTTCCCGCGCACTCAAGGAGACATAGGAAGCACCCGTATCGACCATCATCGGAACCGTTTTTCCATTGATCTGACCCTGCACCATGAAATGGTTGTTCTTACCGGCGACCAAGGTGATTCGGTTATTGCCAGAGGTTTTATTCGCATCACCGACACGGGCGGGTGCATCGCCCATATACAAAGTATGGCGCTTGCCAGCGATTTCGACGAGGGCGGAATTGTCAGGCTGAATCGCCACCAAGGTGATGCCTTGATGGGTTTCGCCCACCGCCAGCGTCTTCGGTCGTCCGCCATTGACGACCAACAGGGCTTTACTCCCCATCAACCCTGTGAATGTCACACTTTGCGCTGCAACATACCCTACATGTCCTGATAGCAACATCGCCGCCATAGCGAAGGAGATGGAAAGTCGTTTCATGGTATCAATCTCGGAAGTTGTTGAATTCCAATGGAATATCGGTGATTTCTTTGCGCAAGAGTGCCATTGCCGCTTGCAAGTCATCGCGTTTTGCACCGGTGATGCGCAATTTGTTGTCCTGAATCGCGGCTTGTACTTTCATCTTGCTATCCTTGATGATGCGCTGCATTTTTTTGGCAAGCTCGGTTTCAATGCCGTTGCGTACTTTGATGACGCGCTTGACTTTATCACCGCCCATTTTTTGCAGATCACCCACATCCAAAAAGCGGACATCCACTTTTTGCTTGGTCAGTTTGCCGCGCAGCACATCCAGAACCTGATCCAGTTGAAAATCGGCATCACCGATAACGGTGATTTCTTTGTCTTTGATCTCAATGGCGGCGGCTGTTCCCTTGAAATCGAAACGGGTTCCGATTTCCTTGGCAGAATTTTCCACCCCGTTCTTGACATTGACCATATCGGCTTCGCACACTGTATCGAATGAAGGCATAAAACTAAAGTTCCGTAAATAAGAGTAAAAAGAGCAAATCGGTAAAAATCGGTAAATGAGAGAATGCCAGAATGTTAATCGAGAAAAACTTCCCCCTTCAAACCCACAACACCTTTGGCATTGCCGCAAACGCCGCAACCTTGGTGCGTATCCGCAACGAAGCGGACGTTACAGCCCTCGCCACCCTGTTGGCAGACCCGGAATATGGGTCAAAACCCCCATTCGTCCTCGGTGGCGGTAGCAACATCGTGTTGATGGGCGATGTCGTGCCGCTGGTGCTGAAAATGGAGATTATGGGTCGCCGTTTCATCGAAACCATCGAAAAAAATGGGCGACGATACGCGATAGTGGAAGCTGGTGCAGGTGAAATGTGGCACGATTGGGTGCAATGGACGCTCGAACAAGGCTTTCACGGGCTGGAAAATATGGCGCTCATTCCGGGTACGGTGGGTGCAGCACCCGTGCAAAACATCGGCGCGTATGGTGTGGAATTGCAAGACCATTTTGATTCGCTGGATGCCATTGATCTACAAACCGGAAAAATGTTCACGCTCAACGCCGCCCAGTGTGCTTTTGCTTACCGTGATTCGGTATTCAAACAGGCCTTGAAAAACCGTGCCGCGATTGTGCGTGTGCGCTTCGCCCTGCCGACCGCATGGAAGCCCGTTTTAGGTTACGCCGATATTGAACGCAAAATGGTGGAAAACCAGTGTACCGATCCAACCGCCCGCCAAATTTTCGATTGGGTGTGCGCCATTCGCCGTGCCAAATTGCCAGACCCTGCTGTCATCGGTAATGCAGGCAGTTTTTTCAAAAACCCCACCGTCACATCGACCCAATGCGAACACCTTATCACCCGCTACCCCCGCTTGGTTTACTACCAATTAGATAGCGGATTGTATAAACTGGCTGCGGGCTGGCTGATTGATTCATGTGGATGGAAGGGTAAAACTATGGGCCATGCCGGAGTCTACGAAAAGCAGGCACTGGTGCTGGTAAATCGCGGCAACGCCACAGGCACAGATATTATGAATTTGGCAAAAGCCATTCAAACCAGTGTGTTCGAGCGTTTTGGCGTGATGCTGGAGCCTGAGCCAGTGGTACTATAATTTGTTATAACGATGTTGCAACTTTTGACTAAATGGAGTGGATGATGCTAACCACTATGCGCCAAATCGGAAATTCGCGCGGTGTGCTAATACCAGCGGCTTTTTTGGCACTGTGCCAAATCGAAGATCAAGTAGATATGCAGTTGCAAGATGGAAAAATCGTCATTCAACCCGTCAAACGTGAGTTGCGTGCAGGATGGTTTGCATCAGAAAAATCAGAGATGGCGAAAGAAAATTCTTCGGCATGGGATGTCGCTGCCACCTTTCTTGCCGACGATAGTGAGTGGGTATGGTAGGCGCGGTCAAACGGGGTGATGTGTATTGGGTCAACCTTGATCCTACGGTTGGTGCAGAAATTCAAAAAACACGTCCTGCTCTTGTTGTTTCACCCAACGATATGAATGCGGCACTACCGCGTGTCATCATCGCTCCCATTACCAGTGCAGGACAACCTTTGGGATGCCGTCCTGAAGTGGTTTTTCAAGAGAAAAATGCGCGTATTCTGCTGGATCAATTGCGCTGTGTCGATAAAGTCCGACTTGGAAAAAAGATGGGACGCATTGCCCCCAAAATCTGGCATGCCATTTTGCTAGAAATGCTGGGTTAGAGTGAATTATGGACCCCCATTCCTTTATTTATTCAGCGGTTTTACTGCTTGTAGTAGCGGCAGTAGCGGTGGCACTTTTTCAACGGCTAGGGCTGGGGTCGATTTTGGGCTTGCTGGTCACGGGAGTGATTTTGGGGCCGAACACCCCGGGGCCTTCTGCTGCGATTGAAGTCGAGGGGGTTCGTCAATTTACCGAGATTGGCATCATCCTTTTGCTCTTTCTCATCGGTTTAGAGATGAAACCCAAACGCCTGTGGGCGATGCGCAGGGTATTGTTCGGCTTGGGTTCGTTACAACTGCTGATAACGGCACTGTGCATTGGCGCGTATTTCCGATTATTTTGGTGGGACTGGGATACCGCCTTACTACTGGGCGCTATTTTTGCCCTTTCCTCTAGCGCTATCGTGATCCAACTGCTGCGTGAGCAGGGGGAAATGAGTTCCAAAACCGGACAAACCGCCTTTGCCATTTTGTTGATGCAAGATTTGGCCGTGGTTCCGTTGATGGCGATGGTTCCTATCGTGGCGGATGACGGCCCGTTGCCGCAGGGTATGGCTTTGTGGGGAAAAATTGGCATTGCCGCCTTTTTGATTGCGTTGGTGGTGGCGGGCGGGCGCTATGTCGTTCCGCGCGTGTTGGACTACATGGCACGCCAAAATCAGCGCGAAGCCTTTTTTATGACGGCGATGGCGGCGGTGTTTGCCTCGGCATTGGCGATGGATGTGGCGGGTATGTCGATGGCGATGGGGGGATTTTTAATGGGCATGATGCTCTCCACCTCCCGCTACAGCCTGCAAATTGAAGCGAGTATGGAACCGCACAAAGGGCTTTTGATGAGCCTTTTCTTTGTCGCCGTGGGCATGTCGGTGGATTTGAATGCGATCGTGCGCAACCCGATGCAATTTGCCTCGCACATCGCGGTGATTTTGGCGATCAAAATTGCGGTCATTTTTGTGCTGTGCCTGATTTTTGGCACTGGACGCAATGCTGCCGTGCGTATTGCCTTTTTACTCTCCCAAGGCGGTGAATTTGGTTTTGTGATGTTTGGTGCAGCCAAAGCATTCAATATCATCAATAACGCCGCTTTTGTAAAAGGTATTGCCGTTATTTCGGTCACCATGTTATTAACCCCGTTATTAGCACGTATTGGAGCGGAAATCGCCAAACGCTGGCTGCGTGAGAAAACGCCAGCCTCGGAATTTCAGCATTCGGCTTATACGGCATCCGAAAGCCAAATCCCGCCGCGTGTGGTCATTGCGGGTTATGGGCGGGTGGGACATACCATCGGAACAATTTTAGAGGGCAGTAATATCCCCTATATTGCCTTTGAAACCAATGCCAAGCTGGTCGATAAATGGCGCACCGAGGGGCATCCGGTTTATTTTGGTGATATTTGTGATGCAGAATTATTTGCCAGTGCCGCGCTGCATTCGGTGGAACTGGTGGTGCTAACGATGCCGGATATGAAAGCATCGGTATTGGCCGCCACCCTGATTCTGACGCACCACCCCAAGATGAATATCGTAGCGCGTTCGCGTGATTTGGTCACTTGCGATGCCCTGCACCAAGCGGGCGTGCGCTACACCTTTCCTGAAACGCTGGAGGCGAGCTTACGCCTAGCCGCCCAAAGTTTAGAAGCCTTGGGCATCACCACCCATGAAACCGATGTGTTGTTACGGGGCGTGCGTTCATCCGATTACGAAATGGTACGCACGGGGCCAGAGGCCTTCCCGCAAAAAGATTAATGAGCGGCTTTTTTCTCTTGGCGTTTCTTACGGGCGCGGATATTTAATACTTCCACGCCCAAAGAAAATGCCATTGCTACATACGCATAACCCTTGGGAACGTGGACATCAAACGCTTCTGCAATCAACAAAGTTCCGACCATCGTTAAAAATGCCAGTGCCAGCACTTTGACGGATGGATGGGCTTCGACAAAATCACCAATGGGTTTAGCCGCAAATAACATCACAGCGACGGATGCCATGACCGCAGCAATCATGACGCTGATATTATCCACCATACCCACCGCTGTAATCACCGAATCCAACGAGAAAACAATATCGACAATACCGATTTGAATAATCGTTCCCCAGAACAAATTAGCCCCAGTTTTGACCGTTTCTTGGGTAGTTAATGGATTTTCATCGGGTTTGCCATGGGCATCATGGGCTTCCACTTCCATAAAAATCTCGTGGGATGCTTTATAGAGTAGAAACAAGCCGCCGAATAATAAAATCAAATCGCGCCCACTTAAATCTTGGTTAAAAATCGTGAACAGCGTTTCGGTTAATTGCATGACCCACGATAAACTGAGTAACAAGGCAATACGGGAAACCATCGCAAACCCCAATCCCAACCTTCTACCAAAATCGCGTTTTTCAGGTGGAAGACGACCTACCAAAATACTAATAAAAATGATATTGTCAATACCCAGCACAATTTCCAATGCAGCCAGCATGAAAAAAGCAATCCAGATATTGGGATCGGTTAATAGTTCCATAAAAATCCTTATAAGGAATTAGAATTTATTAGAAGTTCATCTAAGTTAAGAATTGCCTAGTTTGACAAAATCGCCACTGGCATTGCCGCCCAGTGACAATAATCCGGCATTGGAATAAATACCGAGTTTGGCGCGGGTGTCGGTAATATCCAAATTGCGCATGGTGAGCTGACCGATACGATCCAACGGGCTGAAAGGCGCATCTTCCACTTTTTCCATGCTCAAACGTTCGGGCGCGTAGGTCAAATTGGGCGATTCGGTATTCAGCAGCGAATAATCGTTACCGCGACGCAATTCCAGCGTCACCGTACCCGTCACCGCACGCGCTACCCAGCGTTGGGCGGTTTCGCGCAGCATGATGGCTTGGCTATCGAACCAGCGACCTTGGTACAGCAAACGACCCAGTTTGCGCCCGTTTTCGCGGTACTGTTCGATGGTATCTTCGTTGTGAATGCCCGTCACCAAACGTTCATAAGCTATGAAAAGCAGAGCAAGTCCGGGTGCTTCGTAAATGCCACGGCTCTTGGCTTCGATGATGCGGTTTTCGATTTGGTCGCTCATGCCCAAGCCGTGACGACCGCCGATGCGGTTGGCTTCGAGAATCAAGGTCACCAAATCGGGATATTCCACGCCGTTCAATGCGACAGGGCGGCCTTCTTCAAAGCGGATGCTGACTTCTTCGGCCTTGACGATGCAATCGTCTTTCCAAAATGGCACGCCCATAATCGGATTCACGATTTTCATGCCGCTGCTGAGATGTTCCAAATCCTTGGCTTCGTGCGTTGCGCCGAGCATATTGGAATCGGTGGAATAGGCTTTTTCCGCGCTCATTTTGTAGCCGAAACCGTTGGCGGTCATGAACGCGGACATCTCGGCACGTCCGCCCAACTCGTCGATAAACGCTTGGTCGAGCCACGGTTTGTAGATTTTCAGCGCGGGATTGGTCAATAAACCGTAGCGGTAAAAACGCTCAATATCGTTGCCTTTGAAGGTGGAGCCGTCGCCCCAAATGTTCACATCATCCTCTTTCATCGCGCTCACCAGCATCGTTCCGGTTACGGCGCGACCCAGTGGCGTGGTGTTGAAATAGGTTTGTCCGGCGGTGGTGATGTGGAACGCGCCCGATTGCAGCGCGGCAATGCCTTCGGCGGCGAGTTGGGGGCGGCAATCGACTAAACGCGCTTTAATCGCGCCGTATTCCATCGCTTTACGCGGGATTTCGTCGTAATCGGATTCATCGGGCTGCCCCAAATTCGCGGTGTAAGCGTAGGGCAACGCGCCCTTTTTTTGCATCCACAACAAAGCAGCGCTGGTATCAAGTCCGCCGGAAAAAGCGATTCCCACTTTTTGACCAACGGGAAGATTTTGAAGAATAGTATTAGACATAGTGCTATAAAAATAAGAGTCAATCAACCAACATTAGCCGAACATTAACCAAAATGGCAGATGTAGTGGTAAGCCGCAAAACCTTCGGTCACGCGGATTTGAAATTTGGAATTGCCCGCAATGCTGAATTGCTCGCCCGCGCTGGATTTCACCCATTCGGTTGCACCGTCGAGTAGGTATTCGCAGCTACCGGCAACACATTCCATGATTTCCGGTGCGCCGGTGTTGAAGGTGAGGGTGGCGGGCAAAATTACGCCGACCGATTTTTTTGTGCCATCGGCGAAGGTGATGCCGTGGCTCACG
>ERZ724511.549-NODE-549-length-12777-cov-4.861814_pt1 | contig 12777 bp, 14 predicted proteins | sample MGYA00376044_ERZ724511 | MGnify/ENA primary metagenome ERZ724511 (study PRJEB28724, sample SAMN07190887) | wastewater metagenome | isolation source: effluent of sewage treatment plant in Hong Hong | place: USA: Christiansburg, Virginia | collected 2016-03-01 ...
CGCAAGACCGACAAGTTCGGCTGGGATCGGATGGACCCGAACGTCCGAACCATTCTGCGCAAGGATTGGATGGACGCCCTGCAAGACTTCACGCTGGAGGAAATCGACGAAGCGTGCCGGGAAGCTGTGAGGGCCAATCCCGACAAGTGCCCCAACGAGGGCCACATTCGCCAGATCATCATTCGGGGCAGGGAGGCAATCAGGGCAGCACTTCCGAAGCCGGAGGAAAAGCAATTCGTCGCGACCGAGGTTCCTGTCGAGGAGCGCCGGGCTGTCGTGGCCGAGGTTCTTGGCAAGGTTGGGCGCGCAAATGGCTGAGCGAATTATCCCGATTGCCACGGTGCGTAGGCTCTGGCGCGATACATCACTGACGGTCGCGGAGGCGGCAAAAATTGTGGGGTTGTCGCGGGTGAATTTTCAGCGACGTGCTAAGCGGATTGGGGAGCCACCGCGCCAGAGAGGGCGATTCAAGCCAGCAATCACCGACTTGGCAACATTCGAAACCATGTGGAAGGCCCGCCTGTCTGTCGTGGACATGGCGAAGCATTTCAACGTGTGCCGCATGACGATCTACAAGACTGCAACCGCACACGGCCTCCCTCATCGCAGGCACATGAAAAAGCCGATCTGCTCCGCATCGGAATTCCAGTCGGTCTTGGCGATAGAGGCAATGAAAAAATCAGCAGAAGCGGAATCACGCCGCGCAAGAGGCAGGGGATGGGACTAATGACCTACATCACCGCACGTTTCGGCGTTCCCGTCGCAAAGCCAAAGCCTCCGACCCAAAAGCGCCAGCCGCTCACCGAGGCCGAACTTGCCGACAGGTGGATGGAACTCGCCATCAAGGAAGGCCGCGTAAAGCCGCCGAAAGTGGAGTCTGATCCGAAAGCATTGAGCGGGCAGCTTGTGGCGCGAATATTTGACGTGGTGTCGGACGTGCCGAAAAGCGCCAACGAAATCGCGGAGGTCGCGGGCGTTTCCACCTCATCGACATGGGGCGCTCTCAGGATACTGCGCCTGGAAGGCAAGGCGACATACAGCCGCAAGCTGGTGGGCCGCGCCCGCGTAAGAATGTGGGTGCGTACATGACCCACCATTTTGTCCAGCGTTGCCGAGAGAGAGGCATAGCATCAATCGACGGCATGGCACTGCGCCGCAACATAGAGCGAGCCATAGTAGAACACCGCAACGATCTGGTGGAATTCGTCTTCCACATAGACGCCGTGTCGTCTGTCTGGCGCTTCCGCGTCAAGGAAGGCGTTTTCTACGCCGTCTGCGGCCGACACTCTCAGCGCTGCATCACCCTCTATGATCGGTCAATCCTGCGCGAAGTCAGGCAAAGCCGCCGCTTTCGCATGCGCGTTTCGGGCAAGCGCGAAAGGGAAATCGCGAAATGACTATTACATCACTGGGAATTATGGGGTATAATAATACCGCTCAGTCACAACCAACCCAAACGCGGAGGGCGACATGAAAAAGACGAAGGGCAAAGGCGGCAAGAAGTGCTGATCTGACGATGCAGCATCGAGACGAGGCAGGGAAATTCACGCAAGGGAATAGGTTCTGGCAGGCAAGATCGTCTGCCGGACCTAAACCCATTTTTGCGGACCCCGAGCCGCTATGGGCTGCATGTTGCGAATACTTCGAATGGGTAGAGACGCACCCGCTTCAAGAAGCCAAGGCGTTCTCATACGAGGGGCAGATAACAGTCGCCAGCTTGCCAAAGATGCGCGCCATGACCATCGGCGGGCTGTGTGTGTTCCTCGATATCAACCGCGCGACGTGGAATGTTTGGCGGGAAAAGCGTCCCGATTTGTACGAAGTCATTACGCGGGCTGAGGAAATTATCTACCAGCAGAAGTTCGAAGGCGCATCCGCAGACCTACTGAATTCCAACATTATCGCCCGAGATCTTGGCCTGACAGACAAGAAAGACCTCAGCGGCGCGCTCTCAGTCACCATAGCGGCGACAGATGCCGACCTATAGCCTCACCCCAAAGCAGCAGGAGTTGCGCAGTCTGGCTTCGTCAGGCAAAACGCACGTCCTTTGCTATGGTGGATCGCGCTCCGGCAAGACATTTGCGTTCTGCGACTTCATTGGCACACGCGCCATGAAAGCGCCAGGCTCACGGCATGCGATATTCCGTCGTCATGGTGTCGCGGTAAAGCAATCCATCGGCAAGGACACATTCCCCAAAGCGTTCTCGCTAAAGTTCCCCGGCATTCCCCTGACGTGGCATGAGCAAGACGGTTATTTCAGCCTGCCGAACGGATCTGAAATTTGGCTTGCTGGTCTGGACGACAAAGAGCGCGTTGACAAGATCCTAGGGCGTGAATTCGTGACACTCTATTTCAACGAAGCGTCCGAGATTCCGCTGTCGTCCTATCTCGTCGCGCAAACACGCCTTGCTCAGAGCGTATCGCAGGTCGATGGCAGGCCGCTCAGCTTGAAAAGCTACGTTGACCTCAACCCAACGACCTCGGCGCACTGGACCTATCGCATGTGGATCGACGGGGTGAATCCAGACGGCGAAACCAAGGTCGATCTGTCCAAGTATTGCCACATGGTCATCAACCCGCTGGACAATGCGGAAAACCTGCCGGCGGAATACATCAGCAACCTACAGGCATTGCCGGAGCGCCAGCGCAAGAGGTTCTTTGATGGCCTCTACATGGCGGATGTTGAGAACGCACTTTGGCGCAGGAGCTTCATTCGTCGCACTCAGAACCTGCCAGAGTTTGAGCGCATCGTGATTGCGATTGATCCGTCAACATCAAGCGATGTCGGGTCAGACGAAACGGGCATAATTGCCGCTGCGCTTGGAGCAGATGGCAAAGGCTACATCCTTGAGGATGGCAGTGACCGCTATCGCCCAGAGGAATGGGCGCGCAAAGCCATTGCCCTCTACGACAAGTATGACGCTGACCGCATCGTGGCCGAGGTCAATCAGGGCGGCGACATGGTGGAGGCGACGATCCGCGCTCAGTCTCGCGGGAGAAGCATCCCTTACCGTGCCGTGCATGCGACCCGTGGCAAGGTGGTGCGCGCTGAGCCGATTGCCTCGCTCTATGAGCTAGAGAAGGTCTACCACGCCGAGGAATTTACCAACCTTGAGGACCAGATGTGCGTCTTCACCACAGGTTTCGACCGCAAGGCGCAGGGCTGGTCGCCTGACCGTGTTGATGCCCTTGTCTGGGCGCTGACCGATCTATTTCCGCAGATGACGTCAAAGAAAAAGCCCGATCTGCCCATCCACATCCCGCCACGGCAAAGCCTCGGCGCATCGAGAAGGTTCTGACATGGCACGTAAGAGCAAAGAGGAGCGGCACTCCGAAATCCATGACGAGGCGCTGCGGCAGTTCGAGGACAGCTATAACGCGACCATGGAGGATCGCGTAAAGGCGCTGGCCTGCCGACGGTTTGTCAATGTCCCCGGTGCCCAGTGGGATTGGGATGAGAACGACGACTTCAAGAACAAGATCAAGTTCGAGATTGACCATGTGTCCGGCGCCGTTCAGCGCATCAAGAACGAGTATCGCAAGAACCGCATCGCCGCGAAGTTCCTGCCCAAGGATGGTACGGAATCTGACGCTTTGGCGGATGCCTGCGCCGCTCGCTTCCGCGCCGACACGCAAGACGCATCTGGACGGGACGCCCGCGACAATGCCTTTGACTGCGCCGTAGAAGGTGGATTCGGTGGCGTCAGGTTGCGGGCAGAGGTCGAGAAGGGCGAACAGCAGCGTATTTGCCTTGAGCCTATCTATGATGCAGAAATCAGCCTGTTCTTCGATGTGAACGCCAAGAAGAAAGACAAGTCGGACGCCTATCATGCGTTCTACGTCGAGCCATGGGCGCGCGCTGCCTTCATCAAGGAGTTTGGTGAGGAATGCGCTAACTGGCCGGAAGTCTACAAGGGCCAGTTCAAGTTCCCATGGTTCGGCAATGGGGCCGATCTGGTCTTTGTCGCTGAGTATTTCCTCAAGGAAGACACGACGGAAACCTATCGCGTCTTTGAGGGCTTCGGCGGTGATGTGCAGGAGTTCCTTGAGGACGAACTTGATGACGCCACGATTGAGGAACTGAAAGCAACCGGCTACGTGGAGACTGATCCGCGTGAGCAGGAAGTGCATCGCGTCTCAAAGTACGTGATGAACGGCGCCAAGGTTCTCAAAGGCCCGGAAATCATCCCAGGCCATGAAATCCCGCTCATCCCGCAGTATGGACACCGGACGGTTATCAACCGTGTCGAGCGCTTCAAGGGCCACGTTGCCAAGGCGATTGATGGGCAGATCGTCTATAACCTGCAAGTGTCAAAGGTTGCCGAGACTGCGGCATCGTCTGGCATCGAGAAGCCGGTATTCCTCGCCGAACAGATCGGACGACATGCCGACATGTGGCAGAACGACCACAAAGACAACAACGCATTCCTTGTGATTGATCCTGTTTATGATCAAGACGGGAAGATGCTTCCCGCTGGCCCGGTGACCTTCACCAAGTCGCCGGAGGTTGCTCCAGCCGTCGCTGCGCTCGTCCAGATCATGAAGCAGGACATCAGCGACATGATGGGAAACCCTGAGAACACTGAGCAGGTGCAGCCGGACCTCAGCGGTGTCGCGATGGAACTGGCTCAGGGCCGCATGGACATGCAGTCCTATGGCTACATGGACAATGCAGCCGATACCGAGCGCCGCATTGCCGAGGTTTGGCAATCCATGGCGGCGGTTGTCTATTCCGCTGAGGTTGACACGAACAAGGGTCGCAAACTCAAGACGCTATCTGAGGACGGGAAGCGCGGTACTGTCGAGATTGGCAAGAAGATACTGGATCCGAAAACCGGCAAGGTTGCGGCGGAAATAGATTTTGGCCGCGCTGAGTTCGACGTTGAAGCTGATGTTGGCCCGACATCTGCGTCCCGCCGTAGCGCCATCGTGCGCACGGTGACTGGCATCATGGGGCAAACGACCGACCCGGAAACGGTCACCATCCTGACGCACGTCGCCATGATGAACCTTGAGGCAGAGGGCATGCAGGACGTGCGTGACTACTCTCGCAAGCGGTTGCTCAAGATGGGCGTGGTCAAGCCGACGAAGGAAGAACAGGCCGAAATGGAGCAGGCAGCGCAGGCCGCACAAGGTCAGCAGCAGCCCGACCCGAACCTGATCCTTGCCGAGGCTATGGCCGGTGAATCCCAGGCCAAGGCACAGAAGGCTCAGGCGGACACCGTGAAGGCGTTGGCGCAAACGGAACTGACGAAGGCGCAGACCGCCGAAACTCTGGCGGGGATACCCATCGCGCAACAGGACGCGGCGGTAAGGACGGCAGAAAAAATAATGGCAGCAGAAGGACAGGCAGTAAATGCTGGACCAGCAACAGGACAGTGACACCACGTCCGAAGACGACACCGAACTCGACACGCAAGACACCCCAGAGGGCGAGGATACGCTTGAGGCAGACACTGCGGCTGAGGAAGCCGAACCGGAGCTATCCATTGTCATCGAAGGAGAGGCGGCCGACGAAGATGAAGACGTTCCCGATGAAGAACTTGGCGACAAAGGCAAGCGCGCTGTTCAGCGCCTTCGTGAGACGATCAAGGAAACCGCCCGCCGCGAGCGCGAAGCCAAGGCCAGGGTTGCCGAGCTAGAGGCCGAAAGGCAGACCAAGGCCGAGCCTATGGCTAAACCCACGCTTGAGGGCTGTGGGTTTGACGAAGCCGCCTATGAGCAGCAGATGCGCGAGTATGTGAAGGCTGAGGAAGCCGAGACGCAGAAGCGCGAAGCCGCCAAGAGGGCAGAGGAAGCCGCGCAGGACGACTATAGGAAGCGGTTCGAGAAATACAACACCACCAAGGCCGCGCTGCGGGTGCAGGATTATGACAGCGCCGAGGACAAGGTGCGCGAGACACTCACCAAGGAACAACAGGCCATGCTGATCCGCAACCTCGATGACCCGGCAAAGGTCATCTATGCGCTTGGCAGGTCACCGAAGGCTCTGTCTGAACTCTCGGCCATCAAGGACCATGACCGGTTTGCATTCCGGCTGGCAAAACTCGAAGGGGAAGTCAAAGTGACCACAAAGACGCCGCCGACACCGGAAACCAAGCTGCGCGGCGGGGCAGGGGGCGTCCCGGTCGGCAACCTCAATCAGCAGCTTTCCAAGGCCCAGAAGGCGGCTGAGGAGACTGGAGATTATACGCAAGTGCTGGCTCTCAAGCGCCAAATTCGGGAAGCTGGCACTAAGGCTTGATATTTCCGCCTGTGGTGGTACTATGATACCGCCACAGGTCTCCGCAGCCTTCAATTGCGCGTATCGGCACAGCCCAAGCCCTGGTCATGGCTTGCGTACCCCCGATCAACGCAATCCTTGAAGGTGCATGATGCCCAACGCATTGACAAAAGACCTCGAAATCATGTTCGAGAACCTCATTGAGGGTTTCGACGCTGCCTGCGTAATGTCGCGCGCCGTCGAAACGTCCTACCCGGACTCCACCTCCATGCAGCGCTCGAACGATGTGTTCTATCGCCCGCAGAACTACCGCACGTCCATCGTGACCGGTGTTGATATTTCCGGCCAGTCGGACACCGACATCATCCAGCGCCAAGTACCGACCGTATTCCGCACCCCGGACAACGTTCGTTATTCGCTGAACTTCCTCGAGAACCGCGACCCCATCCATCTTGAACGCATGGGCAAGTCGGCCGCCATCGACCTCGCAGCCAACATCGAGGCCAACCTGCTTTCGACAGTCGCGTTGCAAGGCGCTATCGTCGTCAAGAAGGTCGGCGCGCTGACCTGGGATGACGGCGCTACCGCCGAAGCCCTGATGCTCTCGCGTGGTGTTCCGGCTGGCCGGGCGCGCAAGATGTTCCTGAACCCGTTCGACTTCAAGGACGTGGCGAAGGATCTGGGCAACCGGGCCTATATCGGTGACCTGGCGAAGGACGCCTACATTCGTTCGCAGGTTCCGAACATCGCGACGTTCGAGACGTTCCGCACGGATTCGCTCTACAACCTCGCAGCCATCGGTACCGTGACCTCGACTGTTGTTTCGGGCAACCAATCGTTCACGCCTTCGGCGATGACGGGCGACCTGCCGACCGACAACCGCCGCATGACGTTGACGGTTTCGGGTGCCAACATCGCCAACACCAAGAACGGCGACAGCTTCACCATCGCCAACGTGAACGCGGTCCATAACATCGACAAGACCGACACCGGTCAGTTGATGACCTTCCGCATCGTCTCTGGTGGCGGCACGGCAAACCTCGTCATCACCCCGGCGATCATCATCACCGGTCCTTACAAGAACTGCTCGGCACAAGCGGCAAACACCGCCCCGCTGACGTTCCTGAACACGGTGACGAAGCCCGTGAACGCCTTCTTTGCAGATGGCGCTGTGACGCTCAATTTCGGTGACATCTCGGTGTTCAACGACAAGGGCGGCGTGACCTGGATGAAGGCCCGTACCAAGCAGGGTGTTCCGATTGCCATGGGTTACGAGCAGAACATGATGAAGGGCACCGTTTCGATCCGCTGTGTGACGCGCTACGCAACCACAGTGCTCGACCCGGAGATGACCGGCGTCATCATCGCCAACCAGACCTAAGTCTGGCGGAAAAGATGGGGCGGCTTCGGTCGCCCCTACTACCTTTCAGGGCGGTGTGGCATGGCTTGGACAAAACGCGACGTGATAAAGAAAGCCTATGCCGAGATTGGCAAGGCCAGTTATGACTTTGACCTGCAACCCGAAGAAATGCAGGATGCCCTTCAAAGCCTCGATGCAATGGTATCGGCTTGGGGCTTGAACTTCGGATATTCCGGGGGTGATGGTAAGGGCGATATTGATGCGGATACTGAGGTTCCGCAGTTCGCCTATGAGGCGCTTTACACCAACCTTGCGCTTCGCCTAGCGCCGGGGATGGGCAAGACGGTTTCCCCCGAGACCAAGACATTCGCCCGCCAAGGGCTGAACACCTTGCAGACCAATTCGCTGGCCGTTCGGCCGCGCAAGATCGGTGGTTATGCCGGAAGCGGATCGCGCTACCACAACCTGCCGGAAACCATTGACCCTCTGGCGTTTGGCCGGGATGGCAACCTTCAACTGGGTGATAGCTGATGATCAACGCATTGACCGCCGCAACCGCACTGCAAACTGACGATCAGCTTGCGCTTTATTCTCAGCAAATGGGGCAGGACAGCCGCGCGCCGCTATCGACGCTTCTTGCGTGGATGCAAGCGAACCTGACGTTTTCAGGTACGAACATGGCGCAGCAGTACGCGGCCCCGTCTGCCACTGGCTTCAGCGTCACCATCACCGTTCCGAATACATGGCTGATCCTGACGCCCGTTGCGGGTTATGCCGCAGGGACGATTGTTCTGCCGCTCAACCCGGCCAATGAACAGGACGTGATCGTAAACTGCACTCAGTCGGTGACCACCTTGACGGTGAGCGGCAACGGCAAGACCGTGACTGGCGCCCCAACAACTCTTGCGGCGAATGCGTTCTTCCATCTGCGTTTCGACGCAACTCTGAACGCCTGGTTCCGGATCGGGTAAATGGCAACGATACCGATCCTTTCCGGTATCTCGGCATCCGGGGCAGACTTCCGCAGCGCATATCCGGTCAATCTTGTCCCGGTTCCGAAGGTGCAGGGCATCTCGCAGGGCTATCTGAGGCCCGCCGAGGGCATTGTCGCTGTTGCCGATGGTGGCGGGGCGAACCGTGGCGGAACGCGCTGGCGCGACAAACAATACCGCGTCATGGGCAACCGCTTTGTCAGAGTGGATGAGGATGGGACGGTCACATTCGTCGGCAATGTCACCGGCACCAACTGGGTGAGTTTTGCGGAATCTTTCGACTATCTCGCCATTAACGGCGGCGGGAATATCTACCTCTATGACGGAGTGACATTCGCTCAAATCACAGACGTTGATCTTGGCGTGTCTCTCGATGTGGAGTGGATTAACGGGTACTTCATTTCAACCGATGGCACATCGCTGGTAGTTACTGACCTGTCGAACCCGTTTTCGGTCAATCCTCTGAGGTATGGATCATCGGAAATCAGCCCTGACCCGGTTGTGTCGCTGTTGAAGCTCAGGAATGAGATTTACGCAATGAACCGCTTCACGATTGAGGTTTTCGCGGCAGTTTCAAACCCCGGCTTGGGGTTCCCGTTCGGCAGGATTGACGGCGCTCAGATCATGAAAGGTGTGATTGGGTCGCGGGCTTGTTGCGAGTTCATGCAGGCGCTGGCCTTTCTTGGCGGTGGGGATCATGAACCTCCCTCCGTCTGGCTTGGCGGTGGCGGGGACGCGACGAAGGTTTCCACGCGCGAGATTGACGATATTCTCAGGGCTTACCCAGACACGGTTCTGGAAACTGCCGTTCTTGAGGCGCGGTCAGATCGAAGCCACCAGTTTCTGTACATTCATTTGCCGGACAAGGCTTTGGTCTATGATGGGGCTGCAAGCGCAAGCATGGAACAGCCGGTCTGGTTCGTCTTGCAGAGCGGATCAACCCCGGCGGGCTACAGGGCAAGGGGAATGGTCTGGTGCTATAATCGCTGGAACGTTGCAGATCCTTTTGGCACGAAAATTGGCTATCTGACCGATGCTGTCGGCTCGCATTATGGTGACGACACGCTTTGGGAGTTTACAACGCCAATCATCTACAACGGTGGGAAAGGCGTTCAGGTTCACGAGTTGGAGCTCGTCGCCCTGACTGGCGACGTGGCTCTTGGCGACGACCCGACGATTGCCACGCAATACAGCGGGGATGGGGTACGGTGGTCGCAGCCGCGGTATATCAGGGCAGGGCGCAAGGGAGAACTGGCGAAGCGGCTTGTTTGGGACCGGCAGGGCACATTCACCAACTGGCGCATTCAGCGGTTCAGCGGTGACAGCCGAGCCCATATTGCGTTCGCCCGGCTAGAGGCCGAACTGGAGATGCTTGCGCGATGAGCCTCGAGAGCCTCAACCGCAACACGCTCACCCGCATCTGTGACGCCGATCAGCGCGCCATCAGGTTCTTTGAAACCCTCACCGATCTGGTGTCGCAAATGTCAGGGGGGCAGCAACTTGTTCCAGCCCCATCCGGAAGCACGGTTTCTCTGACCGGAATTCCATCATGGGTCAGCGAAATTGCTATCCTTTTCGATGGCGTCACGCTTTCAGGGACCGCGAACCTTCTGGTGCAGCTTGGTACAGATGCGGGCGTTGAAGTAACAGGATACAACTCGACTTCGGCGTTCATAGACGGAGCCGCGGTCGGCGCGGCCAATAGTGATGCCGGATTTGTTGCTTGGGTGGGGGCTGGATCGCTTCCCGTCCGAGGGGTAATGGTTCTGCGGCGATATTCCCCCGATGAAGATGCATGGATTGCCACTCATTCCGTGCGCAAAAGCACAACGCAGGCAGCGAATGGCGCTGGTGGGGCGAAAGTCCTGTCCGGCGCGCTATCCAGCATAACCATTGGGCAGACCGGAGCGGCCACCTTCACTGGTGGTAGGGTTTCCGTTTCCTACCGCAGATAAACATCTTCACAACCGCTTGTTGTGGTAGTATGATACCTCTGCTGCGTATAGCCACCAGCAGGCATCCATTCTGCGACGGATGACCATGCGCTATACTGGCCAAATCCAACAAGCCCTAGAGTTCATGAAGCTGCCAGCCGATGCGGTTGAGTGGCTGATTGACGTTTGGGATGTCTGTCAGCTTCTCGACGATGCTTGCGACGGCGACGAGATTGGCCGTTCCCGCGCCGAGGCGGCAGCATGGTCCATCTTCGTTCGCATGCCAGCAAATACCTTCTGGCGCGCCAACATGGCCAACCTGATGCCGGTTCTGGCGGTGCAAGTCCTGAAATGGCAAGCCGCGAATGAGGCTGAGGACGAAGGCGTGTCGGACGAGCGGTCATTCATGTGGCGCGCTGGCTATTACGATCTTGTTTTGCTCGTCTGCCAGCTTTGCGGACTGGCCCAAGACCCGAAATTCATCCTCAGCCTCTATGGGGAGACTTACTTCTCCTATGCCGACGAAATGCGCGCCCCCAACACAATCGTTGAGGAGGATTCGTAATGCCAAATCCGGCAATCGTTGGCATCGGCGGATCTCTCATAAGCGGCATGTCGCAATCCAGCGCTGCGAACAAGGCGTCTAAAGCACAGCAGCAGGCGGCGGATGCCCAAATTGCGGAATCCCGGCGTCAGTTTGACCTCGTGCAGAGCCTTCTCAAGCCGTATGTGAGCGCCGGGAACACAGCCCTTAGCAGCATGCTCGATCTTTTGGGGCTTGGCGGCAGTTCAGGGCAGGGCGCGCTCCCAACAATTACAACAATCCCAGGCGTAAACGATCCGCAAAATGTTGGGCGTGGCGGGGTTACGTCTCTTGGGGGCAATGGTTCTGGCCGGGATGGCGGGGCGCGAGTCGTAAATACGCCAGCTGGGCCAAAGTATTCAGTTAATGGGCAGATTTTCAATAGCATGGCTGAGGCGCAAGCCTATGCTGAGGCCAACCGCACTGGCGGGACTGACCCCATCTCAGCGCAGCAAGCGCAAATGGATGCGATCAATGGCCTTGCCAACGGGTCGCAATTCAAAGCGCTGGTAGGCCAGGGCGAGGAAGCGCTTCTCGCCAACGCAGCGGCGACTGGCGGCTTGCGTGGCGGCGATACGGCTGGCGCTCTCGCGCAGTTCCGCCCCGGCATGCTGCAAGCTCTCATCGACAAGCAACTGGCGAACCTCGGGGGCCTCGCTGCAAACGGCCAGAATGCGGCTGGCATGACCGGAACGGCGGCGCAGAACTCGGGTTCGCAGGTCATCGGCGCGCTTGGTGACCGTGGCGCCGCGCAGGCCGGTGGGTATCTCGCCAAGGCCAAGGCGTTTTCGGGGATGCTCGGAGACGTGTCCAGCGGCCTTGGGCAATTCGCAGGCGCAAGCGGCGGCATGCCAGCGGGCGCAACTCTCTTTTCGCGGTGGGGTTTCTGATGATCGCGCCAGTTGACTATACCCTGAATGTGCCAAGCCCGGTTGACCGAATGCAGCAAGGCCTGTCGTTCGGACAGGGCATGCGCGCCAACGAACAAGCCATGCAGCTTGCTGCCAATCAGGACCAGCGCGCACAGGCAACGTTCGACAATCAGCAGACGCAATTTGCCCAAGAGCAGGCTGCGGCACAGGCCCAACAGGCACAGGCCGCCAAGCTTCAGGGTGATCTAGCGGGCCTCAGCGCCAAGGTTGCTGACGGAACGGCGACGTTTGCCGACTTTGCGGGCATTTCGCTTGCTCACCCCGATCTTGCCGCGCAACTGAAAACCGTTTGGGACGGGCAAAGCGAAGAACGCAAGAAGAACGATATTGCGGGCCTTTACCGGGCAGGTGCTGCCATCAAGTCCGGCAAGCCAGAACTCGCCATCAAGGCGCTCGAGGATTACGCGACAGCCGCTGAAAACGCCGGTCAGAAGATGGACGCCGACATGGCGCGGGCCACGGCTGGCATCATCAAGGCAAACCCGTCTGCTGGCCTGACGCAGATCGGCATGCTGCTGCATGGCGTGGATGAGGACGCAGCCAAGGCGTTGTTCGGTGAGGGCAACTCTGACCGCTTCAAGGTGGTCGGCGACAAGCTCGTTGACCTCGGCGCGGATGGTGGCCCGAAGCCAGTGGATCTGGGTGCGGAACTCAGCGGTCCCGATTGGCGCGTGGCTACTCCAGAGGAAGCTGGCCAGTACGGCGCGCAGTTCGGACAGATCAATACAAAGACCGGTGAGTTCAAGCCAATGA
>ERZ724511.564-NODE-564-length-12708-cov-6.878290_pt1 | contig 12708 bp, 12 predicted proteins | sample MGYA00376044_ERZ724511 | MGnify/ENA primary metagenome ERZ724511 (study PRJEB28724, sample SAMN07190887) | wastewater metagenome | isolation source: effluent of sewage treatment plant in Hong Hong | place: USA: Christiansburg, Virginia | collected 2016-03-01 ...
AAATTCATCGCATAGAAGTTGGAACGTTCCAAGGGCTTTCCCATATTCACGCCTATTTATTTGGTGATATTTACGAGTTTGCCGGAAAAATTCGGGATGTGAACATTTCCAAAGGCAATTTTCGCTTTGCTGCGGTGATGTATTTAGAGCCGTCTTTGGCGCATATCAGCAAAATGCCGCAAAGCAATTTTAATCAAATTATTGAAAAATATGTCGAGATGAATATCGCCCATCCATTCCGTGAAGGCAATGGTCGCGCGACGCGGATTTGGTTGGATTTGATGCTGAAATCCGAAATTCAGCAGGTTATTGATTGGAATAGTGTCGATAAAGAAGATTATCTCTCGGCAATGGAGCGCAGTGTCGTTAAAGATATTGAAATCAAACATTTATTGCAACACGCGCTCACCACCAAAATCAATGACCGTGAAATCTTTATGAAAGGTATTGATGTCAGCTATTACTACGAAGGTTATAGCCAATTCAATATCGAGGATTTATGAAACTTGCTTTCACCCTGCTTTTTCTCACGCTCATCCTCATCGGGCTGGGGGTGTGCGTGGGCAGTACGGGCTTTGGTTGGAATGGGTTCGATACCATCGTGATGGAAATTCGCCTACCTCGCACACTGGGCGCATGGGCGGCGGGCGCGTTGCTTGGCTTGGCGGGGGCGGTGGCGCAGGGCTTGTTTCGCAATCCCTTGGCTGACCCGTATTTGCTGGGAAGTGCGTCGGGCGCATCGTTGGGCGTGGCGTTGGCACTCACGGTAATGGGCGGCGCGGTGGGCGGCGTTTTTTCCAATAGCTGGTTTATCCGCTTGGGGCTGACGGGCGCGGCGTTTGTGGGCGCGGTGGGTGCGGTGGTGCTGACGCTCACCCTATCGCGCGGCGTGGCGCAAACGCTGAGGCTATTGCTGGCGGGCGTGGTGGTCGGCGTGGTTCTGGGCGCGATGACGCAGTTATTGTTGCTGCTATCGCCCGATTCCTTGCAGGCGATGCAATCGTTTTTACTGGGTTCGACCGCGTTTGTGGGCTGGACTTCGTTCACCTTGATGGTCAGCGTTTGGAGCGTCTGCGCTCTTTGCGCATGGCTACTCGCGCGGGTGTTGGACGGTTTGAGTTTGGGCGATGCAACCGCCATTAGCCTCGGTTTACCCGTCGCCCCGATGCGGCTGGCGCTGGTCGCGGTGCTGGCGTTAGCAACCGGAACGGCGGTCGCGCAAACGGGCTTGATTGCTTTTGTCGGATTGGCTGCGCCGCATTTGGTGCGCTCGCTGGTCAAAATCACGCACGGCGGATTGATGCTGCTATCCAGCTTCGTGGGCGGCGTTCTTTTGCTTACGGCGGATATTGCCGCCCGCGCCATCATCGCTCCGCAAGAATTGCCCGTCGGTGTGCTGACGGCGGTGCTGGGTGGGGGGTATTTGCTGTGGTTGATGCACAAGCGGGGGTAGCTATGAATAAAGTAGAAAATACAGAGCGTACAGAGCGTACAGAGCGCTTAAAAAATGGTTTAGATTGTCTTGCCGATATTCGCGTACTCTTGAATCATGCACGGAATAACGTCGCCCAAACTGTTAATAGCGCGATGGTGCAAACGTATTGGCACATCGGGCGCATCATCGTAGAACATGAACAACACGGTAACGCACGCGCCGAATACGGAAAACAGCAACTTGCTGACCTTTCCACGCAGCTTGGGCTGGAGTTTGGCAAAGGGTTTGACGTTACCAATCTGCGCAATATGCGGCGCTTTTACCAAACTTTTCCTATTCGAGAGACACTGTCTCCCGAATTGGGTTGGAGTCATTATTGCAAATTAATTCGCATTGAAAACCCCGCTGCCCGTGCGTGGTACATGGCAGAAACCATTAGCAATCATTGGAGTGTGCGGGCGTTGGAACGGCAAATTTCAACCCTCTATTACGAACGATTACTCTCCAGCCGAGAGAAATCCCCCGTCATTGCCGAAGCCAATCAAAACATTGCAGCATTAGGATTAGGGGCAAAAGACTTTTTACGCGATCCGTATGTTTTGGATTTTTTGAATCTACCCAATGCCAGCATTGCCAGCGTGCTGGAATCCACGTTAGAACAAAGCTTAATGGATAACCTTCAGCAATTTTTATTGGAGCTGGGTACAGGTTTTGCCTTTGTTGCACGGCAGCAGCGCATTCGTACAGAAGACCAAGATTTTTATATAGACCTTGTTTTCTATCATTACAAACTTAAATGTTTTGTATTGATTGATTTGAAAATCGGAAAAATTACCCATCAAGATGTCGGGCAAATGGATACTTACATCCGCATCTATGACCAAACCCGTAAAGATGCACGCGATAACCCCACACTAGGATTGATTTTGTGCAGCGAGAAATCTGAAGCCGTTGTTAAATACTCCATCCTTACCGATAGCGCCCAATTATTTGCCTCGCAATATAAACCGTATTTACCAACCGAAGAAGAACTACGCCGCGAACTGGAACGTGAGCGAGCGCAGATAGAACATGCTTCTTTATTGTCATAAATGCTATGAATAAAGTAGCACTATACGCCCATTCTGTAAGCCTTATCGTCGGGTTTGGCATCAAAAAGACGGAGATTTTGCACCCGTTGGATTTGTCGATTGCCGCGCAGCGTTGGACGAGCATCGTCGGGCCGAATGGAGCGGGAAAATCGACGCTGTTGAAATGTCTGGCGGGCGTTGTGCCGCATGGGGGCAGCGTGGCGTTGTTCGATGAACCGCTGCTTTCCATCCCGCCGCGCACCCGCGCCCGCTGGTTGGCGTGGCTGGGGCAAAACGAAGCCTCGGCGGACGATTTAACCGTGTGGGATGTGGCGATGCTCGGGCGATTGCCGCACCAAGCGTGGCTCGCGCCGCCCAGTGTTGCCGATTGCACCGCCGTAGAAAACGCCCTGAAATCCACCCAAGCATGGGATTGGCGTGCGCGTCCGCTGGGGCAGCTCAGTGGCGGGGAACGTCAGCGGGTGCTTTTGGCGCGGGCGTTGGCGGTGGAAGCAAAAGTGCTGCTGATGGATGAGCCACTCGCCAATCTCGACCCGCCGCACCAAGCCGATTGGATTAACGTGGTGCAAAATTTGGTCGCGCACGGCACGACGGTGGTGAGCGTACTGCACGAAATCGGCATCGCCCTGCATTCGGACGAGCTGGTCATCATGGCGCAAGGAAAAATTCAACACCAAGGCGCAAGCCACGCCCCCACCACGCACCGCGCTTTAGAAACCGTGTTTGATAACCGGATTCATATTCTCCCGCTGGAGGTGGAAGGGCAGCAAGAATGGGTGGCAGTGCCGAGGGTTACCTAAAAAATAAAAGCCATATACACTTGCGCTATCCCACTTCACTCCCTTGTTGTAAAGGAGAAAACCATGACCGCTACCACCGTTTTTATCAATAACCGCAGCCAAGCGATTCGGCTTCCTGCGGCATTGCGACTGCCCGATAACATCAAGCGCGTGGATATTCGCGCACGCGGATGTGAACGGGTGATTGCGCCGCTTGGTCACACTTGGGATAGTTTTTTTCTGGGTGATCTCGAAGTTGCCAATGACTTTATGGAAACCCGCGCCAGTCAAGAGCAGCCAGAACGGGAGGCCTTTTGATGCTGCGCTATTTGCTGGATACCAATATCGTTATCTACGTTATTAAAAACAAGCCTCTATCGGTGCTTGAAACATTTAACCAAAACGCTGGACACATGGCGATTTCCAGCATCACGCTGGCGGAATTGCTGCATGGTGCAGAAAAAAGCAATGCTCCCGCGCGTTCATTGGCGGCAGTAGAGGATTTTTGCAGTCGCCTCGAAGTATTGCCTTACGGTGCAAAAGCCGCGCAACACTATGGAAACATTCGCAGCACACTGGAAAAATGCGGAAAAACCATTGGCATCAACGATCTTCACATCGCCGCCCATGCCCGTAGCGAAGGGCTTATTTTGGTCACCAACAACCTGCGCGAATTTGAGCGCGTAGAAGCGTTGCGGGTGGCTAATTGGGTCGAAAACAACTAAGGAAAACCCCCATGCAAATCGAAACTCCCCCCACTGAAAAACCCTACGACAAAGCCGAAGGCGAGCGACGCGGCATTGTGATTGTCAATACGGGCGATGGCAAAGGCAAAAGCACCGCCGCCTTCGGACTCGCGCTGCGGGCGCATGGGCGCGGTAAAGCGGTGAAGGTTTTTCAGTTCATGAAAGTGCCTTCGGCGCGGTTTGGCGAGCATCGGATGTTCGAGCAAATCGGGCTGCCCATCGTCGGATTGGGCGATGGCTTTAGCTGGAAAAGTCAGGATTTGGAACATTCCGCCCAGCTTGCGCGGGACGGTTGGCAAAAAGCCAAAGCCGCGATTAGGAGTGGTGATTTTTTCATGGTGACGCTGGACGAAATCACCTACCCGCTCATCTACGGCTGGATGCCGTTGGAAGATGTGGTGGAAACGTTGAAAAATCGTCCGAACCATGTGCATGTGGTGCTGACGGGTCGGCGTTGCCCCGAAGAAATCATCGCCCTTGCCGATACGGTCACGGAAATGAAAATGATCAAACACGCTTTTCAAGCCGGCATTCCTGCCCAACGGGGGATTGAAGATTGAACGCCGCTCCACCGAATGCCGATTTCAGTGCCGACCAACGTGACGGCATTTACCGCGCCATTTTCGAGCGCCGCGATATGCGCCATTTCACCAGCGGTAGCACGGTTGCACCCGAAACCATGCGCCGCTTGCTCACCGCCGCGCACCACGCGCCCAGCGTCGGCTTTATGCAGCCGTGGCGTTTTATTCGGATTAGCACCACCGCGCTGCGTGAACAACTCTATACGTTGGTTGAAGAAGAACGCATTCTCACCGCCCAAGCGCTGGGTGAGCGCACCGATGAATTTATGCGCCTGAAAGTCGAAGGCATCCGCGAAGCCGCTGAAATCTGGGTCGTGGCGCTGGCGGATGGGCGCGAAAAGCACATCTTTGGTCGCCGAACTTTGCCGCATTTGGATTTAGCCTCTGCCGCGTGTGCGATTCAAAATCTGTGGCTCGCAGCGCGGGCGGAAGGGTTAGGCGTGGGCTGGGTGTCGTTATTCGATCCGGTCGCGCTGGGGCAACTCCTGCATCTACCGGAAGGGGCGCAGCCGATTGCGATTTTGTGCATCGGCCCCGTTCCCGCGTTTTACGAAGAACCGATGCTGCAACAAGAACGTTGGGCGCAGCGTTGTCCGCTGGACGATTTGTTGTTTGAAGGCCATTGGGGAAACGGTTTAGGTCGGGGGATTTAGTAAGGCTTCAAACGCTTCCAGCGGCAACGGCTTACCGAAAAAGTAACCCTGATAGGCGTGGCAACCCTCGTTGGCGAGGCAATCGCGCTGCTCCTGCGTTTCAACCCCCTCGGCGATCACCGATAAACCCATGCTTTCCGCCAACGCAATAATGGTGCGGGCGATGGTGGCATCATTGGGGTCGGTCAGCAAATCGCGGACAAAGGATTGATCGATTTTGAGTTGATCCAAGGGCAAACGCTTCAAATACGACAGCGATGAATAGCCGGTTCCAAAATCGTCCAACGCAAAGCCGATACCATGCGCTTTCAACGCCGTCATTTTGGCGATGACTTCTTCCACATTGTCCAGTAACAGGCTCTCCGTCATTTCGATTTTGAGCCGTTCGGGGTTGATTTGGGTTTGTTGCAGGACGGTGAGTACATCCTGCACAAAATCGGGCTGCCGAAGCTGCACGGCACTGACGTTCACGGAGATACTCAAATGGGCTTTATCGGGCTGATCTTTCCAAATCGCCAACTGCTTGCACGCCGACTCCAACACCCAATGACCCAGCGGCGCAATCAAGCCCGTTTCTTCAGCCAACGGAATGAACACAGCGGGCGATAACAGACCATGTTCGGGGTGATTCCAGCGCACCAAGACTTCGGCACTGGTGATATGCCCCTTGCTATCGACCTGCGGTTGGAAATACAGACAAAACTCCCGTTCGGGCAGACCGCGCCGCAAGTCTGCCTCCAGCGTTGCCCGTGCTTTGATATTGGCCTGCATTTGGGGGTCGAAGAAGCACAGGGTGTTGCGCCCTGCGGCTTTCGATTCGTACATGGCTAAGTCGGCACGCTTCATCAAATCATCGACTGAATCTTGCTGCTCACCCAATAGGGTGATCCCGACACTGGCGGTGGAATGGTAGGGTTGCTGCTCGCCCAGCGCGTAGGGTTGATTGAGTGATAAAAGAATTTTGCGCCCAATGGCATCGGCTTGGGCGACGGCTTCATGCACTGTTTTGCTCAAATCTTCCAGCAGAATGACGAACTCATCGCCCCCCAAACGTGCCACGGTATCGCTTTCTCGCACGCAACTGCTGAGGCGATGGGCGACCTCCTTCAACAAACAATCGCCTTTATCGTGACCCAACGTATCGTTGAGCATCTTGAAATTATCCAAGTCAATAAACAGCAAAGCACCCAGCCGATGGGTACGCCAGCTCACCACCAGCGATTGTTCCAAGCGATTCAACAACAAACGCCGATTCGGTAGCAAGGTCAGCGGGTCGTAAAACGCCAGTTGTTTCACTTCGTCTTCGGCGGCTTTGCGCAGGGTGATGTCGATGAGCGATGCCACATACTGCGTCACCTCTCCGGCGGTATTTTTCACGGCGGTGATGGTGAGCCATTGCGGATAGGTTTCACCATTTTTACGCCGATTCCACACCTCGCCCTGCCAAGAACCGTTTTCGTACAGCTTCTGCCACATCATGACGTAGAAATCTGCCTCGTGCTGACCGGATTGCAGCAAGCGGATATTGCGTCCGATGGCCTCCTCAGCCGTATAGCCTGTAATGCGGGTAAAGGATTGGTTGACGCGCAAAATCATCTTCTGGGCATCGGTCACCACCATGCCTTCTTGCGATTCAAAGGCGGTGGCGGCGATGCGCAATTGTTGTTCGACCTCTTGGCGCTCGGTGATGTCGCGCACCAGCATACTGCGCATGGTCGATTCGCCCTTGCCGTTGAATACCGAGGAAGATACTTCACACGGAAAACGCCGACCTTCTTTGTCGATAAACGTGAGTTCCCCGCGAAACCATCCCATTTGGCTGCATTGCATTTGCGCCAATGCCAACCGTTGATCCACCGTATCGACGATATTTTCAACCCGTATGCGACGAAATTCTGCCGCGCTATAACCCAACATACGCTGCGCTTCGGGGTTGACGGTCAAAATTTCCCCGCTCATGGTGGTGAGTAGGGCGGCATCCAAATTGTTATTAAAAAAGGCACGGAACAAGGTTTCACTGTCTTGCAAATCCGCTTCGGCTTGCTTGCGTTGGCTGATGTCTTGGGCGTTGATTTGTAACACGGTCTCGCCCGTTACGGGGTCGAGCATCGGGCGCACATCCAAATCGTACCAATGGTCGCCCTGCAAGGTGTGTAATTCCACTTCCGCTTGGTATTTGCGCTGTAGGAAGATCTGCTTCCACGCGATTTCGGCCTGCGCTGAGTCCACAAACATCGCGGAAAAATCATCCTGCCGCTCGAAGGCGTTGACACTGCCAAAATGCTGCACCCCCGCCGGATTGCGCATCACCACACTGCCATCGGCAATGCGGAATAACGCGATCACCAAAGGCGTTTGCTGCATCGCTTCCACCCCCCGTAGGATGAAGGGGTCGGGCGATTTCATGATGTGCAGCACTTCGTACAAAATTGCACGGTGACCTTCGGGCAGGGTGATTCCCACCGAATGAATATCGACCGTCGTGGGCTGTCCTTTGGGGTAGAGTGTCCATTGCTCATGCCCGCAGCGTCCTACGATGTGTTCATCCATGTGCGCTTGATTGCGGATGATGGTGCTGGGCGAGAGGTCAGAAAAATCACGCGCCAAAAAGTCTTCCAGCGAAGACGCATTCCAAAATTCCAGCCCCGCCTGATTCGACCACCGCATTTGCTTGCCCGTTAAATCGAAGACCCACATCGGCGTATCTGTCCACTCCAATGCAGCGAGCGCAGTCCACGGTAAAACAGCGGGTGAAGGGGAAGAAGCGGAGGTAGGCATGGAGCGGGATCGTATTATCCAGCCCGCATTATCCCGCTAAAGAAGCCTGCGCTTTCTCCAGAACCTGAATAACAGAAGCGCGTTGCTGAACAGCCGCAAACCACTGCGCCAACTTGGGGATAGCCGTATCCAACACCGGTTTGTGATACGCCTTGGAAAGCAAACCCACATACCAAAACGATAGCACGAGAGAAGCATCCGCCAATGTAAACGACTCTCCCAGTAAGTACGGGGTCGGCGCAACGTGGGATTCCAGCAGTGCCATCAACTCATGCAGTTTATCCACTTCGGCGGCGGCAAAGGCGGGGTCGCTTGCACGGCCGTCGGACAATCCAAAATACAGCGTACTCAACTGCGGCCCCAAATACAAATCATGAAAGCGCGAAATCCAACGGCTACGCGCCCGTCCTTCGGGGGTTGAAGGCAATAAAGCGGGCTGGGGGTAACGGTCTTCCAGATACTCCACAATCACTTCGGATTCGCCGATGCCAAAGTCCCCATCTTGTAAAAAAGGAAATTTACCCAAAGGATTCAATGCCAAAAATTCCGGCGACTTCGGGTAAGCCGATGTCAGCGCGGGGGCATCGAACACCAAACCTTTTTCCAACAAGGCGATGGTGACCTTGGCACTGTAGTGGCTGTGGGGAAATTGAAAGAGTTTCATGGTTGAATCGCTCCGGTTATTGATACAACACAAGAATAGCATGACCCTGATATGAACCTGATATGACTCTGATACCAACCTTTATCACTATCCTCACTGCACTGTACATTGACCGCCGCTTGGGTGAGCCGCATACACGCTTGCATCCCGTGGTGTGGATGGGCAATCTGCTAGGGGTTGCCGGCGGTTTTCTGCAACGCCACACCCACCCACAACCCGAAGTGCGTGATTGGAAGTCTTTTTGCCTTGGAACCTTTATTTGGTGTATGTTAGCAGCTACGTTTTATGTAGCATACTGGCAATTAGAAAAGCTCTTGGAACACACTTTATTGCCGCCGCTTAGTCTGCCGTGGTGGGCTGCGGCGGTTTTGATGGGATTCTTCTTAAAGCCGCTTTTTGCGTGGACGATGTTGCGCCGTGAGGTGGAAGCCGTTGAAACTTCGTTACAAGAATCATTAGAAACAGGACGTAATCGCCTGCGCTTTTTAGTGAGCCGCGATGTCACCCAGTTAAGCGATGTGCAAGTGCGGGAAAGTGCCATCGAAACCTTTGCCGAAAATTTGAACGATTCGGTGATCGCGCCGCTGTTTTGGTTCGCACTGCTGGGATTGCCGGGTGCGGCGTTGTTCCGATTCGCCAATACCGCCGATGCCATGTGGGGCTATAACGGCCTCTACAAGGGTCAAAATTGGGCGTGGGCGGGCAAATGGGCGGCGCGGGTGGACGATGTGCTGGGTTATCTTCCGGCACGTATCACCGCGCTGTGGCTGTGGTGGGCAGCAGGACGCAATTTTTCGCTGAAACAACTGCGTGCCGAAGCCACCAAAACCCCATCGCCCAACAGTGGCTGGCCGATGGCGGCGATGGCGCTGGGCTTGGGCGTGCGCCTTGCCAAGCCCGATGGTTACGTGCTGAATCCCGAAGGCCGATCCGCTGAATCGGACGATGTGGCGCGTGCGGTCGGATTTTTTCGATGATGAATCAACGCATTCACGGCGCGGCCAATGAAACAGGGCTGGCGCTCTTTGATTTTTCGACCAATGCCAACGCCTGCGGCGCGTGTCCGCCCGCGCTGCAAGCCGTGCAAAACGCCGATGCCGCGCATTACCCCGATTTCACCTACACCGCGCTGCGCAAGGCGTTGGCGGATTTTCATGGTGTGGCGGTCGAACGCATGGTGCTTGCCGGAAGTGCCAGCGAATTTATTTTTCGCATCACGTCATTCATAGCGTTCACGGCACGGACGACGCAGCAAAGGAAAAAATCCGTGTGGATTCCCCGCCACGCTTACGGTGACTACGCCCATGCCGCCCATGCGTGGGGTTTGGAGCGCGTGACCGACATCCGCACCGCCGATTTAGTCTGGGCGTGCGAACCGTCCAGCCCCCTCGGACAAGCGCACGCCGAATGGGCATATTCACCGACCGCGACCGTGGTTTTGGATTGCGCTTATGCCCCGCTGCGCTTATCGGGTCAGCCGTCGTTGAATGCGGAGGGGCTGCAAAGCGTGTGGCAACTGTATTCACCGAACAAAGCCCTCGGACTCACCGGCATCCGCGCCGCTTATGCGATTGCACCACGCGGGGCAGAGTCCACCGTGGTCGAATTGAATGCGTTAGCACCCTCATGGGTCGTCGGGTCACACGGCGTGGCGATGCTCATGGCGTGGACACAATCGTCCACCCAAAATTGGCTCGCCCAGACTTTGCCGATTTTGCGGGAATGGAAAGAACGCCAAATCACGCTCTTAAAAAACCACGGCTGGATGTGCGAACCGAGCGATGCGAATTTCTTTTGCGCCAAGCCACCCGCAGAGGTCACGGTTGAAACGCTGTGCCACGATTGGCGATCACACGGCATCCAATTACGCAACGCGGCATCGTTTGACTTGGCGGGCTGGGTGCGGCTGGGTGTGCGCGAGCCGTTGGCGCAGGCGGCTTTGTGTGTCAAAATGACGCACTGAGAAAATGACGTACTGAGAATGTATTGGCGGATAACGATACGATTTTGCTCTCGCACCCCAACACCAGCGCACAGCCTTTGATTGTGGTCAACCGGATTTGAACCAATTTTTGTGACCGTCAGCGTGGGACAAATCCAAACCCTGCAACTGCCACCCCAGCCCAAGCTCCCCCGTTACCCTATTCCCGTCTTTCGCATAGGACGGCTGGGGGTGGATCGCCGATACCAAGGCAAGGGCATAGGGCAGCATCTCATGGCATCAACCGCTGTGCTTGTATTTACCCATCAACAGTTTCAAAATTTGAACATGACCTTCCCCCTCCCCCCCCTCCACGACATCACCACCCCCCCCTTAGCCCAATCCTTGCGCCATGCTATCGACAACAAAACCAAGCCGCTCGGTTCGCTGGGGCAGATTGAGGTGCTGGCGTTGCAAATCGGCACGATTTTGGGAACGACCATGCCCGTGCTGAAACAACCGCAAATGGTGGTGTTTGCAGGCGACCACGGCTTGGCGGCACGCGGCGTTTCGGCTTACCCCAGCGATGTAACGTGGCAGATGGTGGAAAACTTCCTCGCTGGTGGTGCAGCGGTGAGCGTGTTGGCGCGGCAGCATGGCTTGGCGTTGACCGTGGTTGATTGCGGCGTGGCGCATGATTTTTTATCGAACAACACGCCCCGCGCGGGCTTGCAAGTGTGCAAAGTCGGCTGGGGAACGGCGGATTCCAGCCAAGGCGCTGCCATGACCGTGCCACAATGCCAAACCGCTTTGCAAAACGGTGCGGAAATCGTTCAAAACCTCGCGGGCAATGTGCTGATGTTGGGTGAGATGGGGATTGGCAATACGTCGGCGGCTTCGTTGATTTTGTCCAAAATCACGGGGCTGGATATTGCCACCTGCACCGGAGCCGGCACGGGTTTGGATGCCCCCGCTGTGCAGCGCAAAGCCGCCATTCTGCGCGAAGTGCTGGTGCGTCATGCCGATGCCACCACGCCCTTGGAGATTTTGGCGGCAATGGGCGGATTTGAAATCGCCACGATGGTCGGGGCGATTTTGCAAGCCGCGCATGAACGCCGCGTGATTGTGGTGGACGGTTTTATCACCACCAGCGCCGTGTTGATTGCCCACGCCATGCAGCCGCTGGTGTTGCAGCGTTGCGTCTTTGCCCACTGTTCCGGCGAGCGCGGACACCAATTTATGCTGCAACATCTGGGCGTTCAAGCCCTGCTAGACTTAAACTTACGTTTGGGCGAAGGCTCTGGTGCGGCACTGGCGTGGCCTTTACTGGAATCGGCCTGCGCGATTTTGCGCGATATGGCGAGTTTTGAAGCGGCAGGAGTTTCCGAGTCATGCGAAAAATGCGACAGTATTTCGACAAACTGAAAGCATTGAAATTCAGTCCTCTGAAGTTCAAGAAACCACAAAAATCACCCCCTCACCAGCCGAAGCCGGCCGAGGCCGCTCCCGCTACGCCACCGAATGCGTGGAATGCCTCGTGGTTGCAGCGCATCGCGCAGGGTGTGCGGCACTTTTTGCTGGCGGTGCAGTTTTTTACGCGCATTCCGCTGGGCAAACGTCTGGCGGATTGGGTCGGATTCAGCCCTGAAATGCAGCGTTCCAGCACCGCCTACTTCCCCGTTGTGGGGATGCTGGTGGGCTGCGTGGTGGTGGCACTGTCGATTATTTTGTTTGGCACGATGGAATTCAACCGCTTCACCCCGCTGGCTGTGGCGGTGCTGGGCGTGTCGATCAGCGCGTTGCTGACGGGGGCGCTGCATGAAGATGGTCTGGCCGATACCGCCGACGGGCTAGGCGGTTACGTCAGCCGCGAGAAGGCGCTGGAGATCATGAAAGATTCCCGCATCGGCACTTACGGAATGGTCACGCTGAACTTGGTGCTACTGGGAAAAATCAGCCTCTTGGCCTTTATCGGCGCGAGCAGCCCAACCCCCATGCTATTGGCACTTTGGCTGGGACATACGGTGTCGCGCTTTTGGCCGCTGTGCGTGATTTATTTG
>ERZ724511.570-NODE-570-length-12646-cov-4.757922_pt1 | contig 12646 bp, 10 predicted proteins | sample MGYA00376044_ERZ724511 | MGnify/ENA primary metagenome ERZ724511 (study PRJEB28724, sample SAMN07190887) | wastewater metagenome | isolation source: effluent of sewage treatment plant in Hong Hong | place: USA: Christiansburg, Virginia | collected 2016-03-01 ...
GATCTGTCTCGGGCGTATCTGGCTTTCACTCAGCCACCTCTTCTCGGGCGTGGTGTTGTGCATCACTATCATTGGAATACCCTTCGGGAAACAACAATTCAAGATGGTCACCCTGGCATTTACCCCTTTCGGGAGGGAAATCATCTACAAAAATTAACTTATCATGCATAAAAAGATAATAGTCGGGCTCACCCAGGGTGATACAAATGGGATAGGATACGAAGTACTGATCAAAGCCCTGGCCGATTCCCGGATCAATGAACTGTGCACTCCCGTGATCTATGGTTCGTCACGCCTGCTGGGGTATTACAAGAAATTGTGCGCAGGGGTGGAAAATTTCAATGTTCATATCACGCAAGCTGCTTCTGAACTTCATTTCAAAATGGTGAACCTGATTCCCTGTGTGTCGGATCAGTTCATAGCCGAACCGGGAAAAATGACACCGGAAGGCGCACAGGCAGCCATGCAATCACTCGGACGCGCCGTAGAGGATCTGCGCGGCGGGAAAATCCAGGTGCTGGTGACAGCTCCCTTTAACAAGCAGGGCGTGAACAGGGAGGGATTTGTTTTTCCCGGCCATACAGAGTATCTGGCCAATGCCTTTGGTGTTTCCAATCCGCTGATGATGCTCTGCAGCCATGGACTGAGGATTGGTGTGGTCACAGGTCATATCCCGTTGAGCCGGATACCTGCGGAACTCACAAAAGATAAGATCGTCAAGAAGATAAAGCTGATGGATAGTACCCTTAAGAAAGACTTTACGATCATACAGCCCAGGATAGCCGTTCTGGGACTCAATCCGCATGCGGGAGACGGGGGACTACTGGGAACAGAAGAAGAACAGGTCATATTACCGGCCATAGAAGAGGTCAATCGATCAGGGATTCTGGCATTCGGTCCTTATCCTGCCGATGGTTTCTTTGCCGACGCAGGGTACAGGAAATTTGATGCCATTCTTGCCATGTATCACGACCAGGGTCTGGTTCCTTTCAAGGCTTTGTCATTCCGCCAGGGTGTGAATTTTACAGCAGGATTGCCTGTGATCAGGACATCTCCGGATCACGGGACAGCTTACCGCATTGCCGGAGAGGACAAGGCATCTGCAGAATCCATGCTTGCTGCAATCTTTATGGCTTGTGATATCTACAGGACGCGGCGTAGGAATCAGGCCATAACGGAAGGATTGCATGAAGGTTAATATCTATACCGACGGATCTGCCCTGGGAAATCCCGGACCCGGAGGATACGGGGTGATCCTGCAAAGCGGCAGACACTATAAGGAAATTTCAGCCGGATACCGCCTTACCACCAATAACAGGATGGAGTTGATGGCCGTCATTGCCGGCCTGGAAGCACTCAAAAAACACGGAACAGATGTCTGCATCTATTCAGACTCGGCCTATGTCGTAAGGGCTGTTGAAGAAGGATGGCTTCAAAACTGGAAAGCCAGGGATTTTTGCAGGAAAAAGAATGTGGACCTCTGGAAACGTTACCTGGATGTTGCATCAAAACACAAAGTGCGGTTTGTCTGGGTCAAAGGCCACGCCGGTCATCCACAGAATGAAAAATGCGACAGCCTGGCAGTGGCTGCTGCCTCTGCTCCCGTAGAAACCTTGCTGGAAGACCAGGGATTCATTGACGGGCTTTCATTATCGCCTGCAGGGCATCTGGATGAACTACCTGGTTGGAGGAACGACTGATCAGGACAAAATCCGGGGCCCCGTTATCCCAGTAAAAAGGCACCATCCCATGCCGTATGGCAGCTTCTGTAACATACTCCAGATAATGGGAACGGCATTTTTTATGTTCTTTGAGTTCGTCCCCGGTGAGCTGAATCCTGTATAATGCCCCGTATTCTCCCAGGATCACAGGGAATCCTTTATCGGTGAATTTTTTCATTTTGCCGAAGGTTGACTCCACCCAGTCTTCCTGGCCCCAGGATGTTACGGGGCCGGTTGCTACGGAACCCCAGCGGAAATCATACGGTTCATCCTCCTTTAATGCAAATTCATACGGATCGTAGTAATGCACTTCCACCATGAGCCTGTTGGGGGTGGGATCCTGTGGTATGATGAGTGATCTGTAAGCCAGGTCAATATTGGTAAGGTAACTCTGTATGACCAGGTGGCGCTTGAGGTTGCGTCCTCCCGTTTCTCTTACGGCATCTACAAAAGTCTGGTTGAAAGAATTCTGCACAGACAGATATTCAGCCGGCGGGCTGGAAGACCAGTCACCTTCCATATGGACTTCGTTGGAGCCGGCAAAAAGGAGCCGGTCATCATAATCCTTGAAATATGTGGCAATCTGGGTCCAGACGGCGTGGAGCTTTGCGTTGACCTGTTGCCGGCTGCTTTCCCTGGGATCGTTCATCCAGCCGTTGTCCCAGTGGATGTTTATAATGGCAAACATATCATTGACCAGCACATAATTGACAACCTGTCCCACACGCTGCATCCAGGCATTGTCTATCTTGTGTGTGCCCTGGTCTGTAATGTGCACAGACCAGGAAACAGGGATCCTCACCGAGGTGAATCCCGCTTCTTTGACCGCCCTGATCAGGTCTGATGTCACCTTTGGATTACCCCACGATGTTTCACCACCCGTTGCTTCCAGGGAATTCCCCAGGTTCCATCCTACGCCCATGAGCTTTGATAATTCCATGGAAGTAATGTCGCGCATGGCGGGATCTTCGCCGTTATTTTCGCTTTTACACCCGGAAATGAGCAGGCAAAACAGAAGAAGGATTGTGAATGTTTTCATAAAGACCTATCTTTGAAAAGGCAATACTAATGATAATCAAAGATATGAAAAAATGTTTCTTTGTCCTGATCACGGGACTTTTATTGATCTCGTGTACACGTACCTTGCTGGTTGACAGTAACAGCGTGACGGTCACCGTGTCTGACAAATCAAAAGTCAGGATCCAACCTGTCAGCCCGCAGATCATCCGGGTGTCCGCTGTTCCTGCACGGGAAAAATTCTCTGCCCGACCCAGCCTGATGCGGGTTCCGGGAGAGACACCCCTGGTCCCGTTCGACTGCCTGGAGGAAGGACAGCGGGTTATAGTAAAGACTGAAGCCCTTCAAGCTAGTGTGAACATACATACGGGTGAAGTGGTTTTCATGGATCCGGAGGGAAACGTGATCCTGCAGGAAAGCCAGGGTGGAGGAAAATCATTCACTCCCATTGAAGTGGAAGGAGACAAGGGATATTCCATCCGGCAGGTTTTCGAATCACCCGCCGATGAAGCCTTTTACGGTCTGGGCCAGCATCAGTCTGATGAATTCAACTACAAGGGTAAAAACGAGACCTTGTACCAATACAACACCAAGGTTTCCGTACCCTTCATCCTATCAAGCAATCATTATGGATTGCTGTGGGACAACAACTCTTTGTCACGATTCGGGAATCCGGAAGACTACAAGCAACTGGACGCGCTGGACCTCAGGGATATTGACGGACAGGAAGGGGCTCTTTCTGCTGTTTATGCCAGCCGAGACGGAAAAACGGAATACCTGCGCAGAAGGGAATCCAGGGTAGATTACACGGACCTTGACAAGGTGAAAAACTTCCCGGAAGGGATCCCCTTCCATAATGCACAGATTATCTGGGAGGGAACGATAGGGGCAAAAGAAAGCGGGATACACCACTTTTTGCTCTACTATGCAGGGTATACTAAGGTTTTTTTTAACGGAGAGGAAGTGGTAGGGGAGCGCTGGCGGACAGCCTGGAATCCGAATAGTTACAAATTCACAGCGGAAATGGAAGCCGGTATTGAATACCCCCTGCGCATAGAGTGGGTACCCGACGGAGGGGTTTCCTACCTGGGCCTTTCGCTCTATACGCCGGTTGATCCCCTGGAACAGGAAAAGCAATCCTGGTGGTCAGAAATGGCCGATATGATTGATTATTATTTTATCTATGGACAGGATAGCGACCAGATCATAAGCGGGTACCGCCTGCTGACCGGCAAAGCTCAGATCATGCCCAAATGGGCCATGGGGTACTGGCAGAGCCGGGAACGCTACAAAACCTCAGATGAGTTACTGGGGGCCCTGAATGAATACCGAAAACGCAGGATCCCCATTGACAACATGGTGCTGGATTGGTTCTACTGGCCTGTAGATTCCTGGGGAAGCCATGAATTTGACAAAGAAAGGTTCCCCGATCCCAAAGCCATGGTTGACAGTGTCCACGCACAGAACGCCCGGATCATGATCTCGGTATGGCCCAAATTTTATCATACCACAGAACATTACAAGGAATATGAGGATAATGGGTGGATGTACACCCGTGCGGTGGAGGATAGTATCCGCGATTGGATATGGCCGGGGTATATCGGTTCATTTTACGATGCTTTTGCCGAAGGAGCCCGCAGGCTTTTCTGGCAACAAATGGAAGATCACCTTTATCCCCTGGGATTTGATGCCTGGTGGATGGATGCCTCGGAGCCGGATATCCTGTCCAACGCCAGTCTGGAATATCGTAAAGCACTCTCTACGCCTACCGCTCTGGGCCCCTCGGCCAGGTATCTGAATGCCTATTCCCTGGTAAATGCCCAGGCCATATATGAAGGTCAACGGGGTTCAGACCCAGACAGGCGCGTATTCCTGCTGACCAGAAGCGGATTCCCGGGATTGCAGCGTTATTCCACTGCAACATGGAGCGGGGATATTGGAACATGCTGGGAGGATATGAAAGCCCAGATTTCTGCCGGCATCAATTTCAGTATTTCGGGGATACCTTACTGGACCATGGACATCGGGGGCTTCTGTGTACAGGGACGTTTTGAAAGGGCCCGGGAAGGATCACCCGATATGGAAGAATGGCGCGAGCTGAATGCCCGCTGGTACCAGTTTGGAGCTTTTTGTCCGCTTTTCCGCAGCCACGGTCAGTATCCTTACCGCGAAATCTTCAACATTGCCCCTGAAAACCATCCTGTTTACAAAACCATGGTCCAATACAACAAACTGCGTTACCGTTTAATGCCTTACATATACACGCTGGCAGGAAAGACCTGGTTTGAAGACTATACCATCATGCGGGGTTTGATTATGGATTTTGCTGAAGATGAGAATGTTATTAATATATCCGATCAGTATATGTTTGGAAACGCCCTGATGGTATGTCCTGTTTATGAATACAAAGCCAGGAAACGCGATGTTTACCTTCCCCGCCAGAATGACTGGTATGATTTCCATACCGGGGAATACCTGCGGGGAGGCAACTTCCTGACGGCCGATGCTCCCCTGGATAAAATGCCCGTATATGTGAAAGCAGGTTCCATTTTACCGACAGGTCCGGAAATTCAGTATACCTGCGAAAAACCCGGAGCGCCCATCACCTTGTGTGTATACACAGGGGCCGACGCCCGGTTCACCCTGTACGAAGATGAGGGGATAAATTATAACTACGAGAAAGGTTTCTTCTCCAACATTCCTTTTCACTACGATCAGGAAACAGGGATCTTTACCATAGGGGCCAGGAAAGGATCCTTTGAAGGCATGCCGGAGAGCAGGGAGTTCCATATCAGGAAAATCACCCCCCACAAGCCGGGAACGCCTTTTGCCGGGGGAGAATCGCTGACGGTTGTCAGTTATGACGGTAAAGAACAAATCATACAGCTTTAAGTCTTATGAAACGCTTGTATATCATAGCAGCTGCCTTACTGATCCTGGGCTCCTGCCACAGGGATTCGCTGCGGAAAGTCACCGATTTCAACGACGGCTGGGAATTCGCCCGGACCGGGGCTATAGATGACTCATTGATCTGGGAGTCTGTAGACCTTCCTCACGACTGGAGCATTGAGGGACCTTTTGACAAGAACCATCCCGCGACTCCGGGAGGAGGCGCTTTACCCGGAGGCAAGGGTATATACAGAAAAGTGTTCACCCTGGAACCAGGGACGGAAGGGAAGCGTGTATTCCTGGAATTTGACGGTATATACCGCGACAGCCGCGTCTTTGTGAACGGTCACCTGGCAGGACACCGTCCCTGCGGGTACGCTTCTTTCAGTTATGAGGTCACTCCGCTGTTGAATCCTCCGGGAGAGGAGAACAGGGTTGAGGTCACCGTTGATAATTCCCTGCAACCGAACTCAAGATGGTACACAGGGTCCGGGATCTACAGGAATGTCCGCCTGGTGGTGACTCCGGAGGTTCACATCCCTTATTCGGGAACATTCGTCACCACACCCCAGGTTTCGACCGATCTGGCACAGGTCCGGGTCAGGACAACCATTGTCCGGCCTTTCGCAGCGACCGGAGATTTCTACCTGCTTACTAAGATTGTGGACCCTTCCGGACTCACTGTGGCTAAAGAATGCAATTACGCGGAACCTTCACCGGGAGGTGAAATCATCCTTGAACAGACACTGGAAGTAAAGAAACCGGCTCTCTGGGATGTTGAGAATCCCAGCCTCTATACCGTGGAAAGCCAGTTGCTCAGGGGAGGTGCTGTCATAGACAATTACAGTACCACGTTTGGTATAAGAACATTCAGGTTTACAGCCGATTCCGGTTTTTACCTAAACGACCGTCCCTTTAAGATAAAGGGGGTATGCATGCACCACGACCTGGGAGCCCTGGGAGCCGCTGTGAACCGCAGGGCGCTGGAGCGGCAGCTTGAGATGCTGGCACAGATGGGATGTAACGCCATTCGTACGTCTCACAATCCGCCGGCTCCTGAATTGCTGGACCTTTGCGATAGTATGGGTTTCCTGGTCATGAACGAAGCTTTTGATGTCTGGCGCAAGAACAAGACAGCTTACGATTATGCCATGTTCTTTGAAGAATGGTATGAGAAGGACCTGAGGGATTTCATCCTGCGCGACCGTAACCATCCTTGTGTGGTCATGTGGAGCATAGGGAATGAAGTGTTGGAACAATGGAACAATCCTGTGGCCGATACGCTGGATCTGCAGCAGGCGAACCTGCTCCTGAACTTTATGGCAGGAGATGACACCCAGGTCCAGGGAGACCTTCCCTTTGATGCACTGCTGACCAGGAAGCTGGCCAGGATCGTAAAAGAGCTGGACCCAACACGGCCTGTTACAGCAGGTTGTAATGAGCCCGCACCCTACAATAATTTGTTCAGGGCCGGGGAGCTGGATATCATAGGCTATAATTACCACGAAAGCGATTACGCCAAAGTACCGGTGAATTTTCCCGGAAAACCGTTCATAGCTGCTGAAACCACCTCTTCTCTCCATACACGTGGTTTTTACCAGATGCCTTCCGACTCGGTAAGGAAAGAACCAAAACAATGGTGGATGACCTATGATACCCCGCACCACATGTGTTCCGCCTATGACAACATGTGTGCACCCTGGGGAAACACCCATGAAAGCGCCTGGATGCAGGTCCGCGACAACAATTTCATCTCCGGCATGTTCATCTGGACAGGATTTGATTACCTGGGAGAACCCACTCCCTACTGGTGGCCGGCCAGGAGTTCACATTTCGGGATAATTGACCTGGCGGGCTTTCCCAAAGACATTTATTACATGTATCAGAGCGAATGGACCGATACCCCGGTATTGCATGTGTTCCCCCACTGGAACTGGAATCCGGGAGAGATGGTGGATATATGGGCTTATTACAACCAGGCTGATTCCGTGGAGTTGTTCCTCAACGAAAGGTCGCTTGGTATTAGCAGGAAGGATTCTCTAAAACTACATGCCTGCTGGCGCGTTCCCTTTGAACCTGGAACGATTACTGCAGTCTCTTACAGTGAAGGCAAGGAATTCTTACGCCGGAGTATATCCACGGCAGGAGAGCCGGCCAGCCTTAAACTGACCTCTGACAGGGTTGTCCTGGAGACAGGGGGCGAAGACCTGGCTTTTGTAACGGTAGAAATTCTGGATGAGCAGGGTAATCCTGTGCCTTATGCAGACAATATGGTTACTTTCCGCCTGGAGGGTCCCGCCACCATAGCGGCCGTGGACAACGGCAGTCCCATAAGCCACGAACCGTTCAGGGCCGATTACAGGAAAGCCTTTCACGGTAAGTGCCTTGTAGTGATCCGTTCGGGAAAAACAGCAGGGAAAATCAGGCTGACTGCCCTTTCAGAGTCGTTTGCGCAGGAGAGCACCCTGGACCTCGAAACCCGACTTGTCCAATAAGGCGAACATATTTTTTTTGTAAGCTTCCACGCCTTCCTGGTCAAATGGATTCACGCCCAGGATATACCCGCTTATGCCGCAGGCTTTCTGGAAGAAATAGAGAAGGGCTCCCAGGTTGTATGCATTCAGGGAAGACATGTCAATGCGCAGGTTGGGCACACCGCCATCTGTATGGGCCAGCCGCGTCCCCAGCTCTGCCATTTTGTTGCAATGATCTATACGTTTTCCTGCCAGGAAGTTGAGCCCGTCGTTATCCCCTTCATCGGCGGGTATGGCCAGTGAACGGTTGGGTGCGGCAATGCTTATAACCGTTTCAAAAAGATGGCGTTCCCCATCCTGGATATACTGTCCCATGGAATGCAAATCGGTCGTGAAATCAACACCGGCAGGGAAAATGCCTTTATGCTCTTTTCCTTCGCTTTCGCCAAAAAGCTGTTTCCACCACTCGGTCACATAATGAAGTTTGGGATGGTAATTGACCAGCAACTCGATCTTTTTGCCTGTGCTGTATAAGGCATTACGAAGAGCTGCATACCTCACTGCGGGATTATTTCCTGTTTTCAGGGCTGTGATCTTTTCCATATCCCGGGCGCCCTCCATCAGCTCTTGAATATCGATACCTGCCAGGGCTATGGGAAGCAGGCCAACCGGGGTAAACACGGAAAAACGTCCTCCCACGTCGGAAGGGATGATAAAACTTCGGTACTCTTCGCTGTTGACCATCTTGCGCAATGCACCGTGGGATTTATCTGTTATGGCTACAATGCGCCGCCTGGTTTCTTCCTTCCCGTAACGGGACAGGAGGTGTTGCTTGACCAACCGGAAAGCAATGGCCGGTTCGGTGGTTGTCCCGGATTTGGAGATCACCACGCAGGCTGACGACTTGACAGCCATTAGATCTTCCAGCTCGGCCAGGTAATCTTCCCCGATATTCTGCCCGGCAAACACAATATATGGCGTTGAAGACGGCATCAGGGCGGAAAAAGAGTGGGAGAGGGCTTCAATGACGGCCCTGGCACCCAGGTAGGATCCTCCTATGCCAATAACCACAACCAGTTCGATATCTTTCCAATCCAGGCATATGTCCTTAATCTGCTCATAGACAGTCGGTGCAGTCTGCGAGGGAAGGCGAAGCCATCCCAGGAAATCGGATCCCTTTCCTTTGCCTGTCTCAAGGAGGTCCAGGGCCCGCAGTGCTTTCTCCTGCCAGAGGGGATAGGTATCACCGGGAATGAATCCAATGGCAGAGTTTTCTCTAATGGTTATGATTTCTTTCATGGGTTATTTCAACTGTTCGCTAAGTGCCTTGAAAACGATTGCAGGGGAGCGGAATTCATGCAGGATTTTGTACATGGCTTCTGCTATGGGCATATCCACTTTATGCTTTTTATTGATCTCATGGATGCACAAGGCGGCATGATAACCTTCTGCCACCATGTTCATTTCCAGTTGTGCGGCCTTGATGGAGTATCCCTGGCCTATCATGTTCCCGAAGGTCCGGTTGCGGCTGAATTGAGAGTAACAGGTAACCAACAGGTCTCCCAGAAATCCGGAGAGTGACGTGTTCCTGCCTTTATCCGGATAGGTACGGTTCAGAAAAGCCCTGATTTCCTGGTAAGCGCATGAAACCAGCACAGCCTGGAAGTTGTCCCCGTATCCCAGGGAGCGGCTCATTCCGGATGCTATGGCATAAATGTTTTTCAGGACGACGGAGTATTCAAGGCCGTAGATATCTGTGCCAATGCTGGTGCGGATGTAGGGACAGCGGAAAACTCCGGCAAGCTTTTTGGCGGTGCTTTCCTTTTTACAGGTAACACTCAGGTAGGAGAGCCGTTCCATAGCCACCTCTTCCGCATGGACAGGACCTGCTATCACACCCATATTGTCGTAAGGAATTTTGTGGATGCGGTTGAAGTACTCGGTGACAGAGATGTTACGCTCAGGTATTAACCCTTTGATGGCAGTGACTATGAACTTTTCATCCAGCGGGACTGTAAGGGGAATCAACTCGCTGATGAAATAAGTAGATGGAATGCAGAATATCAGAACATCTCCCTGGGAAATGACCTTGTTGATATCACAACTCATAAGCAGCCGGGAAGTATCCAGTTCCACAGCCTGCAGGTAATGTGGATTATGTTTGTCCTGATCTATGAAATTGATCATATTCTGGTCCCTGACAAACCAAAGGACTTCATCCTGAGAGTCGAGCAGAATCTTGACCAGGGCCGTTGCCCAGCTTCCCGAACCAATTATTGCATATTTAGTGTTTTTCTTAAAAAGGCCCTTCATAGTTTTCCGGTTTAAGTCAACAAAGATAAGCTTAATTTGTCTATCTTTACGTTTTAAAAAATCACGATGGTCAATTCCTATTGTTCCGACAAATACCAGTATACCATGGCCAAAACTTTTGTAGATAAAGGTTTGGACAGAACCACCGCCGTTTTTAACATGTTTTACCGTACAGCTCCGGACAACAACAACTGGGCTGTGGTAAGCGGTGTAAACGAAGTGCTGGAGATGATCTCGGGATTTGGAACACAAAACAAATCTTTTTTCAGAAAATTCCTACCTGAAGATAACTATCTGGATTTCTGCAGGATGTTGACAGCCGTACGCTTTACCGGGGATGTCTATGCCATGGAAGAAGGTCAGATAGCTTTTCCCCGTCAGCCCCTTATCACGGTGGTTGCCCCATTGCTCGAGGCCCAGATTCTGGAAACCCCCATGCTGTGCATAATGAACCACCAGATGGCGGTTGCCACCAAAGCATCCCGGGTCACTCGCAGTACGACCCGGCCCGTGAGTGAATTCGGCTCAAGGAGGGCACATGGTCCCTGGGCTGCCCTTCACGGGGCAAAGGCTGCGTATACTGCCGGTTGTGTGAGCACCTCAAATATTCTGGCAACAACGGAATTCGACATTGCCAGCACTGGAACCATGGCCCATAGCTACATTACGGCTTTCGGCTGCAGTGTCAGGAATGAATATGATGCTTTTGATGCATATATCAAAAGCCACAGGGGAGAAGGGATCATTCTGCTTCTGGACACGTATGACACACTCAAGAGCGGTATACCCAATGCCATAAAGGCTTTTAAAGCCAATGGCATAGACAATTCCTACCATCCTTTATACGGAGTACGCCTGGACAGCGGGGATTTGGCCTACCTTTCGCGTAAATGTCGTGAAATGATGGACAGGGAAGGATTCACCAAATGCGTGATCTTTGCCTCCAATGCACTGGACGAATACCTGATCTCGGACCTTGAGCGTCAAAATGCAGCCATCGACAGTTATGGTGTGGGAGATGCCATAGCCACCAGCAAGCACAATCCCTGCTTCGGGAATGTTTACAAAATGGTACAGATGGGAGATACCCCTGTCCTGAAACTTTCCGAAGATAAAGCCAAGGTTATCAATCCGGGTTTCCAGGTCACATACCGGATATACCAGGATAACGAAAGCAAGGCCGATGTCACCTGCCTGCGCGGAGACAGCTTTGCCTGTGCTATTGAAGAAGGCAGGGAAATCCTGCTCAGGGACGAAATCGACCAGACCAGGAAAACAGTGTACGCGGAAGGATCCTATACGGCAGAAAAATTGCAGCACAAGGTGATGGAGAACGGAATAAGGATCAAACCTGATACAACACAGCAAGAAAAACGCGAAAGATACCTTTATGAGTTGTCCCGTATGAATCCCACGGAGCGCAGGATAATCAATCCCCATTATCACAAGGTGGACATATCGGATGACCTGTACGATTTGAAGATGAAACTGATCTATACTATAAAAGAGGAACTGAACCATGTATGAAGAAACCAGAACCCACATAGTGGTGGATATGCTGAATGATTTCATATCCGGGTCCATGGCTTGTCAGAATGCGGAGAATGCCATGACCCACAGCATCAACTACATTAATATGCATCCAGGGGATAAGGTCGTCTACGTTTGCGATACGCATCCTGAGAATCACTGCTCCTTTACGGGATTCGGAGGTCAGTGGCCCCCGCACTGTGTTATCAATACCTCGGGCCAGGAAATCCACCTGTCCTATTACACAAGGGTGAACGATCCCAACATGAGGCCGCATCTGATGCGCATATTCCGCAAAGGTACTTCTCCCAAAAAAGAAGAATACTCAGGATTCAATGCCTTACGCTCAGACGGAAAACCCCTGACGGACATACTGACAAAACAGGTTATTGTGAGCGGTATTGCCACCGAATATTGTGTTCTTGAGACGGTCAAGGACCTGGTGGAAGCCGAATACGATGTTCAGGTACTTATGGAAGGACTCGGTTATGTGAACCAAAAGGACCACCGGGCCGCCATTGAGAACATGAAAAGTCTTGGCGTCAAGTTTGTCTGATAATCCTGGAAAGATATATGCATGCCATAGGTGTAGATCTCGGTGGTCGCCGTATCATTAAAAAAAAAAATTCCTTTACGGGAGATGTCATAGCTGAATATACCATGCTTCTGTAAGGCCGTACACGCAAGCAGGTGGTAAAACTT
>ERZ724511.573-NODE-573-length-12628-cov-6.407779_pt1 | contig 12628 bp, 7 predicted proteins | sample MGYA00376044_ERZ724511 | MGnify/ENA primary metagenome ERZ724511 (study PRJEB28724, sample SAMN07190887) | wastewater metagenome | isolation source: effluent of sewage treatment plant in Hong Hong | place: USA: Christiansburg, Virginia | collected 2016-03-01 ...
GCGCATCTCCATCGCCATGGGCATCAGGCTGCGGTAATGTTTAATGCGCTGGATTTGGTGTTCGCTATCTTGATCAGGATGGCTTAGCTCACCCAGCACACTCTGCTGATAGGCTATAGGCAGTCTCTTTTGCCATTTTGCATATGCCTTGGTTGGGCGACCAAGTCGTTCAGCGTGTTGCATCAAGACGTAACCAACTGGTCGCATTGCACCTTGTGGCAAGCTGCCCAGTGCTTGTGGTGCCTGGATGAGCGCCGCAGCCCAGGTTGCGCGCCATTTGCGCAAAGTTGGCCCGAGGTTTTTTAAGCCTTGCAATGAAAACAAGTCTGGAGCTACGGGCATCACCACATGGCTGGAAGCCACCAGGGCAGCACGATTGATGGCACCCAGGTTTGGGCCAACATCCAGCAACACGATATCGGCATGGTGTCGTCTAGCGGCATCATCAATCACGCGCCAGAATGCCGTAGTGACGCGAAATGCACGCTCACGGCCCTCCAGACAGCGTGGCCACTCTGTTGATAAGTCATCCTCAATTCTGGACAGCGCCAGATCGCCTACCAACAGGCCCAAATTGAGGGTCAATAATTCAATATGCGCAGACTGTACATCACCCGTGCCATCGAACAACGGTGCTACCGCACCATAGAGGGTTAAAGGATGTTCATCGTCTGGCCACAATGCTTCAAGCCGCGCTTCATCCAGCGCCATGATGGACAAATTAGATTGCGGATCAAGATCCGCCACGAGCACGCGCAGCCCTTGCTCGGCAAACATATACGCACAGTGATAAACCAACGAGGTTTTGCCTACGCCCCCTTTGTTATTAAAAAAAGCGATATGGGGGGTCACCTTGCGTCTCCTTCGATAATGGCCGCGACCACGCCAGGCTGCACTTCAAAGCGCAAGCGCGCACCCAATGCTTTGCGGGCGATAGCAATGCCAGCACCAAAACGCTGCACATAGCCCAAAGCGCGCAATGCTTCGGCCAGATTGGGATTGCGGTAATCGGTGATACCTGGTTGACCAAAATTCTCTGGCGTCACACTGCCAAATGGGCCACCCGGGTTATGGATTTCAATACGATCATCAAACCAGTATACCCGGACGGGATTGTGGGTCGCTTCATAGCTGCGGTGCATGAAAGCATTGCGCACCAGTTGGCGTAGGGCATCCATCGAATAAGCCTCGCGCCGTTCCTCGGTTGCCACATCGCCAAAGCGCACACCACGCCAGTTATGCGCCGCCAGCTTTTCTTCCAGCCGGCGAATTTGATCCGACACCGTGCCATGAATCGCTTCTTCGTCCACCACAGGTGCGGTCAGGTCGCTGCCTGCCAGCCGCAAGAATTGCGTATATGCGCCAGGCAGCCAATCAGAAGGCGACTTGCCAATGACCAACACGCCCAGGGTCGTCGGGGTGGGCTCCTCTTCGCTCAGCACCATTTTGGTTGCCGCCAATTGCTGCTCGTAGCTGCGTCCGTTTGCTTCCAGCACATCTCGCGCGACCAGAGCGGGCAAGTATTCCTGTGCAAAACGCAGCCGGTCAAGCTCGCCGACGTCTGCGTCGCGCATGGCTTGCACATCGAATGGACGGTCGTAATGGCGACGGCGCTCGTTGAGAATGCGCTCATCCTGCGCAGAAGCCAGGCCACGGCGTGGCCCCCAGCGCACATGAATTCGACCTTTATAACGCACCGGAGGGGTATCACAAGGCCAGACGGTAATGACAGCAACATCCCGGTCCTGTAATAGGCGCTTTTCCACCAACAGGGCCGGCGGGGGGGCAATGTTGCCGTCGGTTTTGATGTCGGCCAGCTGGCGCAACAGTTCATCGGTCACCGCAAACCCGTCTACTGGCACGCCATTATCCCCCACTCCAATCAGCACCACGCCCGGCTTGCCATGCCCAACCAGATCATTGGCAAAAGCGCACACGGCTTCACGCACAGTTTCGGGGGATTTGCCCCGAAACGATTCTTTGCGTTCTGCCCGGTCAGATTCCAGATCTGCCAACAATTGCAGGAGCTGAGCATCACTGAAGGGGGTCATCATCGTACTCTTTGTGGTCATTGCGTCAAAAAACCTGGGTGCGGTGCCAAGGCTTAGCGTCGCTAACAAAACTCAGCGTAGTGGCCCTGGCTAGGCGTGTGACCGCAGACAGTACAAGTCGTACGGCAAGGTCACACAACAACGCCAGGGGGGTTTGTGAGCGGCGCTTACAACAACACCCGCTCCACCCCGCCCTGGCTGGCCTTGGCCACATAATCCGCCATCCAGTTGTCGCCCAGCACGGCCTTGGCCATTTCCACCACGATGTAGTCAGCATCAGCGTTGGCGTCGTCGTGGTAGCGCGACAGGCCCTGCAGGCAGGCCGGGCAGGAGGTGAGGATTTTCACTTCGCTGTCCGGGCTTTGCGTGCGCAGGCCGGCGGCCACCTTGACGATGTCTTCTTCCTTGCGGAAGCGCACCTGGGTGGAGACATCCGGGCGAGTGGCGGCCAGGGTGCCGGATTCGCCGCAGCAGCGGTCGGTCAGCTTCACCTCACTGCCCATCAGCGTGTTGACCACCGTCATTGGCTGGTAGGTTTTCATCGGCGAGTGGCAGGGGTCGTGGTACATATAGCGCATGCCGCTGACCCCGTCGAGCTTGATGCCCTTTTCCAGCAGGTATTCGTGGATGTCCAGAATCCGGCAGCCGGGGAAGATCTGGCCAAAGGCGTACTTTTGCAGCTGGTCCATGCAGGTGCCGCACGAGACAATCACCGTCTTGATGTCCAGATAGTTCAGCGTATTGGCCACGCGGTGGAACAGCACGCGGTTTTCCGTGGTGATGGCCTGGCCCTTGTCGGCGTTGCCGGTGGCGTTTTGCGGGTAGCCGCAGCACAGATAGCCGGGCGGCAGCACGGTTTGCACGCCAGCGTGGTAGAGCATGGCCTGGGTGGCCAGGCCCACCTGGCTGAACAGCCGCTCCGAGCCGCAGCCGGGGAAGTAAAACACCGCTTCGGCACCTTCGCTGGCTTTTTGCGGGTCGCGGATCACCGGCACGATGTTCGGGTCTTCGATGTCCAGCAGGGCGCGGCTGGTTTTCTTCGGCAGATTGCCCGGCATTGGCTTGTTGAAGAAGTGGATCACCTGGCTCTTCACCGCCGGCTTGCCCACCGTGGACGGCGGCTGGCTGGTTTGCTCCTGGATCAGGCCCAGGCGCTTGAACAGCTGGTGGCCGGCGCGCTGCGCCTTGTAGCCCAGCCCCATCATGCCCGCGCGCATGGCCTTGATGGTGGCCGGGTCCTTGGCGTTGAGGAAGGCCATGGCGGCGGCGGTGCCGGGGTTGAATTTTTTCTTGCCGGCCTTGCGCAGGAAGTTGCGCATGGCCACCGACACATCGCCAAAGTCGATCTTCACCGGGCAGGGGTTCACGCACTTGTGGCAGACGGTGCAGTGGTCGGCCACGTCGGTGAGCTCGTCAAAGTGCTTGAGGCTGACGCCGCGCCGGGTTTGTTCTTCGTACAGGAAGGCCTCGATCAACAGGCCCACGCCGAGAATCTTGTTGCGCGGGCTGTACAGCAGGTTGGCGCGCGGCACGTGAGTCGAGCACACCGGCTTGCACTTGCCGCAGCGCAGGCAGTCTTTCACCGAGGCGGAAATCTCGCCCAGGTCGGATTGCTCCAGAATCAGGCTTTCCGCGCCCAGCAGCTCGAAGCTGGGGGTGTAGGCATTGCGCAGGTCGGCACCCGGCAACAGCTTGCCCTGGTTGAAATGGCCGTTCGGGTCCACCTGCTGCTTGTAAGCCACAAACGGGGCAATTTCATCGTCGTGCAGGAACTCCAGCTTGGTGATGCCAATGCCGTGTTCGCCAGAAATCACCCCATTGAGCCCGCGCGCCAGCGCCATGATGCGCGCCACCGCCTTGTGTGCGGTTTGCAGCATGTCGTAGTCGTCGGAGTTGACCGGGATATTGGTGTGTACATTGCCGTCGCCGGCGTGCATGTGCAGGGCAACAAATACCCGGCCACGCAGCACCTGCTGGTGAATATCCTGCACCGCCTGGCGGATCGGTGCGTCGGTCTTGCCCGAGAACAGCGTGTCCAGGTCTTCCTGCAGCTCGCGCTTCCACGACACGCGCAGGGCAAAGTCGCGCATGGCGTGGAACACCGTGGCCGGGGTCAGGTGGCCAGCGCTGGGCTCCAGCGGTGCATCCGGGTAGCGGGCGGTGTAGTCGGCAAACGGTGCATCCAGCTGGGTGTTGATCCAGCTCCAGCGCGCACGCACAGCGTCGATCAGCGCCAGCGCGGCTTCGCGGCGGTCGCCCAGCAGTTCGTCGGCAGTCACGGCGCTGCCCAGGGTGTCCACCGGCAGGCGGCCATGGAAGAATTCAGTCAGTTGGTCGAGCAGGCGCAGCTTGTTGGCCATCGACAGCTCGATATTGATGCGCTCGATGCCGTCGGAGTAATCGCCCAGGCGCGGCAGCGGAATCACCACGTCTTCGTTGATCTTGAAGGCGTTGGTGTGACGCGAAATCGCCGCAGTGCGGCTGCGGTCCAGCCAGAATTTTTTGCGCGCTTCTGGGGTGACGGCGATAAAGCCTTCGCCGGTGCGGGCGTTGGCCAGGCGCACGATATGGCTGGCGGCCTCGCCCACAGCGGCTTCGTCGTCCGAGACAATATCGGCAATCAGCACCATCTTGGGCCGGCCCTTGGACTTGGCCTTGGTGGCGTAGCCCACTGCGCGCACATAGCGCCAGTCCAGATGCTCCAGGCCAGCCAGTTGCACGCCAGCCAGCACGCCGCCGCCGCCGGGCTTGAAGTAGTCGGTGATTTCCACAATCGCCGGCGTGGCTTCGGCCACCGTGCCAAAAAATTCCAGGCACACGGTGCGGGTATGCTTGGGCATGCGGTGCAGCACAAAGCGCGCACTGGTGATGATGCCGTCGGTGCCTTCTTTTTGCACGCCGGGCAGGCCAGCCAGGAATTTATCCGTCACGTCCTTGCCCAGGCCCACCTTGCGAAACGCCGGGCCGGGGATGTTCAGGGTGTTTTCCGACAGCAGGGTTTTGCCGTCTTCGGCAAAGCGGCGCACCCGGAAGCTGGCCACGTCCACGTCGTGAATCTTGCCGTAGTTGTGGCCAATACGTTCGATAAACATCCAGTGGCCGTCCGGGTCCACCATTTTCCAGCTGGCCAGGTTGTCCAGCGCGGTGCCCCACAGCACGGCTTTTTTGCCGCCGGCGTTCATTGCCACATTGCCGCCAATACAGGAGGCTTCCGCCGAGGTCGGATCGACGGCAAACACCACGCCCGCGGCGCTGGCGGCTTCCGACACGCGCGCGGTAACCACACCGGCACCGCACTGGATGGTGGCGTGCTTGCCTTCCAGCCCCGGCAACTCGATATATTCCACGCCCTGATGGCGGTCGAGTTTCTCGGTGTTGATCACCGCCGACTTGGGCGACAGCGGCACGGCACCGCCGGTGTAGCCGGTGCCACCGCCACGCGGGATGATGGTCAGGCCCAGCTCGATGCAGGCTTTGACCATCGGCGCAATTTCGGCTTCGGTGTCCGGGTAGAGCACCACAAACGGGTATTCCACCCGCCAGTCGGTGGCATCGGTGACGTGGGCCACGCGGGCCAGGCCGTCAAAGGCAACGTTGTCTTTGCGGGTGATGCCGGCAAAACGGCCCTGGATGCGCCGGCGCAGCGCGGCCATCTCGGCAAAGCCGGCGGCAAAGCTGTCCACCGCCTGATGGGTGGCGGCCAGCATCTGGCTGACACGCTCATTGCCGGCGCGGCGCTGGCCAATATCATTCAGCCGGTGGCGCATGGCCTCCACCAGCAGGGTCAGCCGGCGCGGATTGTCCAGCAGGTCGTCCTGCAGGTAGGGGTTGCGGCGCACAACCCAGATATCGCCCAGCACTTCAAACAGCATGCGCGCCGAGCGGCCAGTGCGGCGCTCGCCGCGCAATTCGTTGAGCACGGCCCAAACGTCCTCGCCCAACAGGCGGATCACGATCTCGCGGTCGGAAAACGAGGTGTAGTTGTACGGAATTTCGCGCAAACGGGGGGTGGGTGCGTTCATTGGAACTCGCGGCAGGCGGCCAAATACGGAAAGTCTTGCATTTTAACGGAATTGACGCGCTGCGAAAAACACGTTCGGAAACAAGGTTATTCCCGAGGTGACGTAAAGAAGGGCAAAACCAGCAAAAACCGGCGGTTTTGCCAAGGGGGTCAGCACCCCGGCGGGATGGCAGTAGCAGGCGCAAACCGGCACCTTAGCGCCATGCGCCAGCCGCCGCTACGCGCGGGCCAGCGCTGCCGCCAGCGCCATTGCGGCATCCAGGCTACCGGGGTCGATGCGGCCTGTCCCGGCCAGATCCAGCGCGGTGCCGTGGTCTACCGAGGTACGAAGAATCGGCAAGCCCAGGGTGATATTGATGCCATGGCCAAAACTGGCGTATTTCAGCACCGGCAGACCCTGGTCGTGGTACATCGCCAGCACCGCGTCGGCACCGGCCAGCGTGGCCGGGTTGAACAGCGTGTCCGCCGGCAGCGGGCCGGTCAGGTGCAGGCCCTCTGCGCGCAGGGCATCCAGCGCCGGAATCATCACGTCGAGTTCTTCGCGGCCCATATGGCCGCCTTCGCCCGCGTGCGGGTTCAGCCCGGCCACCAGAATATGCGGCTGGGCGATGCCGAATTTATCGCGCAGGTCGGCGTAAACAATGCGCAACACCTCATCCAGCAGCGGCGCGGTGAGGGTGGATGCCACCTGCGCCAGCGGCAGGTGGGTGGTGGCCAGTGCCACGCGCATGCCACCGCCAGCCAGCATCATCACCACGCGCGGGGTGTGGGTGCGTTCGGCCAGGTATTCGGTATGGCCAGAAAACACCACGCCGGCATCGTTGATCACGCCCTTGTGTACCGGCGCGGTGACCATGGCAGCAAACTGCCCGGCCACACAGCCGTCAATGGCCGCGTCCAGGGTGTTGAGCACATAGCGGCCATTGGCGGCGTTCAGCACGCCGGCCTGCGCCGGGGCCGCCAGCGGCACATGCAGCACCTCCAGGCCGCGCGTGGGCGCGGGCGCATCGGGCTGAAAATCGCGCCACTGCGCCGCCACGCCCAGCTGCGCGGCACGCGCCGCCAGCAGGGTGCGGTCGGCAATCACCACCCAGCGTGCGCCGGCGGGCGGCACCGGACGAGCGGCCAGCAGCGCCAGCAGGTCGGGGCCAATGCCGGCGGGTTCGCCGGCGGTGATGGCAATCACCGGCAGGGTGGCCATGGCTTATTGCTCGGTCAGGTAGGTTTCAACGTGGGCGCTGTCGCGCAGCTGGCGAACCCAGTCCTGGTATTGCTGTTCTACCTTGCCGGCGCGGATTTCACGCTTGACCGCCTGCACGTCGCGCTCGGCCCCCACATCCTGGTTGCGCCGGCCCAGCACTTCGATCAAATGCCAGCCAAACGGCGAGCGCACCGCCTCAGACAACACCCCTGGCTTGAGCGACAGCATCACCCGCTCAAACTCCGGCACGGTATCGCCCTGCGCCATCCAGCCCAGATCGCCGCCCCGGTTGGCGCTGGCGTCTTCCGAGTACAGACGGGCCGCTTCTTCAAATTTCATGCCGCTTTGCAGGCGGTCGCGGATTTGCAGAATGCGCCGCTTGGCGTCGGCCTCACTGATGGCTTCGTTGGTTTTGATCAGGATATGGCGCGCCTGCACCTGTTCGATCACATGCGACTGGCCACGGCTGCGCTTGTCCAGCAGCTTGAAAATATGCAAGCCCGCGCCAGAGCGCAAAATCGGCGTGGCACCGCCGGGCTTGAGTTCTTCCAGTGCGCGGACAAAATCCGCCGGCAGCTGGCTGGCCGGACGCCAGCCCAGTTCGCCACCGCTCATCGCGTCGCGGGCGTCGGAATAGCTGGCGGCAATCTGGGCAAAGTTGCTGCCGGCACGAACTTTTTGCAGCGCTTCTTCGGCGCGGTGGGCGCGGGTTTCCAGCACTTGCGGGCCGGCCTGTTCCGGCAGCGACACCAGAATATGCGCCAGTTGGTATTCGGTGCGGTTGGCGTTTACCGCGCTTTTCATGAACAGCTCGGCTTCGACGTCGGAGACCTGCACCTTGTTGTCCACTTCGCGCTCGCGCAGGCGCTCCAGCACCACTTCACGGCGCACCTGCTCGCGGAACAACGCCATGTTCACCCCCTCGCGGCTCAGGCGCTGCTGGAACTCGGTCAGCGACAGCTTGTTGCCGGCGGCAATTCGCTCCAGGGTGCGGTCCAGGTCGGTATCGTCCAGACGAATGCCGGTTTGCTCGGCGTATTGCAGTTGCACCGACTCGGTCACCATCTGCTCGAACACCTGGCTGCGCAGCACATCGGCGGGCGGCAGCGGCACGTTCTGCTTTTTCAGCATGGCCTGAGCGTCGGCCACGCGCTGGCGCAGGCTGACTTCGGTGATCACGTCCTTGTTGACCACCGCAACAATGCGGTCGGCCTCACGCACAGCGGCACTGGCAGGGGCAATGGCCGCGGCCATCAGCACGGCAATGAGCAGTTTCTTCATCTGAGTTTTCCGGGAACGTCGTTGATCTTGCTATAACCAGGGATGCTCTGACGCAGGGTTTGCATCGGGTTGGAGCCGATGCCGCCCAGGCCGGTGAGTTCCAGTTGCAGGTAGAAAGTGGTGGAGTTGTTGTTCAGGTCTTTGACATAGCGCTGCCCCACCAGGCGCAAGGCCCAGCAGTCGGCGTTGTATTCCACCCCAAGCAGGGTTTCCAGCGATTGTTTGCCGGTAAACGAATAGTTTTGTCGCCCAACCAGATACCAGTTGCGCGCAATGGGCCACTGGCCAGCCAGGTCGATCTGGCGCGATGGGCCGCGCAGGTTGGCACCCGCCACTTCGGTGTCGCGCTCGTAGCGAAAGCGCAGGCTGAGGGTTTTGCCCAGCGCCGGGTTATAGCGCAGGCCCAGGTTGTAGCGCTCGGTTTTGCCCAGCTCGCGGTTAAACTGATAGTGGGTGTCCAGCCAGGTGTCGCGGTTAAGCTGGCCGCTGACCGAGGCCAGAAAATCCGACAGGGTTTTGGTGCGGCGAATGTCGTTGGCGTCCAGCGTCACCCGTTGCTCGTCAAAATACATGCGCTGGCCCAGCGACACGCGCAGGCGCTCGATGCCGGTGTCGTTGTCAATCAGCCGGGAGGTGATGGCAGCGGTCAGCTGGTTGGCGTTGTTGATGCGGTCGCCGCCGGAATACTGGTTTTCGGTAAACAGCTGGGCAAAGCTGGTGTCGTAGCGGGCGCTGTCGAAGTTGGGCAGCCGGGATTGATCGCGGTAAGGAATGTAGACGTAGTAGAGCCGGGGTTCCAGCGTTTGCGTCAGCGCGCGGTCAAACCAGCTGGACTCGCGTTCAAACATCAGCCCGGCGTCCAGGCTGGCAATTGGCAGCGCCCGGCTATAGCCACCGGTTTCGCCCTGCGGCGAGGCGTTTTGCGCCGACAGCTGGTATTCGGTGTAGTGCAGGCCCAGCTTGGGGGTGATGAAGCCGTAGCTGGCCTGCAGCGGCAGCGACACGCTGGGGTAGACCGTCAGCCGTTTGCCATCCTGGCGCGCCTGCAGGCCGTTGTTGATCACCTGCTGGCCATGGCCAAACTGGTTGAAATCGGCCAGCAGGCTGGCTTCCAGCCCCCCTGGCAGCGCGCGGCCATAGGTCCAGGTGAGTTGTGGCAGCCGGGCATACGGTTCGTCCACCAGCGCCTTGCTGTCCTGCATGGTTTTATAGCGCTGCGCCTTCAGGGTGAATTGTCCCAGCGGACTGCCCCAGTTGACCCAGCCTTCACGCAACAGGTTGCTGCCGTCGGCAATGGAGCGACGGTCGCCAAAGTCGCGGAAGTAGTCGTTGTCGGAGGCGTAGCGCACGTTGTAACCAAACGACACATTCTGTGCGGCCAGGCGCTGGGCGTGGGTCAGGGTATAGGCAAAGCGGGTGTCGTTGCCGTGTTTGCGGTCATCGGGCATGATTTCGCCCGCCATCTGGCCGCTGTAATCCGGCATCAGGTAGCGGAACTCACCACCCAGCATCATGCCGCGCAGGGCCAGCAGGCGCGGGGTCAGCGTGGCATCATAATTGGGGGCCAGATTGAAGTAGTAAGGCTGGGCAAACTCCACCCCATTGCCGCCGCCCAGCTTCAGCGTGGGCGCGAGCAGGCCGCTCTTGCGCCGCTCCTGCAGCGGAAAATCCACCCACGGCGTGTACAGCATCGGCACGCCCATGAACTCCACCCTGGCATTGCGCGCCACGCCCACATTGCCGGCGTAATCGAGGTCCATTTCCCCCGCCCGCACATACCAGTCGTCACGCCCTGGCGCACAGGTGGTGAAGCGTGCGGCGCTGATCTGGTACAGATCCTTGCCCGTCATGCGCACCAGCTCGCCCGACGCCCGATAGCCCGGCGCACCGCGCAGGCCGGGGGCGTTGCGGTACACCGTGGCCTGGCTGAGGGTGCCCTGCTCGTCGTCCATGCTGTAGTCCAGCTGTTCGCCGGTGAGGTCGTCGTCGCCTCGGGTCATGTGTACCCGGTCGCCGGCGCGCACCCGCTGGCGCAGCTGAAAATACTCCAGCCAGTCGGATTCCACCCGTTCATTGTCGCGCACGGCAATCACCCGGCCATCGGCGCGCAGGCGTTCGGAACCCACCCCGCTCATGCGGTCGGCTTCTACGGCAATCTGGCCCGCCACCGGCTCGGCGGGCTCAACAGGGTCGGCATGGGCGCAGCACATTACCAGGGCGGCGGCGATCGGGGTCAGGCGGAAGAGCGGCATGGAACATCCGTCAGGGCGAAAAAGCCCGTGTACGTTGGAAATCAAGGCGGTATAAAATCGCATACTTTAGCGTTTACCGCAATTCTGGCGCCCCTGATGACTGCTCGTTTCGATTCCCTTTCCGCCTGGCTGGCCGCGCAATGCCCCGGCCAGACCTTCACCCTCAAGCCGGCGTCCAGCGATGCCAGCTTCCGCCGCTACTTTCGCGCCACCTTTGAGGATGGCAGCAGCGCGATTGTGATGGACGCCCCGCCCGAACAGGAAAACTGCGCGCCGTTTGTGCAGGTGGCCGCCCTGCTGGGCGCTGCTGGCGTGCATGTGCCCAGCGTGCGGGCGCAAGACCTGCAGCAGGGTTTTCTGCTGCTGGACGACCTGGGCCACACCACCTATCTGGCCGGCATGACCGAAGCCAACGCCCGCAGCCGCTACCTGGACGCCATTGATGCGCTGATCCGCATCCAGCTGGCCGCCCCGGCGGGCGTGCTGCCCAACTACGATGAAGCGCTGCTCACCCGCGAAATGAACCTGTTTCCGGAATGGTTTGCCAGCCGTCATCTGGGCAAGCCGTTTGACCACGCCACGCTGACGGTGTGGCAGGACGCCCAGCGCCTGCTGCTGGACAATATTGCCGCCCAGCCGTGTGGTGTGGTGCACCGCGACTACCACTGCCGCAACCTGATGGTCAGCGACCCCAACCCCGGCGTGCTGGATTTTCAGGATGCGGTGTACGGCCCGCTCACCTACGACCTGGTGTCGCTGCTCAAGGATGCCTACCTGGAATGGCCGGAAGACTTCATCCTTGATCTGGCCATCCGCTACTGGGAAAAAGCCCGCAAGGCCGGCCTGCCGCTGCCGGCAGACATCGACGACTTTTACCGCGATTTCGAATGGATGGGCGTGCAGCGCCACCTGAAAGTGGCCGGCATTTTTGCCCGGCTGTCGCACCGCGACGGCAAGGACGCCTACCTGCAGGACATTCCGCTGGTGGTGGAATACCTCAAGCGCACCTGCAAGCGCTACAGCGAGCTGCTGCCGCTGGGCCGGCTGATCCAGTCGCTGACCGGCGAAACCGTGCAAGTGGGCTTCACCTTTTGAGCGCGCCCGTCTGCCCGGCCATGGTGCTGGCCGCCGGGCGCGGCGAGCGCATGCGCCCGCTGACCGACACCACGCCCAAGCCGCTGCTGCAGGTGGGGGCCGAGCCGCTGATTGGCTGGCATCTGCGCCGGCTGGCCGCTGCCGGCGTACGCCAGGGGGTGGTCAACCACGCCCACCTGGGCGCACAAATCGAAGCCCGGCTGGGCGACGGCACCGCCTGGGGACTGCACCTGGCCTATTCTGCCGAGCCCACCGCGCTGGAAACCGCTGGCGGCATTGCCACCGCGCTGCCGTTGCTGGGCGATGGGCCATTTATCGTGGTCAATGGCGATGTGTACACCGATTATCCGTTTGCCCGCCTGCTGGCGCACGCGCCGCAACTGTGCGCCGACGGCGTGCTGGCGCATCTGGTGCTGGTGCCCAACCCAGAGCACAACCCCAACGGCGATTTTGCCCTGGATGAAGAGGGCCGCGTGCGTGATGCGCCGGGGCTGACCTTCTCCGGCATCGGCGCATACCACCCGGCGCTGTTTGCCAACACCCCGGCCAACACGCCAGCCAAACTCGCCCCGCTCTTGCGCGCCGCCATGGCGCGCGGTCAGGTCAGCGGCGAAATCTGGCAGGGCCAGTGGCTGGATGTGGGCACGCCAGCGCGGCTGGAAGACGCCCGCGCCCTGGCGGCTGGCGCATGAGCGCCGCGCCGCGCCGGGTGCTGGGCATCGACCCC
>ERZ724511.576-NODE-576-length-12590-cov-6.082250_pt1 | contig 12590 bp, 11 predicted proteins | sample MGYA00376044_ERZ724511 | MGnify/ENA primary metagenome ERZ724511 (study PRJEB28724, sample SAMN07190887) | wastewater metagenome | isolation source: effluent of sewage treatment plant in Hong Hong | place: USA: Christiansburg, Virginia | collected 2016-03-01 ...
ATCAAAATAGGCATTCACCACGCTGCCACGATAGGCCGCATTGCCGGGCAAGAACGGCAGCGACAGTGACAATGGCCGTGCTTGTGGATGATTGAGCCAGCTGTCGTGGTAGGTGAACGCCTCCCCGCTGCGAGTGAGCGACCATTCGCCGACACACAAACCATTCATCCACACGTTCAGCTGTTGCCGGTGACTTTTACGGCCCATCTCACCATGCCTGGTCGCTGACCGTTGCCTGTTTATCATCGCGGGTGTGGATCACCAGCTCGGCATCCAGCACCCGTAGTAGCTTGCCTAGCCGCGCCACGCTGACCACCGCCGGCCTGGCCTCCAGTCGCGCATAACTTTGCTGGCTGACGCCAAGCCGCTCGGCCAGCTGCGTTTGGGTCAGCCCAGCGCGCTGGCGCAGGCCTCGCAACAGGGCGGGCAATTGTTCAGGTGTGGCGATGGGGTAATGCATGGCGTTTGCTTCCGCATGGGGGATAAATTACATGCTATGTGTTGTAAACGCAAAATACAACTCATAGCATGTAAATCGCTGCGCTTAGCGCGACCGACAACACCCCGCGCAGCGATCCTGGCTAGGTGTGTGGCCGCAGACCGTCCGGGTGTACAAGGCCACGCAATAACACCATAGGACTGTGTGAGCGGCGCTTAGCCATCAACTCTGGCGCGCCAGCTTTTGGTTGCGCAGCAGGCACAGCATGTCACAGGCAATATGCGCTGCAGCAATGGCGGTGATTTCGCTCTGGTCGTAGCTGGGTGCCACTTCGACCACATCCATGCCGACAATATTCAGCCCACCCAGATTGCGCACAATCTTCAGCGCCTGCGCGCTGGACAGCCCGCCAGGAACCGGCGTGCCGGTACCCGGCGCGGCAGCGGGGTCGAGGCAGTCGATGTCGAAAGTCACATACACCGGGTGGTCGCCAATCACCCGCTTGATTTCCGCCAGCGCGGCGTCTGGGCCATGGTCGTGTACCCACGGCGCATCCAGCACCTTCACTCCCATAAAGTCGTCATTCCAGGTGCGAATGCCCACCTGCACTGACTTGGCCGGGTCAATCAGTCCGTCCTTGATCGCCTTGTAGAACATGGTGCCGTGGTTGAGCGAATCTGGCGAATCATCCGGCCAGGTGTCGCAGTGGGCGTCAAAGTGCAGCAGCGCCAGCGGCTTGCCGTATTTTTCCGCGTGGGCAATCAGCAGCGGGTAGGTGATGAAATGGTCGCCGCCCAGGGTGAGCATTTTGGCGCCGCTGGCCAAAATGGTGCGTGCGTGTTCAATAATGCTGGGTTTGATGCTGAGCGGGTTGTGCGCGTCAAACCAGCAGTCGCCGTAGTCAATCACCGCCAGGTCGTCAAACGGATCAAACCCCCACGGGTAGGGCTTGAGTTCGGCCAGCTGCACGCTGGCGGCGCGGATGGCCTGCGGGCCCAGCCGCGCACCGGAGCGGAAGGTGGTGGACAGATCCAGCGGTACACCGGAGATCACCACGTCGGCACCGTCCAGGTTGCGGCTGTAGTGGCGGCGCATGAACGACAGCACGCCAGCGTAGGTGTTTTCAATCGACGAGCCATACAGGCCCGGACGGCGAATTGCGCCGTCACCATAAATCATCTCGGTCATGGTTTTGCTCCACAGCAGAGCACGCCGGCGTGACTGCGCCGACGATTCCCGTCCATCTTGCCCAGCCGACGGGTTAAGGCTGGCGCGCCCACGTGGGTGCCAGCGCAGTGTGCCGTGTGCCCGGCCCGGATGCAAGGCGTGCCGCAACTGCACCGTTTGGGTGCGCATGCTGGTGCGTCTGCCCATTTTAGGACGTACAGGCTGAGATCAAGACCAATTACGCCATATCGGGTGGATTGGCTGGCCAGGCCATGTGGTGCCTTTGTGCCGGCAGTCAGCCGCGCTCACTCACGTTCATGCCCGTTTTATCACAGGCGTTTTTCTGCCATTTTCCATAGGGTTGCTTGAGAAAACCATGCGTGATGGCTGTTTTTCAGTGGGATTGATGCTTGACAGCTTAAACGCTTGGCACAGCTTATGCTTTGGGGTCGATGAAACTTTTATTCACGCAGGGCAAAAAATGGGGAACACCATGGGGAAATACCAGGAAACAGCCATTTGCCGGGCTTGCCGGCAGGCTGGGCAAGGAGTGATCGCATGAAATGGGTCAGCACCATTATCAAACCGTTCAAGCTTGATGAAGTGCGGGTGGCGCTGGAGAACATCGGCGTCAAGGGCCTGACCGTGACTGAAGTGAAGGGGTTTGGCCGGCAGAAGGGCCACACCGAGATCTACCGGGGGGCCGAGTACACGGTCAATTTTCTGCCAAAAACCCGGATTGACATTGCTGTGCGTGATGACCAGCTCGACCAGACGCTGGCCGCAATTGAAAAGGCCGCCGCCACCGGCAAAATGGGCGACGGGAAGATTTTTGTCCTCGATCTGCAACAGGTGATCCGGATTCGCACCGGCGAATCCGGCGAGGATGCCCTTTAATGGGGCATGCACCTGGCCGGTGCCAACACCCGGCTGGATGCGCCAACGCTTTTAAAACCAAAGGAGATATGGCATGAAACGTGTTCTTGCCTTGGTGAGCGTCTTGTTCACCTTGTTGTTTGCACTGCCCGGCTGGGCAGACGATGCACCGGCTGCTGCGGCTGCCGTGACTCAGGCGGTTGCCCCGGTGGCCGCTGCGGTAGCAGATGCCGCCGCTGCACCGGCCGCCGCGCCGGCTGCGCCAGTGGCCAACAAGGGCGATACCGCCTGGATGCTGGTGTCCACCCTGCTGGTGGTGATGATGGCTGCGCCTGGCCTGGGCCTGTTCTACGGTGGCCTGGTGCGCACCAAAAACATGCTGTCGGTGCTGATGCAGACCATGGTGGTGTTCTGCCTGCTGGGGGTGCTGTGGGCGGTGTATGGCTACAGCCTGGCATTTACCGAGGGCGGCGCATTCCTGGGCAGCTTTGACAAGGCCTTCCTGAATGGGGTGACGGTGGAATCGATGGCCGCCACCTTCAGCAAGGGCGTGGTGGTGCCGGAATACGTCTACATCGCCTTCCAGCTGACCTTTGCCGGCATTACCTCGGCACTGATCATCGGCGGCTTTGCCGAACGGGTGAAGTTCTCTGCCGTGCTGGCCTTTGTGGTGCTGTGGTTCTCCTTCTCCTACCTGCCGCTGGCACATATGGTGTGGTACTGGGCAGGTCCTGACGCCTACACCAGCGCCGAAGCGGGTGCCAAGGCTGGCGAAACCGCAGGCTTCCTGTTCCAGAAAGGTGCGCTGGACTTTGCCGGCGGTACCGTGGTGCATATCAACGCCGGGGTGGCCGCTCTGGTGGGCGCGCTGATCATCGGCAAGCGTGTGGGTTACGGTCGTGAATCCATGGCCCCGCACAGCCTGACCATGACCATGGTCGGTGGCGCGATGCTGTGGGTGGGCTGGTTTGGTTTCAACGCCGGTTCCAACCTGGAAGCCACCGGCACCGCCGCGCTGGCCATGATCAACACCTTGCTGGCCACTTGCGCTGCCACCGTGTCGTGGACCCTGGTGGAATGGCTGCTCAAGGGCAAGCCGTCGATGCTGGGTGCCATTTCCGGCACCATCGCCGGCCTGGTGGTCATCACCCCGGCATGCGGTTTTGTTGGCCCGATGGGCAGCATCATCATGGGTCTGCTGGCTGGTGTGGTGTGCTACTGGGGCGTTAACGGTCTCAAGCGTATGCTGGGTGTGGACGACTCGCTGGACGTATTTGGCGTGCACGGCGTGGGCGGCATCCTGGGTGCCATGCTGACCGGTGTGTTTGCGGCACCGAGCCTGGGCGGCACCGGTGTTTACGACTACGTGGCCGACAAGGTGGGCGACTACGACATGGCGGCTCAGCTGGTGTCCCAAGCCTGGGGCGTGGGCGTGGCTGTGCTGTGGTCGGCAGTGGTGTCGTTCATCGCCTTCAAGCTGATTGACCTGACCATTGGTCTGCGTGTCAGCGAAGAAGCCGAACGTGAAGGTCTGGACATTACCACCCACGGTGAAACCGCCTACCATCATTAATCAGTGAGCGCGTCTTAGCGTACAGCTGATTCCCCTGAAGGCGCCGTCCGGCGCCTTCTTTTTCGCCCAGAATCTGGAGAGTGCCCATGTTGACGCGTTGGGTGACGGGCTTCTTGCGCCCACAAAAAACAGATTTGCTTGCCCCGCCGGTGCCGGCTGAGCTGCCGTCAGCGGGCTTGCCCGACCCGATGCCGGCGGCACCGCTGGCGGGTATCGGGCGCTGGGGGCGACGACTGGTCAATCTGATTCGCCATGGCCTGAACGCCGAAGCCGCCTACGCCGCCCAGCAGGGTGAGGTTCAGGCGCGGATTGGCGCAATGACCGCCGAAATCCAGCGCGGCGCACAGGGCATGCGCGCCGGCAGCCAGCAGGCTGACCAACTGCGCCATCAGGCGGAAACCCTGCTGTCGGCCACCGACCAGAGCCTGCATGCCGGGCTGGCCGAGCTGGACGCCCGGCTGGCCGACAAAGTGGGGCGGATTGGCCAGGTGGTGGGCGTGCTGGAAAAAATTGGCAAAGACCTCGACCTGCTGGCGCTGAACGCCGCCATCCAGGCTGCCAGCGCTGGCGAGCAGGGCCGCGCCTTTGTGGTGGTGGCCGACCATATCCGCCAGTTGGCCCGCGACACGGTGACCAACGCCCATCAGGCATCGGCACTGCTGGATTTTGCCGATTTCCAGCAGCAGCTCAGCGACTTTCGCCAGCACAGCACCCAGCAAGTGGCGCAGGCCAACCAGCAGACTGCGCAGGCATTCGCGCAGATCGATGCCACCCTGAGCGGCCTGGATCAGGCCTTGCTGGCGCTGGATGAGCATGGCCGGGTGATTGCCGCCATGCAGCGGCTGAGTCAGAGCACTTTTGAGCGTCAGCGGCTCAAGCTCAGCTGGGCTGAGCGCCTGAGTCAGGGGCTGATTGCGCTGGATGCGCTGCCGGCGGCGGCGCTGCCCGACAGCATTCAGCGCATTCTGCGCCAGGAAGGTCTGCCCATCGAGCGTTGTGCCGACCGGCTGGCGGCCATTCGTGCCCGTGGCCGTCTGCGGGTGGCCATCGAGCCGGCGTTCAAGGGGCTGTCATTTCGCCTGCGCCCCGGCGAGCCCCTGGTTGGGCTGGATGTGGACTACGCCAAGGCATTTGCCCGCTATCTGGGCGTGGCGCTGGAGTGTGTTGAACACCCGTGGGACCAGTGCACCGAATTGTTGCATGCCGGTCGCCGTCCTGGTGAAGCCGACGCCGACCTGGTGTGGAGCGCGCTACCGCCCAATGCGGCCTATCAGGGCGTGGCGTTTTCCGATAGTTACACCTATCTGGATTTTGTGCTGGTGCGTCGCCATGGCGATCAGCGGATTCAGGATGTGCGCAGTCTGGAAGGCAAGGTGCTGGGCTGCATCAACGATCCGGCAGCCTTTGTCGCGCTGGAAGCCGCCGGCCTGCGCTGGAGCCGCCATGCCGACACGCCACCCGGCACGGTGCGGCTGGCCAATCTGATTGGCTATTCCGACCAGGGGGTGATCCACGATGCCCTGGCCCAGGGGGCCGTGGATGCTTTTGCCGCCGACCATCCGATTTTTGCCTGGGCCTGCTACGGCCAGCACAGCCCCTGGCGCGGTCAGCTGGACATCCTGCCCACGCCGCTGTCGCCTCAGCCGTGGTATTACGCCGTCGGCGTGGCCGACGACCCGGCGTCCTATCTGCTGCTGCAGGCGGTCAACCAGTTTTTGCGGGGATTTCTGCCCAGCCGCGAACGTGAGCAGATCGAAAAAACCTGGCAGTTTGCCGTGCGCCAGGGCCAGGGCAGCTATCGCGACGAAGCCGGGGGCTTGCGTGGCGAGGTGGAGCTGGCAGCGGATTGGGCGCGGCTGACGCAGCTGGGCTGAGCCGGCTGCAGGCGAGGGCGTTTACTCCATCGCTCCTGGATACATCAACACACTCAAGAAGCGGATCGGGCAGCGCAGCAGTTTTTCTGGGCCATGCGGAATATCGCCGCGAAATGTCAGCGCGTCGCCTGGGCTGAGCTGGTAGGTGTTCTGCCCGTGACGGTATTCGATTTCGCCTTCCAGCATATAAATGAACTCGGTGCCGGGGTGTTCGAAGATCGGGAAGGTTTCGGATTCATGGTCAATGGTGATCAGAAACGGTTCAAACACCTTGGTCGGGCCTTGATCGTAGGCGAGCAGATGATAGGTGTGGCCCCGTTTGGTGCCCCGGCGCACCACCTCCATGCCTTCGCCTTCCTTGACCAGCTGGGCGCTGCCGTCGCGCACGTCGTAGCCACGAAACAGCGTGGCGATTGACACCCCCAGCGCGCTGGCCAGCCGCGACAGCGTATCCAGGCTGGTGGCGGTCTGGGCGTTTTCGATTTTGGACAGCATGCCCCGGCTGATACCGGCCAGGGTGGCCACATCGGCGATGGTCAGATCGTGTTTTTGCCGCAAATCGCGGATGGTGTTGCCCAGGTAGCGTTCCAGGCTGTCGGACGGTGACGGGTGTTCGCTCATCGGGGGGCGTTCCTGCGGAAAAGACCGGTCAAGTGTAGCACAGCCCGATTTGTTTCCTTTTGAGAAACAAAGTTGACCAACATGTTGGTGCTGTGCATAATAAGAAAAAATGTTTCTCTGTGTGAATTTTTACGGAGTGCCGCATGTCCCGTTCGCATCGCTATACCCTGTCGCTGTCCTGCCCGGATCGGGTGGGCGTGGTGGCGGCCGTCAGCGGGTTTCTGGCCAGCCACCAGGGCTGGATCACCGAAGCCAACCACCATGCCGACGCCGAGGCGCAACGCTTTTTCATGCGCCAGGAAATCCTTGCCGACTCGCTGCCGTTTGACCTGGCCACCCTGCGCGCCCACTTTGCCCCGATTGCCGCCGAATTCCGCATGGACTGGCGCATCAGCGACAGCGCGCGCAAAAAGCGCGTGGTGCTGCTGGTGTCCAAGCAGGAGCACTGTCTGTACGACCTGCTGGCGCGCTGGCAGTCCGGCGATCTGGACATCGACATCCCCTGTGTGATCAGCAACCACGACACCTTCCGCCGCCTGGTGGAATGGCACGGCATCCCGTTTCACCATGTGCCGGTCAGCACGGACAACAAAACCGAGGCGTATGCCGAGGTGGCACGGCGGTTTGACGCCGCCGAAGGCGATGTGATGGTGCTGGCGCGCTATATGCAAATCCTGTCCCCCGAGCTGTGCGCGCGCTATCCGGGGCAAATCCTGAATATCCATCACAGCTTTCTGCCCAGTTTTGTCGGTGCCAAGCCCTATCACCAGGCCTACACCCGTGGCGTGAAGCTGATTGGTGCCACCTGCCACTATGTCACCCACGAGCTTGACCAGGGGCCGATCATCGAGCAGGACGTGATCCGGGTGGACCATTCCGACGCGCCGGAGGATCTGGTGCGCTACGGCAAGGACATCGAAAAGGCCGTGCTGGCGCGTGGCCTGCGCTACCACCTGGAAGACCGGGTGCTGGTGCATGGCAATAAAACCGTTGTTTTCCGCTGAGGAACTCCCATGCCCTGGCGTCTGCTGCGCTTTGCGCTGAACACACAGCATCCGGAGCCCCGGATGTTTCGCTACCACCCGACGCTGAAACCCAGCTACGACGTGGTGATTATTGGCGCTGGCGGGCATGGCCTGGCGGCGGCGTACTACCTGGCCCGCGACCACGGCATCCACAATGTCTGCGTGCTGGAAAAAGGCTATATCGGCGGCGGCAACACTGGCCGCAACACCACCATCATCCGCTCCAACTATCTGACCCCCGAGGGGGTGAAGTTCTACGACGAGTCGGTGCGGCTGTGGCAAGACCTGGCGCAAGACTTCGATCTGAACCTGTTCTATGCCAATCGCGGCCACTTTACCCTGGCGCACACCGACGCCGCGCTGCGCACCATGCGCTGGCGCGCCGAGGTGAACAAGCATTACGGGGTGGATTCCGAACTGGTGGGCCCGGAGGCGGTCAAGCGCGCCGCGCCGATGATTGATCTCTCCTGTGGTGGCCATGCGCCGATTCTGGGTGCGCTGTACCACGCGCCTGGCTCGGTGGCGCGACACGATGCGGTGGCCTGGGGCTATGGGCGCGGCGCTGACCAGCGCGGGGTGGAAATCCACCAGCAAACCGAAGTGCTGGGCATTGACGTGCAGGGTGGCCAGGTAAAAGGGGTGCGCACTTCACGCGGGTATATCAGCACGCCCAAGGTGCTGTGCGCAGTCGCCGGATCGACGCCGCGCATCCTGAAAATGGTGGAGGTGCCCAGCCCGATTTACATCCACCCGCTGCAAGCCATGGTCAGCGAGCCAGTCAAGCCGTGGCTGGACCCGATTCTGGTGTCGGGCAGTTTGCATGTGTACATCAGCCAGTCTGCCCGTGGCGAGCTGGTGATGGGGGCATCGCTGGACCCGTATGAAGTGCAGTCCACCCGCTCGACGCTGGACTTTGTGGAAGGGCTGTCGGCGCACATGCTCGATATGTTCCCCTTCCTGTCCGAAGTGAAAGTGATGCGGCAATGGGCCGGCATGGCCGACATGACGCCAGACTTTGCCCCGATCATGGGCCTGACCCCGGTGGAAGGATTTTATCTGGACGCCGGCTGGGGCACCTGGGGCTTCAAGGCCACCCCGGTCAGCGGCAAGACCATGGCCCACACCGTGGCCACCGGCCAGCCGCACCCGCTGATTACCGGCTTTTCCCTGGACCGCTTCCGCCAGTACGCGCTGACCGGCGAAAAGGGCGCGGCCAGCGTTGGCCACTGAGGAACGCACGATGAAGATCATGACCTGCCCGCTCAACGGCCCGCGCCCGGTGGCCGAATTTGCCTGCTGGGGTGAGCTGCGCCCGATGCCGGACCCGGACAGCTGCAACGATGACCAGTGGGCCGACTATGTGTTCAACCGCAACGGCGCGCCTGGCATCAAGCAGGAATGGTGGTGCCACACCCCCAGCAACACCTGGTTTATTGCCGAGCGCGACACCGAAAAAGACCGCGTGCTGCGCACCTATTTTTACCCCGGAGAAGCCTGATGCGACTGCCCGCCATTCGCGGTGAGTGGATCAACCGCGACCAGCCGATTGAATTCCAGTTTGAAGGCCAGCGTTATTCGGGCTACGTGGGCGACACCCCGAGCACCGCGCTGTGGGCTGCCGGGGTGCGCGTGCTTGGACGCAGCTTCAAGTACCACCGTCCGCGCGGCGTGCTGTCGCTGGCCAACCACGACGCCAATGTGCTGATGCAGGCCGGCGCACTGCCCAATGTGCGTGCTGACGTGACCCCGCTGCAGCCCGGCATGACGTTGACCGCGGTGAACACCTTTGGCGGCCTGGCCGCCGACAAGGGGCGCTGGCTGGGCAAGCTGTCGCGGCTGCTGCCGGTGGGGTTTTACTACAAGGCGTTTCACAGCAAGAAACTGTTTCCGCTGTGGGAGCGCATGTTCCGGGCGATGACCGGCCTGGGCGTGGTGGAGGTGAGCGCCACGCAACGGCGCACGCCCAAAGCCTATGATTTTTGCGATGTGCTGGTGATTGGCGGCGGCGCGTCCGGCCTGTCAGCCGCGCTGGCAGCGGCCAGCCAGGGCGCGGATGTCACCCTGGTGGACGAAAACGCCCAACTGGGCGGCGCTGCCGGCTACCAGCTGGGCAATGACCCCGCCCGGCGTGCCGAGCTCGACCGCCTGCTGGATGCGGTGGCGGCCCAGCCGCGCATCCGCGTGCTGACCGCCACCTACGCGGCGGGCTACTACGCCGATCACTGGGTGGCGCTGGTCAGTGCCGAGCGCATGCTGAAAATGCGTGCTGCCAGCGTGGTGGTGGCCAGCGGTGGGTTTGAGCAGCCGGCGGTGTTTCACCAGAACGACTTGCCGGGGGTGATGCTGGCATCGGCAGCGCAACGTTTGCTGTACCGCTATCGGGTCAAGCCGATGCAGCGGGCGGTGGTGCTCACCGCCAACGCCGACGGCTACCGCGCCGCGCTGGACCTGCTGGCCCACGGTGTGGTGGTCAGCGCGGTGGTGGACTGGCGTGCTGACCCTGGTCAGGCTGCCCCGCTGCGGCAGCAACTGGAAGCCGCCGGGGTGGCGGTGCGCTGTGGCCAGGCCATTGTCGAGGCGCTGGCCACGGCGGATGGTCACGGCGTGCGCGCAGTGCGGGTGGCGGCGGTCAGCGCCGATGGCGATCCCACGGGTGCAGTGGACACGCTGGAATGTGACGGCGTAGCGGTCAGCGTGGGCTGGGCACCGGCGGCCAACCTGCTGTATCAGGCCGGTGTGCGCATGCGCTACCTGCACGAGCTGGAGCAGTTTGTGCCCGACCAACTGCCGGATGGCGTGTTTGCCTGTGGTCGGGTCAATGGCGTACACGAACTGGCCCGGCGCATTGCCGACGGCCAGCGTGCCGGCAGCCATGCCGCAGCGGCGGCAGGCTGGGGACAGCCACAGGGGGAAGCGTTGGCGCTGGAGACGGCGTGCCCGACCCATGCCTGGCCGATGGTCAACCACCCGGACGGGCGCAATTTTGTCGATTTCGACGAAGACCTGCAGCTGAAGGACTTTCACCACGCGGTACAGGAAGGCTTTGACAATATCGAATTGCTCAAGCGTTTTTCCACCGTGGGGATGGGCCCCAGCCAGGGCAAGCACTCCAATATGAATGCGCTGCGCATTCTGGCCCGGTTGACCGGCAAAACCCCACAGCAAGTGGGCACCACCACCGCCCGTCCGTTTTACCACCCGGTGCCGATGGCGATTCTGGCTGGACGCGGCTTTACCCCGGAGCGGCGCACCCCGCTGCACAGCCGCCATCAGGCGCTGGCGGCGCAGTGGATGCCTGCCGGGGTATGGCAGCGCCCGGCTTACTACGCCCGGCCAGGATTGAGCCGCGAGGCGTGCATTGCCGAGGAGGTGCTGGCGGTGCGCCAGCAGCTGGGGCTGATTGACGTCGGCACGCTGGGCAAGCTGGAAGTGATTGGCCCGCAGGCGGCGGAATTTCTTGAGCGGGTGTACACCGCGCAGTACGCCAACCTGAAAGTGGGCATGACCCGCTACGCGCTGATGTGCGATGAAACCGGCGTGCTGATCGACGATGGCGTGGTGGCCCGGCTGGCTGATGACCACTTTTACTTCACCACCACCACCTCGGGTGCTGCGGCGATTTACCGTGAGCTGTCGCGGCTGAACACCCTGTGGCGGCTGGACTGCGGCATTGTCAACCACACGGGGGCCTATGCGGCAATCAATCTGGCCGGGCCGCGTTCGCGCGCCGTGCTGGCCAGCCTGACCGCGCTGGACTTGTCGGCAGCGGCGTTTCCGTACCTGGCGGTGCGCGAAGGCGAGGTGGCCGGCGCACCGGCCCGGCTGCTGCGCGTGGGGTTTGTGGGCGAATGGGGCTACGAAATCCATGTGCCGGCCCACTTTGCCGGCGCGGTATGGGACGCGCTGCTTGAGGCTGGTGCGGCGCACGGCATTCGCCCGTTTGGGGTGGAGGCCCAGCGTGTGCTGCGGCTGGAAAAAGGCCATCTGATTATCGGTCAGGACAGCGATGGGCTGACCACGCCGTTTGAGGTGGGCATGGCCTGGGCGATGAAAATGCACAAGCCGTTTTTTGTTGGCCAGCGCAGCCTGCGCGCCAGCGAAAAGCAGCCGCGCAAACAGCTGCTGGTGGGATTCCGCTTTGCCGCCGACTACCAGGGGCCACTGCCGCAGGAATGCCATCTGGTGATTGCCGATGGCGAGATTGCCGGGCGGGTGACCAGCATTGCCCTCAGCCCCAGCCTGGGTTACGCGCTGGGTCTGGCGCTGGTGCGTCCCGAACTGGCCAGCCCCGGTGTGCGCTTGAGCATTCGCCTGAGCGATGGCCAGATGGTCCACGCCGAAGTGGCCCCCACCCCGTTTTACGACCCCGACAGCCTGCAACAAAAGGAGGCGGCATGATGTCCGCGCTTGCTTTGAGCCCTCTGGCCGACGCGGTGGCCGCCAGCCTGCTGCCGCCCGCTGCCCAGCCTGCCGCTGCCGCCCGTCTGGGCCTGGCTGACCTGTCGCTGACCCCGCGCCATGGCTGCAAGGGGCCGGGTGCCGCAGGCTGGCTGGCGGCACACGGCTTGCCGGTACCGGCGACACCCAATAGCTGGCTGGCGCTGGATGGCGGTGGCCTGATTGCCCGGCTGGGGCTGACGGAATTTCTGGTGGAAGGCCCGGCAGCGTTGATTGCCGGGCTGATGGCCGCCCCGCGCGGGCCGGGGGTGTACCCGGTGCTGCGCCAGGATGCCGCCCTGCATCTGGCCGGCAGCCAGCTCGACGCCCTGCTGCGCCAGACCTGCAATGTCAACTTCCGCCCGCTGGACCTGGCGGCCCGCCCGCTGCTGCTGACCAATATGGTGGGGGTGGCGGTGGTGGCGCTGCCCGGCCCGGACAGCTGCCGGCTGTGGTGTGACGGCAGCTACGGCCCGTATCTGTGGGACACCCTGCTGGGCATTGCCGTTGAACTGGGGGGCGGCGCCGTTGCGGCCAGCGCCCTCCCCTGCCCCTGAAAAAAACCTTACCCCTTAATA
>ERZ724511.577-NODE-577-length-12565-cov-5.423581_pt1 | contig 12565 bp, 15 predicted proteins | sample MGYA00376044_ERZ724511 | MGnify/ENA primary metagenome ERZ724511 (study PRJEB28724, sample SAMN07190887) | wastewater metagenome | isolation source: effluent of sewage treatment plant in Hong Hong | place: USA: Christiansburg, Virginia | collected 2016-03-01 ...
TTTAAGAAATCGCTAATCCACGCTTCCCACAATCAAGCCATCTAAAAACGGTATTTTGTGAAGGAGATGGAACATGCAAAACCTGAAAAAGTCAATGCAAAAATGGATGCAAATCGCAGCCCTGACAACCCTCAGCGTAGCCAGCAGCTTGGCAACCGCGCACCCTTTGCTGGACGCATACCGCGCCCAAGCCAAAGCGGAAAATCCAGCGTTTAAGGATTTTTCTGCGGCTGCGGGGCAAAAGCTCTACGGAACCAAAACGGGGGAATTGGCATGTTCCAGTTGCCATACCGATTCGCCGCTGTCGGCAGGCAAACACGCCAAAACCGGCAAAGCGATTGAACCACTCGCCCCCGCTGCCAATGCCCAGCGTTTTACCGATTCTGCCAAGGTTGAAAAATGGTTCAAACGCAACTGCAACGATGTATTGAGCCGCGCCTGCACCACCCAAGAAAAGGGCGATTTCTTGGCGTATGTGTTATCGGTCAAGTAATCTGGTAATCCGGTGAAGTAAGGAGATTTCTATGAAAAAGATAGCACTGCTTGCAGTATCTACGCTGCTTTTGGCGGTATCCATGACTGCAAATGCCAAATACAACGGCGAAGAACGCGGTCGCCCTGTGATGCCCGCCACAGTGAATCCCACCTTCCAGCAAGAATGCGCGGGTTGCCATGTGGCGTATGCGCCCGGGTTGCTGCCTGCTGCATCGTGGACGAAAGTCATGGGCGGTTTGGATAAGCATTTTGGGGTTGATGCCTCGCTTTCTGCGGCTGAAAATAAAACCATTACCGACTTTTTGGTGAAAAATGCCTCCACCCGTTGGACGGCAAAAACCGCACCGCTGCGTATTACCGAAACGGCATGGTTCAAAGCCAAGCACGATAGCCGCGAAATCAGCCCCGATGTATGGAAACGCCCTGCGGTGAAAGGTGCTTTCAACTGCTCCGCCTGTCACGGTGGCGCGGATAAGGGCGATTTCAGCGAGCGCAACATCCGCATCCCCAAATAAGCTCCAATCAATTTGGATAAATTTCAACCATTTTTCATCCCATCAATCACCATGCAACGCACTGTGAAAACTGTAGTTTGGGACATTCCCACCCGCGTATTTCATTGGACGCTGGCTTTAAGCTTTGCGGGGGCTTGGGTTACAAGCACGTCCGATGAATGGCTAGGGATTCATGTTTTTCTGGGTTATCTGGTGCTTGCAATGGTGGTTTTTCGGGTGATTTGGGGGTTTATCGGCACGCATTACGCCCGTTTTTCTGCCTTTCCATTCGCGCCCAAGGCAGCCATCAACTATCTGCGCGATGTACTGCACCACCGCGCCGAACGCCATATCGGGCACAACCCCGCTGGCAGTTTGGCGATTTACGGTTTGCTGGGGCTGGCATTGGCAATTGGCGTTACCGGAATTTTGACGTTGGGGGGAGAAGAGCAGCATGGCATCGCGGCTGGGTGGCTTTCTTTTGAACAGGGGGAAATGTTCAAAGAATTTCACGAAGGGCTGGCCGTCGCCATGCTGCTCCTCGTTTTGGGGCATGTGATGGGTGTGGTCGTAGAAAGTGTGCTGCATCGGGAAAACTTGGCGCGTTCGATGGTGACGGGTATCAAATTGACCGATGCCGACGACACCGCTACACCCGTCCCTGCTGCCCAATCACACACCGGATTAGCGGTCATGATGTGCGTTACCATGCTGGGGTTTGGAGGCTGGTGGTTTACCACCCAAGTGCCTTTTGTCGGTGCGCAGTTGCCCGATAACGCCCAGTGGCGCGAAGAATGCGGCAGTTGCCATGTGCCTTATTACCCTGCATTGTTACCCAGCCGTTCATGGGAGCGCGTCATGGCAGAGCAAGGAACCCACTTCGGCACCGATTTGGGGCTGGATGCCGCCACCAGCACCGCGATTTTGGGATTCTTACAAACCCATTCCGCTGAAAAGCACGCCACGGAAGCGGGATACAAAATCGACCGCTCGCTGCAACCGCACGCCGTACCACTGCGCATTACCGAGACCCCCTACTGGCGCAAAAAACATGAAGATATACAAGAATCTACGTGGAAATCTGCCAAGGTAAAAAGTAAAGCCAACTGCGATGCCTGCCATTCCGATGCCAAAGCCGGCACGTTTGAAGACGGAGCGATGCAGATTCCCCAATAGCCCCTGTAGCACCGCGTTAGACTAGGAGGATGAAAAATTCATCCCTCCTCAATCGCCGCAGCGCGTTGATGGCGTTAACGCTTCCCGCCCTGCCTCTTTCATCGTCATCGGTTTTTGCACAGGCTAAAACCACCTTGCGCATTTCAACCCCCGCTGTGCCGGATGCGTGGCACGCCAAAATGTGGACGGTGTTGAAGGATAAATTAAATACCTCCGCCCCCAATGAATTTGATGTCCAAATCCATTTGAATGCCGCGCTCTTCAAACAAGGCGCAGAACCGACGGCAATGGCGCGGGGAAATTTAGAATTAACCTCGCTTTCAGCGGCTGATATTGCCAAAATTGTGCCCGAGTTTTCGATTTTCACGGCGGGTTATATGTTGCGTGATGCAACGCATCAGCAAAAAGTATTTAATGGCGCAATCGGTGCAGAATTATTCAAAAAAGTATCCGATAAAATGGATATTACGATTTTATCGACCTGCTACCTCGGCACGCGGCAACTGAATTTGCGGGAAGTGCGAAACGTCAAAACCCCAGCCGATTTGAAAGGCATTAAATTGCGAATGCCCGCTTCCAAAGATTGGCTTTTCCTCGGCAACGCACTGGGCGCAACCGCAACACCGCTGGCATTTGGCGAAGTGTATTTAGGATTAAAAACGGGGACGATTGACGCGCAAGATAATCCATTACCCAGCATTCGCGCCGCCAAGTTCTACGAAGTAACCAAACAAATCGTTTTAACCAACCATTTGGTCGATAGTTTATTTATTGCCATTTCCAATAAAACATGGAATGGTTTGAACGCCGCACAAAAGCAAAAAATAACCGCCGCTGCCCAAGCCGCTGCCACGTTTAATAATGACAATACCATCAAGGAAGAAAATCAACTGCTGGATTTCTTCAAAAAGCAAGGATTGCAAATCACAACGCCCGATGTAAATGCCTTCCGCAAAACCGTGCAAAGCCAATACCAAGCATCGGATTACGCCAAGGTATGGAATAAAGACCTGATTGAGAAAATCAATGCGACCAAGTAAATTCAATAAACTCCGTTTTTTGTTGAATAGCATCGGCGGGCTGTTGTTTTTGGCGTTGTTTGCAGTTTTTATCATCCAAATTATCGCCCGCTTTGGATTTAATTACCCACTGCCTTGGACGGATGAAGCAGCGGTTATTCTCTACATTTGGGTTATTTTGTGGGCATCCGCTTTTATGGTTCCGGCACGCGAACACGTTGTATTCGATTTAATTTGGAACAGCGTAGGTAAACGCACGCGCCAAATCATGGCAATCATCGGTAATTTGCTGATTGGTGGATTGGCGTTAATCGGTTTACCCGCAACGTGGGATTATGTGAAATTCATGCAGCGCGAAGGTACACCCGTTTTGGAACTACCTTTTTTCTGGGTTTATTTACCGCTGGTTTTATTGATGGTGGCACTGGTATTACGCAGCGCGTGGGCGATTGTGCAAGCCGTTCAAGGCAAGGGATTAGAAAGTGAGTTGAGATTATGAGTACCGCCCTCATCGCCTTGGTTGCCGTGCTGGTCGCGGGAATGCTGCTGCGTATGCCCATCGGTTTTTCGATGCTGGTTTCGGGTTTTGCGTATTTGCTAATCAAAAAACAAGATTTGGGATTAGTCGCCGAACAAGTGGGAAATGGTTTATATAACAGTTATGTTTTACTCGCCGTGCCTTTATTTGTATTTGCGGCGAATACCATGAATGCCGGAACGGTGAGCGAACGGATTTTTGATTTTTGCCGCATTTTGGTGGGGCGTATGCGTGGCGGGCTGGCGCAGGTTGATATTTTGGTCAGCGTTATTTTCTCGGGCATGAGCGGCAGTGCGATTGCGGACGCGGCAGGCCCGGGGTTGGTCACCATTCGCCAAATGCTGAAAAAACCCGAATACACGCGCGGTTTTGCGGGGGCGGTGGTGGTGGCAAGCGCGACGCTGGGGCCGATGATTCCGCCGTCCATCCCGATGGTGATTTACGCGCTGGTGTCTGGTTCATCGGTCGGGGCTTTGTTTTTGGGCGGTGTCGTCCCCGGGGTTTTGATGGCGTTTTTGATGATGCTGGTCGTCCACATCATCGCCACAAAACGCAATATGCCGCGCGAAGAAGCGATTCCATCATCGCAATGGAAGGGTATTTTGTTTCGCGGTGCATTGCCGCTTTCGATGCCGATTGTGCTGCTGGGCGGAATCTACTCAGGCGCATTCACCCCCACCGAAGCCGCCGCCGTTGCTGCATTCCATGCTCTCATTTTAGCAGCAGTGGTGTATCGGGCGTTAACGTGGCGGGCATTCTGGGGCGTGGTGCTGGAGTCCGCGCGGGGCAGTGCGGTGATTACGATTATTTTGGCGGGTTCGCTGATGCTGAATTACGCCTTCACCGCCGAAGGTGTGCCGCAAGCGATGGCGCAGTGGGTGGAAGGGATGCAGCTTTCGCGCATCGGATTCTTGCTGCTGGTGAACGCCATGTTCTTGGTGTTGGGCTGCTTTTTGGATGTGTCCGTGCTACTGTTGGTTTTTGTGCCAATGCTGCTACCGTCTGCCCAATTGCTGGGCGTGGATTTGGTGCATTTTGGCGTGCTGGTTGTGCTGAATATGATGATTGGGTTGATTCACCCGCCGTTTGGAATGCTGTTATTCGTCACCAAAGCGCTCACCGGAATCCCCATCGGAGAAATGATAAAAGAAGGCTGGCTCTTTTTGGTGATGCTGCTGGCGTTGCTGCTGGCGATGACATTTTTCCCGCAAATCGTGCTGTGGTTGCCGCAGACGATGGGGTATAAAACCGGACTGTAAAGAAGCGAAATCGGCGATTTAACCCGCCAATCCCTTCCACAGCATATAAGCCGCCAGCACGTAGAGCGTGAGGGCGAAAACTTTTTTGAGTTTGGCAACGGGCAGGCTGTGGGCGGCTTTGGCTCCGAGCGGGGCGGTAAGCACGCTACAGCACGCAATCACCAGCAAACCCGCAAACCACACGTAGCCGCCGATGAGGTAGCCGATGGTGTTGGCAATCGCAATCGGCAAACCCAGCGCGGCGCTGGTGGCTACGGCGTTGCGCATCGGCACATTGTGCGCCACCATAAACGGCACGCTGATAAAGCCGCCACCCGCACCCACCAAGCCCGAAACGCAGCCAATCACGCTACCAGCCGCAATTTGTCCAGCAGTGCCGGGCATTTGGCGACTGGGCTTGGGTTTTTTGTCCAGAAACATTTGCGTGGCAGAAAAACCTACAAATAGCGCAAACACAATCGCCAATGCCGTGCCTTTGAGCAGCGCAAAAATGCCCAAACTGGTAATGAATCCACCCACCACAATTCCGGGGGCGATGCCTTTCACAATATCCCAACGCACTGCGCCGTGCTGGTGGTGCGCCCGCACGCTGGAAATCGAGGTAAAAACGATAGTCGCCATCGCGGTGGCAATCGCCATCTTCACGGATAAATCAGATGCTATGCCCTGCGCGGATAAGAAGAACGTGAGAAACGGAACCAGCATCATGCCACCCCCCACACCCAGCAAACCTGCCAAAAAGCCCGCTGTTAAACCCAACGCTGCCAATTCAAGAATAAGGACGGTATCAAGCATGGGATTGAACGGAATAAAGAGGGCGAAATGGCGAAGAGGGCGCGGGAGAGGAAAGGTGTCTGCCAATCACACCACTGAACCGCATCCTGAACCGGAGTTCAGGTGGGTAAGGTCAGCACGAACATTGGGTTCATCTGACGCGAGACGATCACGCTCGTTCGGCGATTTTCCAAACCCGCGCTTTTTAAGCATTGGTTCAAGGAATATAAAGCCCAGCAGGAATTGGCAGACGGGGTGATTGTAAAAGAGAAAAATGAGAAATTACGATTGCTGGCGGCGGGTAGAAGCCAATGCGTGATCCAACTGCGCTAGCAGCGATGTAATCACGTTATCCACATCGGCTTGTGCGCTTTCGGCGGCGGCTTTTTGCTGGTTGAATTCAAAGGTTAAATTCAACGCAGCCATCACCGCGATGCGCTCACTGCCACGCACTTTGCCGGCATCGCGGATATCGCACATGGCGGCATCTACACGCGCTACGGTATCACGCAGGCGTTTTTCCTGATCGTCAGGGCAACCCAGCACGTAGGTTTGCCCCATGATTTTGAAATCAATTTGTTTCGTCATGTTGCGTTGTTTCTGTCGAAGCCAAAGCGGAAGCCGATTCTTGTGGTAACCGCGCCAACAGTGCATCAATACGGGCGCGTGCTGCAAAGAGACGGGACTTGAGAATGTCTCGCTCTTGGGTCAGTGCTTGCACCTGTTCGGTCAGCGACGCATTGGCTTGCTGCAAATCGTTATAGCGAACGAGCAGAAGTTCCACGCGGTTGGCAATTTGGTCGATGTGGTTAGGATTCACCATAGTCATAATGCGTAACATTGTAGATTCGCTTACGCTTCATACACCAGTACGCGCAGTTTAATTTCCTATTATGAGCCAAACCTACAGCATCAGCGATCTCGCCCGTGAATTTGATTTGACAACCCGTGCTATCCGTTTTTACGAAGATTTGGGTTTGTTGCAACCGCAGCGCAGTGGAACAGGCGGGCGTAGCCGTGTCTATAGCCTGCGCGACCGCACCCGCTTGAAGCTCACTTTACGTGCCAAGCGATTGGGACTTTCTTTGACCGAGGCCAAGGAAATTATCGACATGTACGACAGCCCACGCGATACAGGCGCACAGCTGACCCGTTTTCTGGACGTGTTGGCAGTCCATCGTCGGCAACTGGAAGCGCAATTAGAAGATGTACGCGCCAACCTGAATGAAATCAAAATCCACCAGCGGGAAGCACGCGCATTGCTCGCAAAAACCAAAAAGAAAGAAGCATAGTTTCCTATGTCAATCGGTGAAAGTCGTTGACCTATACGTCAACTAATGTGATAAATTAAAACCAGCGTATTCCAAGCGCATTCATAGGTTTATAACTTTTACAGGAGACAAAATGAACAATTTACCCGGACTCAACTTCCAACTCGGTGAAGATATTGATGCCCTGCGCGATGCCGTGCGCGATTTTGCCCAAGCCGAAATCGCGCCCCGTGCCGCCGAAATCGACAAAACCGACCAATTCCCGATGGATTTGTGGCGCAAGATGGGCGATTTGGGTGTGCTAGGCATTACCGTAAGTGAAGAATATGGCGGCGCAAACATGGGCTATTTGGCGCACATGATTGCGATGGAAGAAATTTCCCGCGCCAGTGCCTCGGTCGGCTTGAGCTATGGCGCACATTCCAATTTGTGTGTGAACCAAATCAAACGCAACGGCACGGAAGCGCAGCGCCAAAAATACCTGCCCAAGCTGATTAGCGGCGAACATGTCGGCGCATTGGCGATGAGTGAGCCCGGGGCTGGTTCGGATGTGATTTCGATGAAACTGCGTGCCGAAGACAAAGGTGGTTACTACCTGCTCAACGGCAACAAAATGTGGATTACCAACGGCCCCGATGCCGATACGCTGGTGGTGTATGCCAAAAGCGAGCCCGAATTGGGCGCACGCGGCGTAACCGCTTTCTTGATCGAAAAAGGCATGAAGGGTTTTAGCATCGCCCAAAAGCTGGACAAGCTGGGAATGCGCGGCAGCCACACCGGTGAACTCGTTTTCCAAAACGTGGAAGTTCCACTGGAAAACGTGCTGGGCAACGTCAATGGCGGCGCGAAAGTGCTGATGAGCGGTCTGGATTACGAACGCGCGGTGCTGACGGGCGGCCCTTTGGGGATTATGCAATCGGTAATGGATAACGTGGTTCCCTACATCCACGACCGCAAGCAATTCGGGCAAAGCATTGGCGAATTCCAATTGATTCAAGGCAAAGTCGCGGATATGTACACCGTGCTGCAAGCCGGACGCAGTTTTGCTTATACCGTTGCCAAAAACCTCGATATGCTGGGAACGGATCACGTTCGCCAAGTGCGAAAAGATTGTGCGAGCGTCATTTTGTGGTGCGCCGAAAAAGCGACATGGATGGCGGGTGAAGGTGTGCAAATCTTCGGCGGCAATGGCTATATCAACGAATACCCGCTGGGTCGCCTCTGGCGCGATGCGAAACTGTATGAAATCGGCGCTGGTACAAGCGAAATCCGCCGGATGCTGATTGGGCGGGAGTTATTTGCTGAGACGATGTAAAAAAACATGACCCCCACCCCTTCCCCTGATCTTTCTTCCATCCTCCAACACTGCCGCACCGTAGCGGTTGTAGGACTTTCGCCAAAACCGCATCGGGATAGCTTTCGGGTGACCGAATACATGCAGGGGCAGGGTTGGAAAATTATTCCGATCAACCCCAATGCCCGTGAAATTTTGGGTGAAACGGCTTATCCCAGCCTCACCGAGGCGGCGCGGCATCACCGTATTGAGCTGGTCAATGTCTTTCGCAATAGCGAAGACGTGCCGCCGATTGTGGAAGAAGCCATCGCCCTCAACGCCCGCGCCATCTGGTTGCAAATAGGCATTTGGCACGATGAAGCCATGCAGCGGGCGCAAGATGCTGGGCTGTGGGTGGTGCAGAACCGCTGTTTGATGGTGGAACACGCACGGTTCACGGGACTCGTCTGAATTTCGCCCTAATGTCGCCGGAATTACAGTACACGCCAATGCTATGCTCAAAGGTTTTTAACCACCATTACAAAATCAGAAAGTCGTAGCATGATGGGAAAACGCTTGGCCGCCGTCGATTTAGGCTCAAATAGCTTTCGCCTCGAAATTGGGCGCGTAGAGCATGGGGTATTCCAACGTACCGAATACCTGAAAGAAACGGTGCGCCAAGGCGGGGGGTTGGATGAAAATCGCAACCTCACCCCCGCAGCCATGCAAGCCGGATGGGATTGTTTAGCGCGGTTTGGCGAACGTCTAGCGGGCTTTGCTCCGCACGAAGTTCGCGCCGTTGCCACCCAAACCCTGCGCGAAGCCCGTAACCGCGAGGACTTTTTGCAACGCGGTAATGCCATTTTGGGCTTTCCTATCAACGTGATTTCAGGGCGAGAAGAAGCACGTTTGATTTACCAAGGCGTGGCGCACATGCTGCCACCCTCGCACGATAAGCGGCTGGTGGTGGATATTGGTGGACGTTCCACGGAATTGATTCTCGGGCAGGGTATGAAGCCGCTGGTGATGGAATCGTTCCAAGTGGGCAGTATCGCGTGGTCGGTGCGGTATTTCTCGCACGGGCAATTCAACAAAAAAGCGTTTTCGATAGCGGAAATCGCCGCCCAAGCGGTGCTTGAAGAGGCGCTCGAAGCCTATGCACCGGAACAGTGGTCGATTGCCTATGGTAGCGCCGGCACGGTGGGCGCGATTTCGGATGTGTTGATTGCCAATGGTTTCCCCGTGGGTTTTATCGACCGCGCGGGTTTGGATTGGTTGTACGAAAAGCTCCTTGCCGCGCAGAGTGTGGACAAACTCAAAATCGCCGGAATGCGCGAAGACCGCAAAGCGATTATTGGCGGCGGATTGAGCATTGTGCGGGCATTGTTTGATTTGCTGAAAATCGACACCCTGCACCAAGCCAGCGGCGGTTTGCGGCATGGGCTGATTTGCGATGTCATGGGCATGGTAGGCGGCGTGCAGCATGTAGGCGACGATTTACGCGGCAAAACCGTGACACGGTTGGCAGAAAAATTCGGTGTCGATACTGCCCACAGCGAACGGATTGCCCGCGTCGCCAGCACATTATGGAAGCTATGGGGGCGTGAGCGTGGTAGCGCCCTGCGTGAAGTGCTATGGGCAGCGCAGTTGCATGAAATGGGGATGCGTATCTCGCATTCGGATTACCACAAGCACGGCGCGTATATTTTGGATCATGCCGATGCAATGGGTTTTTCGCTCTCCGAAATGCACCGTTTAAGCCTATTGGTGTTGGGGCATAAAGGTAAACTGCGCAAAGTGGGCGCAGAATTGCCCGATGCCGACCCGCAGCTCATGGCACAGCTCATGGTTTTGCGTCTGGCGGTGATTTTCTGCCATGCCCGCCGTGAACCGGATATTGAAGGTTTAAGCATCCAGCGCCCCAATCCCCAAACCCTGCAACTGCGTTGGCGCACGGGCTGGGATCACGCCTTCCCCCAATCCGCCCACCTGCTGCGCGAAGAGGTTGCGGCTTGGAAGAAAACGCCGTTGGTGTTGGATGTGGATTAGCCAGCACAAAACCCACACTACCGCCTACGCCGCCGGAAAAACCTATTGGTATCAACCCGTTCCGCGCGGGTTGGAAATCTCACCGCCCGCCGATGAGCCAGCGGGCAAAGTATTGGCAATATCCGCCGCCAGCGCATCGAGAAACGCTTCGAGGTTGTGCGATGGAATCACGGGTAGCAGGTCACCCGCGCTCTGCGTGCCGAGGAGAAATGCACTGGGAGCATCGAAGTCATAATGCCTTGGCGTTCCAGTTCAGCGCGTAGTGCATCAGCGGTTAAGACTTTGTGCATAGATACTTTTGAAAATTTTCTTTGTATATCAATAGCTTACGTGTTTTTGTGCATAGATACTCGTCACCTTGCCTAGGCACTCGCCCACACTCCATAAGCATTCAACACATCATCATCGTAGCCATTATTTTCAATTTCAGTGGCGTATTGCTCCATCATATACAAAATAAAGTGGGCAATAAAACGACGTTGTTCGGATGTGCAGGATAAATAATAGGGATTATTATTTCCATTGCTTTGCAGGTAGTATGCACAATCACCGAAATAAAAATCAGTATGTATTGTTTCTAAACTTAATCGAATCAATGCGGGCATAAAATACTGGATGCCGTCAGTGGTGCAATAAATGAGCGCTTCACACCCAGTACCTAATTTTTTGATTCCAATACTTTCAATGGTTTCCCCTTGAAGCATTGAATCAACATCATAGCATTCATGGCAATGGGTGTAATTGGTAAAATGCGCTGGTCGCTCTATTTGAAATAGTTTCAGCGATTCTTTTATCCAGTTCATAGCATCATTCATATTCACCCTACCGCGTAACCACCACCTTCTGGTACAACCCACCAAAATACGTTTGTTTTTCGATTTTAGAAACGCTAATACCAGCGGGCAACCAATCGCGGATTTCGGTTTTCCATAAATCCATTGCAAAGGGTTCTAATGTGGTCAAAATCGGGGTCATGAGGTAGCGGAAAACGCTGGTGGATTTGGGTTTGTGGTAATCCACAAAAATCAGTTTTCCGCCTTTTTTCGTGACCCGCAACGCTTCGGCAATCGTTTTTTGGCGCACCTCGGCGGGCTGTTCGTGCAACAAAAAGAAGACGACAACCGAATCAAAACTGGCATCTTCCAATTCCAACGCGCTGGAATCTTGCAGCAGCATCCGCACATTGGAAGGCGTGCCGATTTTGTTTTGCAGATTTTCTAATTGAATCGGGGCGACATCGACCACATCCAAACGACCGGAGGGTTTCAGGCGGCGTACCAGTTGCTGGGTAAAGTCGCCGTAGACGCAGGCCACTTGCAAGACGTTGCCTTCAATGGTGTCACCCACTTCGGCAAGGGCGGCATCACGCAGCTTGGTGAAATTGCCCCACAAAATGAGGTTCACCAGCCACTGGCGTTCAAAAACGCGCACGGCGTTGGGGTGGATATACGCCCACCAATAGGTGTCTTGCAGGTAGGCAGGGATGCTGACGCGGGACGGGGGATTGGGTAGCTGTGGCAAACTTCGACCTTCGTTGTTTTCTTGATTCCATTCTACGGCTTCCGTTTTACATGCAAACCATCATCGCGCAAATTGCCCAAGAAATCCAGATTCGCCCCCAGCAGGTCGCAGCGGCTGTCGAGCTACTCGATGGCGGGGCTACCGTCCCGTTTATCGCCCGTTACCGCAAAGAAGCCACCGGCGGGTTGGATGATATTCAACTGCGTGAACTCGAATCCCGCCTAGCCTACCTGCGCGAGTTGAACGAGCGCAAAGAAGCCGTCCTCAAAGCGATTGACGAGCAAGGCAAACTCACGCCCGCGCTCACGTTGGCGATTCACAACGCCGCCACCAAGCAAGAGGTGGAAGATATTTACCTTCCCTTCAAACTCAAACGCCGCACCAAAGGCCAAATGGCGAAGGAAGCGGGTATCGAACCCTTGGCAGACGCGCTGTTCAACGACCCGACCCTTGTTCCCGCCGAGGCCGCCCTGCCTTACGTCAAACCGCAGCAGCCCGATCAACCGAATTTTTCCACCGTGCAAGCCGTGCTGGACGGTGTGCGCGATATTTTGAGCGAGCGTTGGGCGGAAAACCCGCAAATCGTGCAAGACCTGCGCGAATGGCTGTGGCAAGACGGTTTGCTGCAAAGCAAGCTGATTGAAGGAAAAGATCAAAACAACGCCGATATTTCCAAATTCCGCGATTATTTTGATT